>Ga0079226_10002168_pt1 | contig 15093 bp, 13 predicted proteins | sample Poulit2014_FD_76345 | JGI IMG/M metagenome (GOLD analysis project Ga0079226, IMG submission 76345) | Agricultural soil microbial communities from Georgia to study Nitrogen management - Poultry litter 2014 | ecosystem: Environmental > Terrestrial > Soil > Agricultural land | place: USA: Georgia... | reverse complement strand
GCAGCGTACTTCGCGAGGGATCCACAGTAGTGGCCAAGTACGAGTTCATTGAATCCCACAAAAACAACCAGAACCCGTGGTGGACCATTGTGAATATGTGCACCTGGTTAGGGGTGTCACGGTCTGGCTATTATCACTGGCGGTCACGGCCCCAGTCGGCCACCGCGGCCCGCCGCCAAAAGCTCACTGATCGGATCTGGTTCTATTTCGAAGACTCTGATCAGACCTATGGGTATCGGCGTATCCATGCTGATCTGGTGGCCGAAGGCACCCCAGCAAGCCCCGAGCTGGTCCGTCAGATCATGGCCCAAGAAGGGATGATTGCCTGTCAGCCGCGCCCGTTTCGGATCACTACCGACTCCGATGCCGATGCTGCTGAGTCGATCCCTGACCTGGTGCAACGGGATTTCAGCGCCACCGGCCCGGGCCAGAAATTCGTCGGAGACATCACCTATATTCATACCTGGCAAGGATTTATGTACTTAGCCACGGTCATTGATTGCTACTCCCGGAAAGTCGTCGGCCACGCGATGGACGATCACATGCGCGCTGATCTGGTGGTGCAAGCCTTGGACAACGCTGCCGCCACCACCATCATCCAACCAAACGCTATTTTCCACTCTGACAAGGGAGTACAGTATTCATCGAAGAATTTCCAAGCCGCGTTAGCACGTTACGGGATGCGAGCCTCGATGGGGCGCACCGGCGTGTGTTGGGATAACAGTTTAGCTGAGTCGTTCTTCGCTGCATTGAAAAACGAGCGCCTCCACCGCACGATATACCCCACAAAGGCACATGCCAAACGCGACGTATTCCACTACATTGAAGGCTTCTACAACACCCGCAGACGTCACTCAGCGTTAGATTACCAACGGCCCGCTGAGGTCCACTGTGGTGGACTCCAGTTGGCCACCGCCGCCTAAAGAAAACCCATCAAATAGGTGTCCGAAAAACGCAGGGCAGATCAGATCTCGTTACAAGCCGTGGCAGACCACTTCGGTGTTTGGCCCATAAAAGTATCCACCATCGAGCGAGCCAAAAGCCTCGACGACCAATTCGTTGAAAAATACCGCAAATACCTGCCCGAAGCCGCTTGACAATCTTGTAAAGCTAAAAGTGGCTAGTCCGGGACTGGCTGGCCGGGTAGGTTGATTGGCACACCGGCGTGGTTGTGACTCATGACAAAACTGACCTCCATAATGGGAGTGTCTTGCCTGTGAACTGTCCGATCACAACGGTGGGCCGACACCGCCCGGTCCACCTTGGTGGCCTGATAGAAGCTTGTCCAACGCTTCAGCGTTGTGACCCATTACAGTTTTGCCCCGAAGTGATTGATCCCCGGGCTCGCTGCCAGCCGATAGCGACCGAAACACGGTCCGCGAACAGAACCGAAGGGAAACAATCGCTATGTCCGCCATCGTTGCACACCAGTACACATATGTCATCGGCGTTGACACCCACGCTGCAACACACACCTTTGCGGTAGTTACCAACAGCGGCGTTCACGTCGATACCCAAACGTTTCCGACCACCAAACCCGGGCTGCGGAGGGCTTTGGCATGGGCCGGGCGACGGGCCGACGGAGACTTGGATAGTCTGTGGGTCATTGAGGGACTCGGTAGCTACGGGGCCGAACTGGCCAAAGCAGTCGATACTGCAGGCTACGAAGTCGTTGAAGCGGCTTGAATGAGCAACAAAACCCGTCGAGGTATTGGTAAAACTGATCCCATTGATGCGTTTCGTATTGCTAGCACAGTCTTGCCATTGTCAACTGACCGGCTACGCAAACCACGAGGTCACAACGACATTCAGAGTGCACTGCAGATTATGTTGACCGCCAGAGACGAATTAGCACGCGAACGCACCAGAGCCGTCAACGCCCTGACAGCGCTATTACGGACCATTGATTTAGGCATCGATGCACGACGTGCACTCGGGATGAAAATCATCAACCAGATCGCATCCTGGCGCAGCAGAAAAGAACCCCTGCACTTAGCTACCGCACGCGCCGAAGCAATCCGTTTAGCACAACGCGTCCGACAAGCTCACGCGGAGATTCTCCAGAGTGACAAACAGCTGTCGAACCTGACTGCCCAAAGTCCCGCTGCTGGCCTCACCAACGAAACTGGTATCGGACCAGTCACAGCAGCCACGATGCTCGTGGCGTGGGCGTATCCTGGAAGGCTACGAAACGAGGCAGCCTTTGCTGCTCTAGCTGGTGCAAGCCCACTGCCAGCTTCATCAGGTAACACCGTTAGATACCGACTCAACCGCGGTGACCGCCAACTCAACCGAGCCCTCAACGTCATCGCCATGCACCGAACCATCCATGATCCCGAAACCCAGTCTTACGTCGAAAAACGACGAACCCAAGGCAAAACCGACCGGGAGATTCGCCGATGCTTGAAGCGCTATCTGGCCCGGCGAATCTATCGGCACCTCAACCAAGCCGCGCACTCAGCACAAAGGTGTTGACATCTATAGAAGCTTCATAGGAGCATCATGATTATTTGTAATTCATTGGGTATCTGAGTTACTTGGCACTTCTTGGTGTAGTTTGGCGATGGAAATAAATGGGCAAGAGCTCAAGGGAAAAGTAGTCACCAACTTCAACTCTGTGTAGTGCCTCCATGAGTTACGGTACTACCACGTTCTGAGACAATTTATTGCCTTGGAATCGGAACGCCTGAATCCCCGCAGGATCTCGTAGAACTGAAACATACGGGCCGAAACCAGCAAGAACGGTAGAGTGAGGACTGGTCATATGATAAAGGATTACGGGTAATCGTTTTCGAAGTCCTTCTGTTGTCAAGTAATTTGAGGGAACTTACTGACCTCGGATCTATTTGATCTACATAGAGCTATAAAAATTATAAGTCGGGGAACGAATGGGCCTGAACTGCAGTACACAAGGTAAAATTTTATTCGCTGTTACCTCACCGCGGTCACTGAATCTGATGCGAGGGTATCCGCAGCACTTGGCCGATAGTAACTGGGATGTGCACGTCGTCTCTGCTCCAGGACCAGGCTTCCACGAGTTCGAAGCGCGCTCTGGTGTGACAAAACATTCCCTAAAGATGGAGCGAAGCCCAAGTATTTTCAAGGATATGGTCAGCCTGGTTCGTTGGTGTCTGCTCTTGCTCAAAGTCAAGCCGGATATCGTCTCTTCCGGAACCCCAAAAGCGGGCCTTTTAGGAATGCTTGCAAGTCGTTTAGTGAAGGTGCCACGGCGTGTCTACCACTTGAGGGGTCTACGACTCGAGAGTCTCACAGGACTCAAGTATTTTGTTCTAAAAGCTATGGAAAAAATGGCATGCTCTTGCTCTACTGAGGTGCTAGCAGTGAGCGCCAGCTTGCGAGAGGCCGCCATAAGGACTGGAATTGTTAGTCCTGATAAAATCCACGTTTTGGGTAAGGGTAGTTCTAATGGTGTCGATATAAACCACTTTAACCCGGAGAATGCCACGGAGAGTCGCAAGGAAGAGCTAACGCAGGCGCTTGGACTGATACCTGACGTGCCGGTAATAGGCTTCGTTGGTCGGTTAACCCTAGATAAAGGACTCGAGACTCTAAAGAAGGCGCACGAAGAGTTAAAGAAGCAAGGAATTAGGCATCAATTTCTTGTGGTTGGTGGAGTGGAGAACGATGTACTTACGGGGCATCAAGATTCGCCGCATGGCTATCTAGGCAAAGCATTCGTCCAGACCGGGCGTGTAAAGGATGTGGCACCATACTATCCGTTGATGGATCTATTGACGCTGCCCACACAGCGGGAGGGGATGCCGAATGCTGTGCTTGAGTCACAGGCCTGTGGTGTGCCAGTCGTAACGACTGATGTCACTGGGGCGAGGGACTCCATCCGAAATGGACGGACCGGGGTTCTCTTCACCTATGGGGATTATCAGGAATTAGCGCAGGTAATTGCAAAGCTGCTTTCAGAACGAGACCTTATGAACCGCATGAGTCAGGTGGGACGGCGTTTTATAGAGGAAAATTTCTCAAGAAATAGGGTATGGGAATTGCTGGACGAATTTTACGGTGAAGTTAGGGTTCATTCCAATTAACACAAAGTCGATTTTGTGAACTTTATGTGTAATTTAGAATCTGCGGGAAGATAGTATGCCAGAACAATCACCAATTCGAGTGCTCCATACTCTCAGCAGGCTGATTCCCGGCGGGGTAGAACGGCGGACATTGGAGCTGATTAAAGCCACAAAGAATGAACCAGTTGAACATATAGTTTGCGTTATGTCAGGCCAGACGGGAACGTTAGATGAGGAGTACCGTGCGGCTGGGGCTGAACTGCATTACATTCGGCTCCGTTCGCCGATGTTCCCTTTTCATTTCACGAAATTGCTCAAGCACAGGTCGATAGACGTTGTTCATGCGATGCTACTCAATGCCTCGGGTTATATACTCGCACTGGCACGGATGGCCGGAGTGCAAAATAGGATCGCGCAGTTTCGCTCAGACGGTGACATCAACCCTATCGGAGTCAAGCGGCGCCTCAACCGCATTATTTTGAGATGCTTGATTGACCGTTGTGCCACTCAGATCGTCGGACTGACTCCTCGCAACTTAGAAATTGCTTGGAATAGGTTTTGGGAGGAAGACCCTCGCTGTAAAATCGTGCCGAATGGGGTGGCTATGTTGGTGGACTTGCCTGAGCAAGCCGAAGAACTCTCCAGGTTCAGCTCCCACAGCGTGATAATACATGCCGGTAGAGCAGATATTCCTTCTAAGAACCGTGAGAAAGCGATTTCTGTATTTGCCGAGTACGCTCGACATCGTCCTAAGAGTGTACTCATCTTCGTTGGACGAGACGGCAAAGACGAAGCTCACGTGCAAGAGAATCGAATTAAGTGGCGTCTTCTCACTCAAGAATATGGAATAGATGATCAGGTCTATTTTCTCGGAGAGAAGAGTTCAGTGCTCCCTTACTTCTCAGCGGCAGATGTTTTACTCTTTACTTCAACATGGGAAGGGTTGCCTGGGATTATTCTTGAGGCCCTATCAACAGGACTACCGGTCGTTTCAACCGATGTTCCCGGAGCGGAGTTTATAGCAGATCAAGGTTTAGATGTGCAGATTTTGAATGCCCATGATTCTGACGAGAAGTGGGGTCAAGCTCTGCTATCCAAGCCAGATAAACTTTCTGCGTTCCACCGTAAGCAACATATGCGCCAATTTGGAGACTCTATATTTGATTTAGAGACTTCTGTTCGCAATTATCTTGAACTCTGGCAAGCCTAGACTAGGACGTTGACTCATAAGCACCGGGGTTGGGGGTGAGGGCTTGATGCCGGCGCTGGTTGATATGTGGGTCATTATTTATATAAATATGAAGTAATGGAAGGTAACACAATGAACGTTCTCGTAACGGGCGGAGCAGGTTTTATAGGCTCGAACTTGGTTGAGTATTTCAATCGAGAAGCACCGCTCACTCAAATTAGAGTTCTCGATGATTTCAGTACCGGAAAAGTTGCGAATTTAGAAGGTTTAGATGCGGACATCGTGAAAGGTGACATAGCGGATCGGCGTGTTGTGGATGCAGCAATGTCAGGGGTGGATGCTGTAGTCCATCTGGGTGCGCTCGGGAGTGTACCACGTTCGGTTAAAGATCCGGTCAGGAGCCACGAGGTGAATGTCAATGGCACCGTTAACGTGTTAGAGGCGGCACGTCGTGCGAACGCGTATGTTGTCTATGCGTCGTCAAGTTCGGTATACGGAGCTAACCCGAAGTTACCCAAGAATGAGCGAGACTGGACGCGCCCAATGAGCCCCTATGCCGTTAACAAGCTTGCCGGAGAGGCCTACGTTATTGCTTATCAAACAGCATATAATCTTCAGAGCTTAGCATTTCGCTTTTTCAATGTATTCGGTCCGCGGCAGGCTGCTGACCACGACTATGCCGCAGTGATCCCGACTTTCTTACACGCTGCGTTACAGGGGCAACCCTTGCCTGTTCATGGCGATGGACAACAGTCACGAGATTTCACTTATGTCGAGACAGTCTGTGAAACGCTTTATAGTGCTGTAACTCGCCGGGTGGTTTCTCCGGACCCCGTGAATCTTGCTTTTGGAACTAACACAACATTGCTGGAACTTATCGAGGCAATAAAGAAAGTCTCTGACTTGGAGATTAGTGTCGATCATAACGAACCGAGGGTGGGGGACGTGCGTGCTTCTCAAGCTGAGGCTAAGAGACTGATGAACCTGTTTCCAGACACCGCTGGAGTACCGCTGGAGGATGGTATTGTGAGGACTCTTGACTGGTTTCGGTCCTCCGGTACCTACTGAATATTTTCCCACACAAGTACCGAGTACCGAGTGCAAGCCAAAAGTAGTGCCGCCCTGGGTGGTTTTGATTGGTCACTGCATGTCATTATTTATTAATCCGATGATAGTATTAAGGTAAGATATTTGATTCTGTAGTGATCTGCTGGAGAAAAGACGGGTGTCGTGCATCGCAGAGTGATTAATCGAAAGACTAATTCAAAGCCCGATTTAGTCTTTATAAGTTTGACGCGGTTGCACTATGGTAGCGACGGTCGACTGCGCTCCTTTAATCCAGAGATGTCTGCAGAGGAGTGGACCGCTTTTATGGATGCCTTCGCAACTGTCACAGTGCTCGCTCGTGTTGAAAGTGAGTTTCGGGATAACGAAGGGTATCTACTTGATCCTCGTCTAAAAGTCGTGGCGATCCCGCACTACGATGGTCTTTTAGATTACTACCGACAGCGCTCACAGATCAAGCAGCTTATAAGTAAATACATAGTAGCTAGCTCTACTGTGTATTGCATATGGGTGCCTAATCCTCTGTCTCTTTTTGTCGCCCGCAAGGTGAAAAAATTAGGGGCACCCCTTTTGGTTCGAGTAATCGGTGATTCCGCGGGGGTAGCAAAAGCTATTCTCCCCCCTCCGCTAAATTTTATTGCTGCGTGGAGGTCGACGGCACGAGCTAAAGCATCAGTTAAGCTTGCTGATGGCGTGATCTATGTAACCCTAAGTACTCTGCAGTCGTTGTACCCTCCAAACGAAGACGCAATAGTGCAAGCGCGGACCGATATGAAATTTTCGCCCGAATTGCTAGAGATACCCCAAAAGCACCCTACCCGTTCCGAGAAGACATTCTCTTTGGTCGCTGTCGGTAGTCAGCAGCAAAATTACAAGGGCCATGATCTTCTAATAGCCGCAACCAGCAACCTCCAACAGAAGGGCTACGACGTATCGCTAACTCTTGTAGGTGCTGGCAGACTTCACAACCAGTTGAAATCCTATGCCCAAGAGTTAGGCCTGAGAAATGTTAGTTTTGTTGAGCGGGTGGGCTCGAGCGTAGACGTCGCGCGATTTGTAAGCGGTTTCGGCTTATTTGTCATGCCTTCGCGTACCGAAGGAATGCCCAAAGCGTTGCTGGAAGCTATGGCTGTAGGTGTGCTCGCCATCGGATCGACAGTCGGCGGAATCTCTGAGGTGCTACGCGACGAGTGTCTTTTCGAGCCGAACTCCGTCGCTGCACTTGAGCGATCGATCACGAGGCTCATTGACGATGAGGAGCTTGCGCTCCGCCACAAAGAAGCGCAAGCTGAAATGATAGAGAAGATACGGCGGCACTACTCAGGGCAAGAGGTCATTGCGGCATTTCTGGATACTTTCATCACAGAAAAAGTCGCAGTGTAGGATACGATTTTTATACGCTCCCGAGCTGTTAGTGTGCATTCGAAGCACGAGTGTTGAGGTTACTTAGTTGGCCGGGCGCATCGGCTTAACCATTGTTCTTTTTAACAAACAACTACTTTTGAGCACGTCCAGACTCTGCTATATAGGTCCTGGAGGGGTGCTTATCCGCAGGTCGCAGGTAGAAGCGCAAGGTCTAGTGTCGCGCGAAAGAGGAGGTTACTCGTACTGTGACGAATACAAGCATGCCTGCATAAGCGATGATAGTGCCTACTGCTGCGCCCATCGCCCCGAACTCGGGCGTAAGTACGCTCAAGGTAGGTGCCAGGATAATAAAACCTATCAAACCCGAAATGCTTGAACTGTGCGGCTGGTTTAATCCAGCCAGAACGCGCACTAAGATAGCATACGGCGATAATAATAAGCTAGCGAAAACAAGTACCCGTACCACGGGCACAGCTTCAGCGTATGCGGCGCCAAACACCCACGGTATTAGCCAAGGTGCTAGCAGCCACATCGCCGTAGCGTAAACAAGAGTTATTGAAAATCCAGCGACTAGGAACTTAAATAATCTACGTTTTGTCAGTTCGCCGGTTGCTGCTTCTCGATATGCCACCTGGCCCAGGGAATTGGACACTACCTGCATTAAGGAGGCTGGAGTTGCAGCTACAGCATAGAGCCCCACATTGTAGGCCGTAGAGAAAATCCCTAATATGAAGTGGTTGGAACGAAACGTGAGCGTCTGTCCTAGATTGATACCCCAGAACCTAGTGCTTGCTTTGAGGAATTTTTTTCTGCTGCGTTTATCCGCCTCTCCATATTCGAAATCAACGCGCCGAGCCATCAATATCATTATGAGGATACGGGCTCCAAAGCTCAGGGCGTAGGCTATCAACACCCCAGGTAAATGAGCGAACTCTTCTAGAAAGAAAAAAATCAAGAGGAGACTGAGAGTCGTCGTTAGATGACCGGTTGTATTAGCTAACGCCGATAGACTCGCTCGTCCAGTGGCGTTAAACATATCCAACATTTGGTTGGAAGTGAAAGTGAGAGCTCCTAATACCGCGATTATTATAACGTGATCGGAAAAACCCACGTAACCTAAGGCTACGAAACCTGACGTGATGAGTAGAAGCACAACCAGATTCAAAAATGAGAGTATCGCACTTACCTGGATATAGGTGCGAAAGCCCGCCCATACTTCTCGGGGTTGTAAAGTTCGAACCGCGCTGTTAGTGCCTAGAGAGCTCACAAGATAGCCTAAAGATGAGATCGACAGCGCTAGCGCAAGCAATCCTCGGTCATCTGGGGCTAAGATCCTCGCACTAACTACGCCGGTAATGAGACTGAACATCATGCCTGTGAGATTCCAGCTAATAGCGCCTACAGCTTCGCGTGTAGATTTAGACCGTAAGGAAATTCTCATACAAGCCCTCCCAGTAATATTGGATACGGTGGCCCACAATTGAGACCCTAGGTGTGACGTCAGTGGTATATGGATGTGGGACCCTAATGAGCATAGCTTGACCTCGACTGTTCCCAGCGATTAGGTCTAAAAGCAGGATTGAATTATTAGTGGTCCCCGGCTGGAGAGAGCTCATACAAATGGCTTCTTAGCTCGTTTAGAGAGTACGTTCATGTATGCTCTCTTTTAGATGAAATGAACGAGCACTGTAGTATCTGCCGAGGGACGGCTTGATAGGTAACGTCGGAAAAGACTCAGTCTTGAAATATCTGCAACACTGTCACAGGGCGACTCGACCCAGATAAGCTTGGCATGAGCAACCCCTGTTAAAGTGCGGTAGCAGCAGCTAGCGCTAACGGGGCGGGTCTGGGGGCACAGCGTTCACTAGATTGGACTCAGAACTTATTAAGTGCATGAAGTATCCGTATTCTACTGTCAGAAGTGCCCTGAAGAGCGACCAAGTATAGAATGAAACCATTAAAGAGTATATGAAACAGAAGACTCTACGAGGCAAGGTCTTAATCAGGCCGTCCGTTTTTATTTATACCATTGTGCTCACTGCGCTGTGTTTCACACTATTCTTGGGCGGTGCTCAAGCTTCAGGCTGGACTCTGCGGTCAGTATCTATCCTGATATTGGCGATTGGAGTACTGGGGTTCTTTTTATTAGCGAGCATATTCGATGAGTCAGTATGGTCTTTACCTTTCTTGCTATTCCTTATAATTTTTCTTTATCACGCTGGTCTTTATATTTATCCAGCTGTGACTGGAGAGCCGACACCGTTAGTTTCATTGCCGGGTAGGGAGTGGTTCTCACCAGCTTTAGCCTCCAGAGCGGGATACCTAGTCTCGCTGGGCCTAGTCGCCTATCTAATAGGCTGCATGCTGCCGAAGCTGAAAATCCGACAACAGGACCCAAGCGAGTACAAAGAAAGGGATACGGATGCCGCCTTTAATGAGGCCATTGGCACTATTGGTGGGGCAACTACCGTCATCTCGGTCTTGGTATGGTTTTGGTCTAGTGCTTCGATAGCTGGACCCTTGTTTTTTCTAGGGGATTACGGCACTTTCCTGATCCGTACAGCAGATGCAGGCTTAGGTATGACCTATCTTGGTATTGCTCTGGGCACGGCCATGATAGCTCAAAACCATCACGGAATTATGGCACGTCTCGGGTTAGGTGCTTTTGTGCTTTTTGCAGTCTTGGGGTTACCTCTCGGATTACGCGGAGAAGTTATGATTCCGCTTGTTGCAGGTCTTGTAGTTTATGCACGCACGCATCGGATGCCGAGCGTAAAGTTTTTTGTACTGGGATTGACAGGTGTTTTTTTCCTCTTCACCGGCGTGAAGAGCCTGCGTCAAACAGGCATCATCGGTTTGGCAGAGTCATCTGATGACGGACCTGCAGGAAACTTTTTCTATGCTATTGAAGAGATGGGTGCAACGGTCAGAGTTTTGTTTACCAGCATGCAATGGCACGAGGGATTGAGCGAACCTTTTGAAGGCGGAGCAACTTATCTTGTCCCTATTCAGCGAATATTCCAGCGCGTGCTCTGGCTAGAACGTATACCGGGAGATCAAGATTACGGTCTTATGAATGTAGAAGTCGCCGATCGTGTAGGCCAGATCGGTGGTTCTATGCTTGGCGAAGCACACCATAATTTTGGGGCAATAGGTATAATGTTTGTCCTATTTATTGTCGGTTTCACTGCTGCTCTATTTCAAACAAGGAAAGCAACTCCCCTATCTCTGGCACTAACTGGGCTATTTGCAGTCCTTGCACTCATGCATGTTCGAAACTCCTTTGCGCCGATTGTTTCATGGGTTCTGATAGCAGGAGGATTACTCATCACGGCTTTCCTCTATGCTCGCGTACTGATGCGCTCTCGAAGTGCCGAGACGCCAAGCCAGGTCCGAGACGTTCCCCTGAAATAGAAAGACGGTGTTTTAGCCGTGAGTGCCGGATCTCACTAGCTCATTGGCTAGCATAAGAATTCGATGCGTTAGGTATCATCTTAGAGCTCGTAGATGGGGTTGTGATGCTTTGCTGCCCAAGCGCTGCGGAAGCTCGTCTCTTGAGGTGTTCAGTGCCCAGACGAACGACAAACGCTCCCACGATTTTGTGTCCCGGAGCTTGGGACACGAGGCCTATGCAAAGAGGTGGCTAAGAACCTGAAGTCTTCTGCATAGCGCAGAATAATGGCAACAGTTTAAACTTCCGGCTTTCGGTATAGAAATCAATACTGGCATAAAGAGGTTACTATTGTTTCAATCTTGGTAGCCACTACGGGGTGTGGGGATTTGAGTTCTTTGACCTGAGAAGCCACCTGGTGGATAATCACTTTAGTGGCTGCTGTTCTGAGCGTATATTTAGTAACAGCTGTCTGGGCTTCGGGAAACAGTGGTCTGACGACCAGGTAACACCCGGATGACCATCCAGTAACAGTTACGCGTGGTTGATCATCCGGGTGCTGAGTTCAGCAATTAGTCATGCTGATGTTGATAGTGCCGTATATTGGGTCCGTTGAGTTTGGCCTGACCCCGTGTCATGGGTGGTAGAGGACGCCCAGGAAAGGATCCGCCGGGAGAACAGGTCGATCACAAACGCAACGTAGGTGAATCCGGCATGGGTGGGAACGAAGGTGAAGTCCGTGAGCCAGATTTTGTCCGGTGCATCGGTGTAGAAATTCCGGTTCAACAAGTCCTCGGCTCGGTGCCCGTCCTTGGCCCGGATCGTGGTGGTGGTCTTCTTTCCACGCACTAGCCCGTTCATCCCGGCCACCCGCATCAGCCGATCCACGGTGTGCTTGGAAATATCTGGGTATCCGTTCTTGCGCAGCCAGTGCAGCATCTTGCGCCGCCCATAGACAACCTCCGGTTTCCGGCGACCTTTCTCGTCCGGCTGCTGCAGGTCATACAGGGCGTTGAGGACCATAGCGTCGGTGACCGACCGGATGGCTGGTTCGCGTTGCTTCCAGCCGCGATACGTCCGCGCAGAAACCTTGAGTCCCTGAGTTGTCAGGGCCTGACAGATTTGCTCGACTGCGCATCCACGTTCGCGTTGGCGGTCAATGAACTCGGTAATTAGCGCTGGCGAGGGTCGAGCTCCCTCGCGAAGAAAATCGCTGACTGCCGCAGGATCTCGTTGGTTTCTTCCAGATCCCGGACCTTGGACTTCAGGGCTTTGATCTCGGCGAGTTCCTCGCTGGAAGGCCCGGTCCGGTCCCCGGCATCGACCTGGGCTTGAACGACCCAGCGGCGCAGGGTTTCTTTGCCAACGTTCAGCTTCGGACCAGGGTCTTGGCACGCGCCGTAGACGGACTTATAACGATCTAGACGATACAGGACGTAGACCACTGCACGGTTCTTAACGTCTTGTGAATACTGCTTAGGCATAACAACCATTTTCTCAAAAGAAAACGGCATGGAACCCGGGACGGTTCACTCTGGTCAAGTGATGAGAGAAGTGACAATATAGGGCGACCGCGGGGGTGTCGAGCGTCGTGGCCGATCTGGTTGGCAACAAGCCAGAGCTTGAGTAGTGTTCGGTATACACTATGGGTAGGCAGCGGAAAGTTTGGCAACCAGGCCCTAAACAGCCTCCCTGCTTGCTGGTAGTAGTCTAACTTGCGCGATCTGTTTTTCTGAGCAGCTCCAAATTACAGACGTAGATCCACTTCTTCAGCCGAAAGCGCTCCCTTTAAATCGTATATCACAGACTGGTTACTCTTCATGAGCCCCCCAACGTCTAAAGTGTCCTGAAACTGGCTATGGTTTACTGCCACTATGATTCCGTCGTATGCAGATAGTTCCGGTTGCTGGAGAAGCTCAACGCCTAGATAATCACGAGCTTCAGAAGGATCCGCCCACGGGTCGTGGACTGAGACATCAATGCCGTACTCTTCGAGTTCTCTCACAACGTCGATGACTCTGGTGTTTCGCAGGTCGGGAGTGTTTTCCTTAAACGTAAGGCCTAGCACCAGCACAGATGCCTCGTGAATTGGCAAGCCTCTCTTTGCCATCAGCTTTACAGTCTGAGAGGCCACGTATGATCCCATACCATCGTTTAGCCGTCTTCCAGCAAGGATAATCTCGGGGTGGTATCCCACAGCCTTGGCTTTATGGGTGAGGTAGTAAGGGTCCACTCCAATACAGTGCCCACCGACTAACCCGGGTGAGAATTTCAGAAAGTTCCACTTCGTACCTGCTGCTTCCAGCACATCGCGGGTGTCAATTTCTAACCTGTTAAAGAGAATCGCAAGTTCATTAATCAGCGCAATGTTCACATCACGTTGGGTATTCTCGATGACTTTGGCCGCTTCGGCGACTCGGATGGAGGGAGCCTTATGAGTCCCAGCGGTGATAATTCGTCGGTAAATAGCATCAATAGAATCTGCAGCTTCCGGAGTCGAACCTGAGGTAACTTTGACAATATTCGGCAGGGTGTGCTTCTTGTCACCCGGGTTAATGCGTTCCGGGCTGTACCCAACCACAAAGTCTTCGTTAAATGTCAGCCCCGACCATTCTTCTAGAACTGGTACACAGCGGTCTTCGGTGGCCCCTGGGTACACCGTGGACTCGTAGATAACGGTATCGCCTGGTTTCAGTACAGCACCTATCGAAGCCGACGCTGCGAGTAACGGACCAAGATCTGGCTCTTTATTCTCATCTATCGGAGTGGGGGTAGTGACGATGTAAACGTTAGCGGCAGCTAAATCCATCTGATTAGCAGTAACGTTCAGCCGGGTTTGAATTGCTGCGCTGAGTCGCTCGTTCGCGACCTCAAGAGTTCGATCGTGGCCCTGTTCGAGTTCGCTGACACGCTGCTCGTTAATATCGAAACCGATAACTTCGAAATGCTTTGCGAACTCGACAGCTAGCGGTAACCCCACATAGCCCAAACCAAGAACCGCAATCCGAATTTCGCTAAGCTCGCTCATGAAGTACTCCTTTTTTATTACCACAGCCCAATAAGGACTACATCAACGTTCACAGACTATTCGATAAACTCAGACTCACAGGAATCACTACGCAATTATCTGCTCTCCAACCGAAGCCGTTTAAGGTCAACACTGTGACCGATGAAGCCAATCCAACGAGGTCGCTGATGCGCTTGAAGACCCAGACGTCTACGACTTCGCCATCGCACACGTGACCGATACCCAGTACCTGGCCGAAGGTGCCGCTGAGAACGCCTATTCCGAGGAGCAACAGGCCGTCTGGGCTGATGCTTATACCGACACCTTGGACTGGATTGTCGAAAACGCCGACGAGCGCAAGATCGAATACGCGGCCCACACCGGGGATATCATGGAGAACTGGCACACCGCATCCGAGCGGAATGACGAAGAGGCATACCGCCAGATCGCCATCGAGGAATTCGAATCGGCAATTACGTTGGTCCGGACAGCCTGTACAACGAGTACTTTGGCCCCGAGCGCTACGAAGCGTTGGAACAAACTGCCGGTTGGCAAGAGGCCCAGGCCAGCTACACACCATGGCGTGCCGACGATAACGTAAACCACTACGACCTGTTCACCGCCGGCGGGCTGGACTTCATCGCCGTCCACCTTGGTTTCGATGTCACCCAGGAAGAACTCGACTGGGCGTCCGAGGTACTGGACGAGTACTCGGACCGCAACGCGATGGTCATGACCCACGCGCACCGTACGCCAAGCATTAACGCCGATGGTCGTGGCGGTTCCTTCTCCCACGCTCCCGCGTGGAGCAAGGAGTACTGCAACAACACGACAACGCGTTCTTGGTGCTTTCCGGTTACGAACACGGCGTGGACATTGAGGTCCGTCGCGACGTCGGCACCTCGGGCAACAACATCGTCGAACTGCTAGCCGACTACCAGTTCTACGAAGTTTCAGCCGAAGAACTCGGGTTGACCGGTATTGATCAGCGCAACCCGGATGACATGCTGCGCTTTGGGTCAAGCTTCTTCCG
>Ga0079226_10002167_pt1 | contig 15098 bp, 29 predicted proteins | sample Poulit2014_FD_76345 | JGI IMG/M metagenome (GOLD analysis project Ga0079226, IMG submission 76345) | Agricultural soil microbial communities from Georgia to study Nitrogen management - Poultry litter 2014 | ecosystem: Environmental > Terrestrial > Soil > Agricultural land | place: USA: Georgia... | reverse complement strand
TCCCGTGGGCCGCCGACTGGCGGCAGCCCACGAGGGCTCGACGTGCGATCGTCTGTATATTCTCCAACATTTAAAAGAACAACTGCGCTCTGCTTAGCGCGATTCGAAGGTACCTATTTTAATTGGTAATTGCAACTTCTATTTCTCGCCACTAAGTTGCACCCTCCTCCGAAGCGATTCTAATATAAGCAGATTCCGTTGTAATGGCAAGTAATAGTGTATTTTATTTACTATTTTATATTAGACGCTGCTTTACCATCTAATATGCTCAAAACGGTAACTTCTTAATTTTCTCCGGAGTCTGATTTATCAGCTGAGGACGTACTCCCGGAGGATCTTCTCGTACGTTTATGCTTATGCCGATCTTCTGGCTTTATATCATTATAATCAACAAGTTCTATAACAGCCATTTTGGCCCCGTCTCCGTCCCTGTTGCCTATCTTTATAACTCGGGTATAGCCTCCGGGACGATCCATCGCTTTCTTTGCTATCTCATCAAATAGATGAGAGACAACATCCTTATTCTTAAGCTTAGAGAATACTTGCCTTCTGTTGTGGCTACTATCCTCCTTAGCCTTTGTAATCAATGGTTCAACATAAGGCCGCAATTCTTTCGCCTTCGCCTCTGTCGTCACAATGCGATGTTCCTTCAGCAGAGCAACCGAGAGTGAATTCATGGTTGCCTTACGGTGAGACGGCGACCTTCCTAGTTTTTTTCCTTTAACTAAATGACGCATTTCCTTTTAAACTCTTTATTAGTTATCTAGATACTTGCTTGTATCCATTCCAAAGTGTAAATCCTTACCTTCAATAACTTCTACTAATTCAGCAAGCGACTTCTTTCCAAAATTTCTAAACTTCAACAAGTCTTGTTCGTCTCGTTCAACTAATTCGCCAATTGTATTTATATTAGCAGACTTTAAACAGTTATAAGAGCGAACGCTAAGATTGAGATCCTCTATGCTCGTCTTCATTAATCCACGGATACGCTGCATCTCGGCATCTACTTCTTGTTCTTCCTGAGTGAAAGGCTCATCAATTTCTTCCGTAATAAACTTCTCAGTATGTTCCTTCAGTATCTTGCCGGCAATAGTGAGAGCCTCTTTAGAATTAACTGACCCATCGGTAGTAATATCCATAACCAATTTTTCATAATCAGTATGTTGCCCCACACGAACGTTTTCAACATCAAATTCAACCTTTTTAATGGGCGTATAAATGGCATCGATAGGGATAATATTCACATCTTCTGAAGTGTCAATATTCTGATCTTCCGCTGGCACATATCCGCGACCACGGCTAATATGAAGTTCAATATCTAACTCTGCATCTTCCGATAAGGTAGCAATGACAAGCTCCGGATTCAGCACCTCGTAATCAGCAGTAGCCTCATCAATGTCACCGGCTGTAAATGTTCCTTCTTCTGATACGGACAGATGTACTATGCCGCTGCTTTTTTCAATCTGTTCAAAACGTACCTCCTTAAGATTAAGGATAATTTCATATACATCCTCCTTTACTCCGTCAATACTGGAGTATTCGTGCTCTACTCCTTCTATCTTAATGGCATTGACGGCTGTTCCAGGCAAAGAGGATAGTAATATTCGCCGGAATGAATTTCCAACGGTTACCCCAAATCCTCTTTCCATTGGTTCAAGGATAAATGTGCCAAAAGTATCAGTTGCCTCTTGTACATTAAGAGGGTCAGGCATTTGTATGCTATAATTGCTCATAATAAAAGCGTTATCGCACTAAATTTTAAAATTACTTAGAATAAAGCTCAACAATAAGCTGAACGTCTATATTTTCAGGAATCTCTTCCACTTCGGGCATATTCAAAAATTTACCCGACATGCTTTTCTTGTCAATTTCCAACCAATTAAACTTACGGGTTGGAGCATGCTCAAGGGAGTCATTTATAACTTCCAGATTCTTTGACTTTGGTCGAACACTGATCACATCTCCGGCTTTCAGCTGATAAGACGGAATGTTTACCACTTCTGCGTTTACCACAATATGTTTATGGCTAACCAACTGCCGAGCTTGTCTGCGTGTTCGCGCAAATCCCAGCCTGTAAACCGTATTATCCAAGCGGCTTTCAAGGTACTTTAAAAGAATATTACCGGTAACACCACCAGTTGAGTCCGCCTTTTCAAACAGGTTCGAAAATTGACGCTCCAGAAGTCCGTAAGTGTATTTAGCCTTCTGCTTCTCTTCTAATTGTATAGCATATTCTGACTTTCGGGAATATCGTGAACGCCCGTGCTGTCCGGGACCATAAGGTTTGCGTTCTAATGCCTTACTGGGACCAAATATTGGTTCCCTGAATCGGCGTGCTTTCTTTTGTTTTGGGCCTCTGTATCTTGCCATAATAAATAAAAACTTTCTACTTTAAACTCTTCTTCGTTTGGGTGGACGGCATCCATTGTGCGGGATGGGCGTACGATCTTTAATAGTGGTCACTTCAAGTCCGCTTGAAGCAAGAGCACGTACAGCTGCTTCTCGGCCAGACCCGGGTCCCTTTACAAAAACCTCCACTCTACGCAATCCCATTTCATGGGCTTTTGTTGCTGCCGTTTCCGCACTTAGCTGTGCAGCATATGGCGTATTTTTTCGGGAACCTTTAAATCCTTCTTTTCCAGCTGATGACCACGATATTGCATTTCCATCTGCATCTGTCACCGTCACCAAAACATTGTTAAAAGTGGCTTTAATAAAAACCATTCCATTTGGATCAGATAGTTGCTTCCTTTGCTTCCGCTTTCTACCCGTAGAACGTCGTTTCTTCTTTGCCATTTATTTCCTCGGTATTCTTATTTTATTGGAGCTGACTTCTTACCAGCTACTGTTTTCTTTTTCCCTTTTCGGGTACGTGCATTGGTTTGGGTATTTTGGCCTCGTACCGGCAATCCCTTTCGGTGTCTCGTTCCTCGGTACGACCCTATTTCAATGAGCCGCCTGATATTAGCCTTTTGCTCACTTCTGAGATTCCCTTCAACAGTATAATCGTTGTCGATCTTGGTACGGAGCTTTGTAACTTGCTCTTCCGACCAGTCTTCAACCTTTATATCACGATCAATTTCAAGATCGTCAAGTATTTCCTGGGCAGTAGACCGACCTATTCCATATATATAGGTCAGTCCTATTTCGCCCCTTTTATGCCTTGGTAAGTCATTTCCAGCAATACGTGCCATAAAAATTATTCTGAATTATTATCCCTGCCGTTGTTTGTGACGAGGATTCTTTTTATTAATGATATATACACGACCATTGCGTCGTACAATTTTGTCGTTTGGACTTCTTTTCTTAACTGAAGAGCGCGTCTTCATAATGCTAAAAATATTTTATTATATATTATTATTTATAACGATACGTAATTCTTCCCTTACTCAAGTCGTAAGGAGACATTTCGACAGCTACACGATCACCGGGCAATATCTTTATATAATACATTCTCAGTTTTCCGGATACATGCGCTAATATCTCATGTCCATTATCAAGTTCAACGCGAAATTGTGCATTTGGTAGTGCCTCTATAATTTCGCCATCTTGCTTTATTGGCTCTTGTTTAGCCATTATTAACTATCTGCGTTAAATTCAGTTTTTCGTTATCTCTCGAATATAATCAAAAGTACTCAGAACTTCAGCCTCTCCTTCCCGAACTACTACATCATGTTCGAAATGGGCGGCTTTTTTATTGTCCGCTGTTACAACCGTCCATCCATCATCAAGTGTTTTCACTTCCCAGTCGCCCATTGTGATCATGGGTTCTATTGCTAAGGTCATTCCTGAACGTAAGCGCTGTCCCCTTCCTCGTTTTCCAAAATTAGGAACCGATGGATCTTCGTGGAGCGATTTTCCCAATCCATGACCCACTAAATCGCGTACAACACCGAAACCATACTGTTCACAATACTGCTGAACGGCATAACCTATATCTCCGATTTTGTTTCCATGAATTGCTTTTTCAATACCTTTATCTAATGACTCTCGCGTCGTATCCAAAAGCTTTTGAGTTTCTGGAGCACATTCGCCAACACCGAAGGTGTAGGCATGATCGCCAAAATAACCATCCTTCTCTATCCCGCAATCAATAGAAACAATATCTCCTTCCGTTAGTTCCTTCTTTTCGCTGGGAATACCATGCACTACCTCTTCATTCACCGATATACATAACGAAGCAGGAAATGGATTATTCTCCGGTCCATAACCTTTGAAAGCCGGCCGACCATTGTGACGCTGAATAAATTCATCGGCAACACTATTCAGCTTAGCCGTAGTAACGCCCGGCTCAATATACTTGGCAACCTGAGCAAGAGTTTGCGATACAAGCTGCGCACTTGTTCGCATCTTTTCAATTTCTGATTCACTCTTAAGATAGATCATTACTATACTATCCTCGCCGCCCTTTCATTTTGCCCGTCTTCATGAATCCGTCATAGTGACGCATCATCAGGTGACTTTCTATTTGTTCCAAGGTATCAATTGCAACACCAACAATAATCAATAAGCTGGTTCCGCCATAAAACATGGCAAAGCCCGGAGTAACGCCCAATCGTGCAGCAAATGCAGGAAGTATCGCAATAATTCCCAGAAATATAGCTCCGGGCAGAGTCACTTTTGTGAGTATATTGTCAATAAATTCCACGGTCTGATTACCGGGGCGAATGCCGGGAATAAAGCCGCCCTGACGCTTCATAGTATCAGCCATCTCCTGTGGATTTACGGAAATAGCAGTATAGAAGTAAGTAAAGAAAACACAGATAAAGAAGAATACAATTGAATAGGTGATGCCGGTAAAGTCAGATGACCACGAAGTCAGCATTTGCACTGTCGTACTATCGGGAAAAAAAGTACCGATGGTACTCGGAATAAACATTATAGACTGCGCAAAAATAATAGGCATTACTCCGGCTGCATTTACTTTAAGAGGCAAGTACTGGGTCGATCCGCCGTACACTTTTCGACCAACCACGCGTTTTGCATATTGTACCGGTATTTTTCGAACGCCTTGGGTAAGGAGCACACAGAATGAAATAACCAATATCAGAGCCGCTATTTCAACGATGAATATAATGGCGTTTGAAGAGGTCGTCAACTCATTAATTAGGCTCGTCGGCAGACGTGCAATAATTCCAATCATTATGAGTATAGAAATACCATTTCCAATACCCCGGTCGGTAATGCGTTCGCCCAACCACATCACAAAGGCAGTTCCTGCCGTAAGTACGATCATAGAGGTGATTACAAACGTTACATTCCCCACTATAATAGCTCCGGGAGAAGTAGCCATCAAATTTATAGCAAAACCTATGGCCTGAATAAGGGTAATGCCAACGGTTCCATATCGGGTTAACCGATTAATCTTTCTTCGGCCTTCCTCCCCTTCACGCTGAAGCTTTTGAAAATATGGAACAACGGCTCCCATGAGCTGAATGATAATAGAGGCCGTAATATAAGGCATAATTCCCAGTGCAAATACGCCGGCACGCGAAAAAGCCCCTCCTACGAACATATCAAACAAACCTAAGAGACTGGATGCATTGCCGGTACCCGATGCTAACTGAGAGGCGTCTACCCCCGGAAGAGTCACATAGCTTCCGATACGGTAAACCATAAGAATACCAACAACATAGAGGATACGATTCTTCAGCTCCTCTATTTTAAAAATGTTCCGGAAATTTTCAATCAAACTCATTTAAAAACAGGCTCTGTTAATTCTCTATGAGAGTTATATTACCATCAGCATCTTCCACCTTTTTGCGGGCGGATTTGCTCACTTTATGTACTTCTATATCGATGGATCGATTAATTTCCCCATCACCTAAGAGCTTTACGCTGTCCTTCTTGCCGGCCAAACCGGCTTTTTTAATATCATCAATGCTTATGGTAGTACTATCCAGCTTGCCTGCCTCAACAAACAAATCTATAGTGCCCACATTGACTGCGGTATATTCCTTACGGAAGTTATTAGTAAAGCCCCATTTAGGCACAATACGCTGCAGTGGCATCTGTCCGCCTTCAAACCAGTAGCGCTCTTTATGGCCACTGCGAGACTTTTGCCCGTTGTGTCCTTTTCCAGCTGTATGGCCTCCATAGCCTGATCCCGAACCACGTCCTACACGTTTCGCTTTCATCTTGTTCGGTTCAGGTGCTTTTAAATTACTTAAATCCATAATCTTATATATTCTTTAAGTTCCTTAAATCTTTAGCCTTCAAAGACCTTATTGAGAGATACTCCGCGTCTTTCAGCAACCTCAAGCGGATCCGTCAGATTCTTTAGTCCGTTATAAGTGGCTTTAACCATATTATGCGGATTTGAAGAGCCCACAGATTTAGTCAGTATATTCTGTAAGCCTCCGATATCTAATAGTGCTTTCACCGGTCCGCCGGCAATAACTCCGGTACCAGCTGAAGCAGGCCGAAGTACAACCTTACCAGCTCCTTCTTTACCGGTTATGGCATGGTATATACTCCCTACGTTAGTCATAGGAATTCGAATAAGATTCTTTTTAGCATTGTCGAAACCCTTTTGGATGGCATCTGATACTTCATTTGCCTTACCCAGACCATGACCCACGACCCCATCTTTATTACCTACCACTACTATGGCATTAAAGCTAAATCGTCTTCCTCCCTTTACGACCTTCGAGACCCGGTTAATATGCACCAGCTCTTCTTCAAGGTTCAGGTTTTTAGGAGCTATGTTATGTCTTCTTCTAATTTTAGGCATAATAAATCTTTTTAAAAGTCTAATCCACCTTCGCGTGCACCATTAGCCAGTGCTTTAACAACACCGTGATAGTTATAACCGCTTCTGTCGAATACGGCCTTTTCAATTCCTTTTTCATCGGCAATATTTGCCAACAGCTTGCCAACTTCTGCTGCTGCTTCTGTCTTAGTTTTACCGGCAACATCCTCGGCAAGCTCCTCACTTTGTGATGAGGCAGCAACAAGGGTCTGACCCATTAAATCGTCTATCAGCTGTGCATAAATATGTTTGTTACTTTTATACACACCTAAGCGGGGACGGTCGCCCGTTCCTCGTACTGTAGCACGAATACGCTTTCTGATTCTTTCTCGTCGTTGCCGTTTTTCTATGTTTTTATCCATCGTAATATTCTTATTAAGCTTTAGCTGCAGATTTACCAGCTTTGCGCCGCACCCACTCATCTACATATCGGATTCCTTTTCCATTGTAGGGTTCTGGCGGACGTAGCGATCGAATCTTTGCAGCAACCTGACCAACTAATTCGTTATTAATTCCTGATACTATGATAACCGTATTTTTCTTCTTTTTGTTATCTACTTCTACATCAACATCATCAGGAGCGGCAAAGTAGATTGGATGAGAATATCCAAGGGTCATTCGTAGCACTCCATTACTCATTGAAGCCCTAAAACCAACACCACGCAATTCAAGCTCTTTTTGATAACCTTCTGTAACTCCGATTATCATGTTGTTAATCAGCGATCGGTATAGACCATGAAGCGACCGCTGGTGATCATCGTCAGAGCTTCTGGTGACAGTAAGAACCCCGTCATCCTCTGCAACATGTATGTTATCATCTATTTTTAAAGTGTCGGAACCTTTATCGCCCTTAATAGTCAATACGTTATCAGCATCTATGCTGAACTCGACACCATCTTTCAATTCAATCGGTTGATTTCCGATACGAGACATAATTCAATCAGTTTATTTTTAATGAACAGCGCATAATACTTAGCCACCCACATGTAATTTGCGGGCTTCTTTGTCGGTCATAACCCCACTTGAGGTTGACAATATAATGACGCCAAGACCATTTAAGGCACGTGGAATATTATTAGCATTACAATATTCACGAAGCCCTGGTTTAGAACGTCGTTCCATCTTCTTAATCACGGGCTGACCATATGCATCATACTTCAAAAACAACCGAAGCATACCCTGCTTACCGTCATCAATATTGATAAATTTATTTATATAACCTTTATCTACAAAGATCTTGGTTATTGCTCTCTTCTCCTTCGAGGCAGGAATATCAACCCGCCGTTGTCCTGCCATTTGAGCATTTCTTATTTGTGTTAGATAATCTGAAATTGGATCAAACATAAAAGTAGTTCATTAGTTATTTACCAGCTTGCTTTTCTTATGCCCGGAATCTTACCATCCAAGGCTAGCTCTCGGAATTTTATTCGAGATATACCATACTTCCGGATATATCCCCGGGAGCGTCCAGTTAAGCTACAGCGGTTATTTACTCGCGTCGGACTAGCATCGCGGGGTAATTTTTGCAATTCTACCCACTTACCTTCTTCTTTAAGTCTACGCCTTTTTTCAGCGTATTTTTCAACCGTTCGTTTTCTTTTTCTATTACGTGCTAACCAGGCTTCTTTTGCCATAATGTGTTATTGTTGTATGATTTAATTTCTTTTCTGAAATGGCATTCCAAACTCTTTCAGTAACTCTAAAGCTTCTTCATCAGTTTCGGCCGATGTTACAAAACTGATATCAAGCCCATGGATTTCTTCAACCTCTTCGGTATTAATTTCAGGAAATATAGTATGTTCTTTAATACCCAATGTATAATTTCCACTGCCATCAAAGCTTTTATCCGGAACGCCCCTGAAGTCTCGGGTGCGGGGTAATGCCAGGTTGATCAGACGATCCAAAAATTCATACATCCGCTTCTTCCTGAGCGTTACTTTACAGCCAATAGGCATCCCCTTTCTGGTTTTAAAATTGGAGATGGATTTCTTAGCCTTCGTCGTAACGGGATGCTGCCCAGTAATCTTAGCAACATTCCCCACTATGGTATCCAATCGCTTCTTGTTTTCAACTGCTTCACCTACTCCACAGTTAACCACTATTTTTTTAAGCTTAGGAACAGCCATTACGTTATCGTAATCAAACTGATCATTAAGCCTTGATATAATTTCTTCTTTGTATTCTGTATAAAGTCTTGCTTCAGCCATGCTATAATTGCCTGTTATTTATCATTGATCTCGCCACTGTTCTTGGCATAGCGAACCCAACGGCCGCCAATACCTTCTTCTTCAATACGCTTACGGCCAACCCGGGTGGGTTCACCGGTAGCGGGATCAAGAACCATTACATTTGAAATATGTATCGATACTTCTCTTTCAATACGGCCTCCCTGTGGATTCTCCTGAGTTGGTTGATCATGATGAACCCTCATATTTACACCTTCTACTAAAACACGCTCTTTTTTAGGGAAAACCGCTAAAATACGCCCTTCTTTTCCTTTTTCGTTACCGGCAATAACTCTGACATCATCGCCTTTTTTGACGTGTAATTTTCTTTTAGTGTTATACTTACGTGGCATAATAATATCTAAGTTTAAAGCACTTCCGGCGCAAGTGAAACAATGCGCATATAATTTTTTTCACGAAGTTCCCGGGCAACCGGACCAAATATCCGCGTCCCCATGGGCTCCTTCTCTTGGTTAATGATCACGGCAGCATTCTCGTCAAACCGTATATAACTGCCATCATTCCGACGAATCTCTTTCTTTGTTCGTACAATTACCGCGTTCACTACATCTCCCTTATTTACTTCTCCTCCGGAGATAGCGGATTTAACTGAACAGGAAATAAGATCGCCAATGCCGGCATAACGGCTTTTTGAATCGCCCAGCACCTTAATACATTTAAGCTTTTGGGCTCCGCTATTGTCAGCAACCTGTAATTTTGTTTGAGCTTGTACCATTGTTAAATCTAAATATATAGCGTTATTTTGCTCGTTCAATAATCTTATCCAGACGCCAGGTCTTTCTTTTAGAAAGCGGCCGGGTAGAAGTGATCTCTACCACATCGCCTTCCTTAGCCTCATCATTTTCATCATGAGCCATATATTTGGTCGTCTTGGTTATATACTTACCGTAAATATCATGTTTAACCGAACGGTCTACGGCTACAGTAATAGATTTATCCATTCTGTTACTTACCACTCGACCGGTTCGTTGTCGTCGTTTATTTCTTTCAGGTTGTGCCATAGTACAATTATTCAGCACCTTCAGTTTCTTTTTCAGTAATAATCGTGTGCAAACGAGCTATTTCTCGTCTTGTCGCCGGAACACGTGCCGGATTTTCCAGTGTACCCGCAATTGCGCGGTTAAACTTCATATCCTGCATAGCCTGCCTTTCATCTTCCAGGCGGGCTTTTAGTTCCGTAATTGTTAATTCTCTGAGTTCGTGAGCTTTCATCCTACATTAATTGCTTATAAAATTATTCTCCATCGTAATCTCGCCGGACCATAAATTTGGTCTTAATAGGTAGTTTATAATCAGCCCGACGTAATGCTTCATATGCTTTTTGTTCAGATACACCGGATATTTCGAACAATATTCTTCCCGGTTTTACAACAGCTACATACTCTTCAACAGCACCTTTACCTTTCCCCATTCGGGTTTCGGCCGCCTGCGATGTTTTGGGCATATCAGGGAAAATACGAATCCACGTTTGCCCGTCACGCTGCAATTGCCGAGCAATTGCAATTCGGCATGATTCAATCTGCCGTGCTGTAATATATTTTGGCTCCAAGGCTTTCAGCCCAAAGTCACCATTAGCTAATATATGGCCCCGGGATGCAGTTCCTTTTAAACTTCTACGGTGCTGTCTTCGACGCCGTACACCTTTTGGTTCAAGCATGATTATCTGATTTACCTTTTAACTTCTGTTTCTTCTTCTACGTCTTGAGCGGCGTTTCCCCCCTCCTCGACGTCCTTTAGACTTATCCTTCTGCTGCGAGTGCGCATCTCCGGGAGTCAATTCTACATCTCCCAGCACTTCTCCTTTAAAAATCCAATCGGTTACTCCAATGGATCCATAAATGGTATTGGCTGTGATATTTTTATAGTCAATATCTGCTCTCAGTGTATGCAAAGGCACTCTACCTTCACGATATTGCTCCGTACGTGCCATTTCAGATCCGCCCAGCCTTCCGGCGCAGCGTATCTTAATACCTTTTGCACCCATGCGCATAGCTGATGAGATGGCGGTCTTCATTGCTCGTCTAAATGAAATGCGAGCTTCCATCTGCTGTGCTATATTCTGGGCAACCAGGCTGGCATCAGTCTCAGGACGCTTTATTTCACTTACATTAATCTGAACTTCTTTACTCGTAATTTTCTTAAGCTCCTCGCGCAACAGCTCAATCTGTTCACCGCCCTTACCAATAATAACTCCCGGGCGACTGGTCTTAAGGGTAAGAAGTATTCTTTTTGGAGTACGTTCGATAATTACACGCGATAAACCTCCATTCTCAAGACGCGTATGTAAGTACTCTCGCAGCTTAGTATCTTCATATAAAATATCAGCTTCATTCTCCTCGGAATACCAGTTGGAATCCCAACCGCGAATGATACCAAGTCTTAAACCTACCGGATGTGATTTCTGTCCCAAAGTACTATTACTTATTAATTAACTAATTCTTCTTCTTTCTTTGCCACAACAACATTCACATGGCAAGTTCTCTTCCTAATCTCATTCGCACGTCCCATAGCCCTGGGCTGAATGCGTTTCAATGTGGAGCCTTCATTTACAAAAATCTCTTTAATCTCAAGATCCGCATTATCAAGACGCGCCTCCTGAAATTTGTCGCGGATATTAGCAGCAGCAGATTTAATCACCTTTGCTACCTCAGGTGCAGAGCCTTTATTCGTAAATTCAAGTCTTTTTAAGGCTTTCGCTACATTATCTCCACGTACCGCATCAGCAACTAAACGGACCTTACGCGGTGCTATTCGCAGATGCTTTTGTTTTGCTCGTGCTTGTAATTTGTCTTCAGCCATAATATTCTACTGTCCAGGTTTTCTTGGTGCTTCTCGTGTTGCCGATTTCTCCGGGTGTCCACGGAACGTTCTTGTTGGAGCAAATTCCCCCAGCTTGTGGCCAACCATATCTTCCGTAATAAATACGGGTATAAATTGCTTCCCGTTATGTACGGCAATCGTCAGGCCCAAAAAATCGGGAGTAACCATCGACGATCTCGACCATGTCTTTATCACATTCTTTTTTCCGCTTTCATTCATTGCATCAACCTTACGCTGAAGCTTGTAATATACGAAAGGTCCTTTTCTAAGCGATCTTGGCATAATTAACTAACTACCTTTTTCTTGATTACGTGCTCGGACAATATAGCGGTCCGAAAGTTTCTTTCTTTTTCTGGTCTTTAAGCCTTTGGATGACTGCCCCCACGGTGAACGTGGATGTCCTCCTGAAGATTTTCCTTCTCCACCTCCCATCGGATGATCAATCGGGTTCATAGAAACGCCGCGATTATGAGGACGCTTGCCTTTCCAACGATTACGACCTGCTTTACCAATTGTAATATTAAAGTGCTCTGTATTACTCGTTCGTCCAACAGTAGCGAAGCAAGTTCCCAATATCATCCTCGTTTCGCCGGAAGGAAGCTTAACCGTAACGTATCGGTCGGTTTTCGCAATCATCTGCCCGACAGTACCGGCACTTCGGCATAACTGTGCCCCCTTTCCGGGATGCATTTCAACAGCATGAATAAAAGTACCGGGCGGCATAAACTTCATCGGCATACAATTTCCCGGATCCGGCTCAATGGCTTCCTTACTATTCAAAATAGTGTCACCGGCCTCTAATTCATCAGGAGCTATTATGTAGCGCTTTTCCCCGTCAGCATATGAAGCCAGCGCAATAAAAGCCGACCGATTGGGATCATACTCAATAGTCTGAATTTTAGCCGGTACGTCATATTTGTCTCTTTTGAAATCTATATGACGATACCGACGCTTATGGCCACCGCCACGATGGCGTGAGGTCATTCGTCCCTGCTTGTTTCGACCGGCCGTTTGTCTTTTTCCTTTTACTAAACGCTTCAGGGAAGGTTTATCTTCCGTCAGCTTATCAAAAGAAGGAGCATTTCTGTGCCGAGCTCCCGGTGTTGTTGGTTTTGATTTCTTCGTAGACATTAAACTAATGCTTTCTAAATTTCACTAAAGAAGTCTATTTCACCTTCCTTCAGCGTTACAATTGCTTTTTTCCAAACCTTTGCCCGCCCTTCTACGTATCCACTTTGCGTAAATCGTCCTTTGGGCTTAGAAGGCATAACCATTGTATTCACCTTCCCAACCGTAACCTCTGGATAACGATCAAGCACGGCTCGCTTTATTTCCGCCTTAGTAGCATACTTATCAACCTTAAAAGCGTACTTCCCTTCGACCTGAAGGCGCGTTAATTTCTCTGTAATTAATGGTTCTTTTAATACTTGTTTCATGCTTCTTGTTCCTCAACAGGTTCAAAAGATTGTTGTAAAACGTTAACCGCCCCTTCCTGCATCAAAATGATATCAGCATCCAATATTTCGTAGGTCGTCGGTTTGTTCGCTTCCAGCACATCTACATCAGGAATATTGCGTGCCGACTTATACAGGTTACGATCAGTTTTAGCGGTCAATATTAAAACCTTTTTATCGTCCACATCAAAGCCTTCAAGCATATCAGCAACCTTTCGCGTCTTGGGCTCATCAAAACGGAAGTCATCAATTACTTTCACTTCATCCTCCGCTGCCTTTAGCGACAAAGCCGATTTCCGGGCTAATTGCTTCGACTTCTTATTCATTCGATAATTATAACTTTTAGGCTTAGGTCCAAAAACGGTACCTCCTCCTTTAAGCAATGGAGACCGAATTGAACCACGTCGTGCCTGACCGGTTCCCTTTTGGCGATAAGCCTTTCGCCCACCGCCGCGAACTTCTCCGCGTTCTTTTGTTTTTGAGGTGCCCTGCCGCTTATTCGCCATATGCCGGCGAACATCTCTGTAAATAACAGTTTCATTCGGCTGGATAGAAAATATGGAATCCGATAATTCAGTCTCGTTTCCGCTTTCCTTTCCTTCAGTTGTATAAATAGGAAGCTTCATCTTAATATTTTTCTATCGATTATAAATTTCTACATGCCGTCCATTAGGCCCCGGTATTGAACCGGTTATCATCATCAGGTTAGAATCCGGAAATATTTTGGTAACAGTCAAATTCTTAATCTTGTTGCGCTCGTTACCGCTGCGGCCAGCCATTTTCTTTCCCCGGAATACATGGGCCGGCTGAGCTGCGTGTCCGATAGATCCTGGGTGCCGACGGCGTCCACTTTGTCCGTGCGTATTCTCACCAACACCTCCAAAGTTGTATCGTTTTATGACGCCGGTATAACCTTTACCTTTTGACACCCCAACTACATCAACCTTTGCACCAACTTCGAATACGTCTTCAATATTAAGCTTATCGCCTAATTCTGCATCGTCTCGTTCAAAATTTTTGAATTCCTTAATGTATTGCTTAGGGCTTGTATCGGCCTTATCAAAGTGACCTTTTAACGGTTTTGAAGTACTTCTATCATTTTTATCAAATGCTGCAAGCTGAATTGCTTCATATCCGTCAACTTCCTTGGTCTTAATCTGTGTTACTACACAGGGTTCAACCTCGACGACGGTAACCGCATAGTTTCGGCCTTCGTCATCAAATACATTGGTCATACCGACCTTCTTTCCAATTAAACCACTACTCATATCTTAAATACTTTTCCAGATTATTCAGAGTCTTGTCTGCGTAATTATTAATCAACAATTAAACCTTAATCTCAACATCAACACCGGAGGGTAATTCCAGTTTCATCAATGCATCAACAGTTTGTGAACCCGTTGAAAGAATATCTATCAGGCGCTTGTGTGAACGATATTCAAACTGCTCACGGGCCGTTTTATCTACATGTGGACCACGCAAGACCGTAATAATATTCTTCTTCGTTGGCAATGGTATCGGTCCTGACACCACCGCACCTGTTGATTTTACCGTCTGGATAATCTTCTCTGCAGACTTATCAATCAGGTTGTGATCGTATGATTTTAACTTAATTCTTATATTTTGTTGTGTAGCCACAGCTTAGATCTTTCTTTGAGCAGTGATACCCACCATATAGCAGCATCACTCAGCAATTTCTATTCAGTAATTTCAGTCACCACTCCGGCGCCGACCGTGCGGCCACCTTCACGGATTGCAAATCGGAGGCCTTCTTCCATCGCTACCGGCTGGATCAGGGACACGTCCATGGTCACATTATCGCCGGGC
>Ga0079226_10002166_pt1 | contig 15106 bp, 12 predicted proteins | sample Poulit2014_FD_76345 | JGI IMG/M metagenome (GOLD analysis project Ga0079226, IMG submission 76345) | Agricultural soil microbial communities from Georgia to study Nitrogen management - Poultry litter 2014 | ecosystem: Environmental > Terrestrial > Soil > Agricultural land | place: USA: Georgia... | reverse complement strand
TTTCTGATAAACATTAATTCTTTAAATTTGCTTGATAGGTTGCTATTTTTTTATACTCAGTCTCTAATGTTCTTGATAGGCTAATAAAAATCTGAATTAACTTTTGATATTCATTAACATTTGTGACAATAGGCTCGTGCTTGTGAGTTTCACCGATTAGGTCTTCACTTTAAAATAATTAACATATAAAAACACCTTCGAAGGTTAAAAATCTTACGCTAGCCTTCGAAGGTGAACATAAATCCCGTTAAAAACTTTCCAAACTATTTACTTTTGGGACAAAAATATTTGCGTAATCATTCAATGATTTTAACATCATCTAAAATTAAATAGCTCACTGGACTCACATTCAATCCCTCTACCTTATCTTTATTGTAAGCAGCAAGGTGTTCTACTGTGCGAATCGGAACATAAACAGCATCTTCCATCTCTATTTGTTGGGTTTCTTCATATATGTCATCTCTCACTTTAGGGTCCTGCTCTTTGCGACCTTCTTCTATTAGATGATCTACTTCTTCATTTGAGTAAAAGAATAGATTTCCTGACGTCCCCATTGAATTAGTATGAAATAAATTATATTGGTTGTAATCTCCATCTCCAGTTGCATTTCCCCAACTTCCATTAAACATATGGCCTTCACCTTTATCAGTTGCTTCAATGTAAGCACCATATTCTAGTGTTTGAATATTAACATCAACATTAATTCCTTTCAATTGGGATTGGATAACTTCTGCGAGATTTATACGTTCTTTAAAATCTGCAGTAAGAAGTGTCAATTCAAAGCCATCGGAATAACCTGCTTCTTCAAGTAGTGTTTTTGCCTTATTTGTATCATATTCATAAGGCTCAACATTTTCTGTAAAACCAGAAACTTTAGGGCTCATTGTCGAAGTACTTAACGTTCCAACCCCATTGAAAACACCGGTAATAATTGATTCTCTTTCAATAGCATGACTGATGGCTTTTCGAACTAACACGTCATCAAACGGTTCTTTTTGTGTATTAAATCCAATAAATTCTGATCCTAGTCCCTCTGCACGCTCCATTTTTAGCGTTGGTGAGTTTTCAATTCTATCAATTTCAGTGACAGGGATTTGATCAGAAATATGTGCCTCCCCTGTTTCAATCATAGCAATTCTTGTAGCGTCTTCAGGTACAATAATGAATTTCACATTATCGATATGAGGCTCCTCACCCCAATAGTTTTCATTCTTGGTTAATAATATTTCATCTCCTGATTCCCAGTTATCAAACTTAAAGGGACCCGTTCCCACTGGATTATTAGCAATTTCTTTTGGATCTTCTTCAATAAGTTTAGGACTAATAATGCTTCCTTCATTGGCCGCTAATATTGATAGTAATGGAGAGTATGGTTCTGATAATAAAAATTGGACTGTATATTCATCAATTATTTTAATCTCCTCAACCATCCCTATCTTATCAGCTTGTGGAGATCCAGTTTCAGGATCTAACAATCTATCGAATGTTTTTTGTACAGCTTCGGCATTAAATGGTTCACCATCATGAAATTTTACATCTTCTTCTAATTTAAATTCCCAAGTGACATCATCTATTTGTTCCCATTCTTTGGCTAAATTTGGTTGAATGTTCATGTCCTCATCAGGTACAACTAATGTTTCATAAACTTTCTGATATAATACATCTGCCGTAGATATATTTGTGACAAAGTGAGGGTCCATACTAGTTGCATCTGAACCTCTAACAATTTTCAGGGTCCCACCATTATTAACACCTGTTTCCTTATTAGATTCAGCGGAATCAATATCGTCAGCCGATCCTGTTGAGCATCCCTGAACAAGTATCATCATAAACAATAGTAGTAACACTATAACCTTTTTGCTTCTATAGATTTCTCTTCTAAGTGAATCATTTACATCCCGTGTCATTTGCTCACTCTCCCTATCAGATTGATATTTTATCTAGTATAGCTAAAAATTTTAACTATTTTGTACAATTTATTTACTTATTTTTAAAAATTATTTGACAATTGTATATCTTGTAAAAATGATAGAGATAGGTTGTTCTATTGTACTTATCACTCACTAATTAAATATTTCACATAATTTCCCAAAGGGAAAATTGCAGAAATGAAAAAACCCGTCCAGAGTCCTGGTACAAAACCCTGTGACAGAAAGACAATTATTCCGCATGTTGCTCCAATAAGAAAATTATATATATTAAAGATATGTAATGATTGATTTCTAAATATAACAAAAGACATAATAGGTATAATTGAAGTGCAGATAATTCCATATATAAAAATACTATCCATTATATTTTGTGATGAAGAAACAAAACTAAGAAAAAATAGGGTTAGCGTGAGAATTATAGCATTAAAATATAAAGATCTTTTTGACCTTTGTAATTTTGATACATGCCTAACATAAAAGTCAGAAACAACATGTATCCCTGTACCTATAATGGGCAATGACACAACTAGACAAAAGGCTATAAACAACCCAACTAATATAGGTGTTTCAAGCAGTGTTGACAAACTAAACAAGACTGTCGAAGAGTTAGTATACCCTTTACCCGATAATGATATAAGAATCATTGACAATAAAGCTAATAAAATCGTTCCCAAGGTTAGACCAGCCAAAGTCACCGCTCCTCTTACCCTATGGGATTGGATTTTAAAAATTCGATTCCAAGTGACTAAATCCATCATTAAAAAACTGAAAACAAGAACTATCGATGTTGTTACAAAAAAAATACTTTCGTAGTTTTTCCAATATAGTAAATAGGGGTGATATAACCATATGCCATTATAAACAGTAGTGATGCCCTTTTGGATATAAAAATAACCAGGAATTAATATAACTGAAGTAAATACAATAAATATTAAGATAGGCTCTATTTTCAAGAATTGTTTCTTTCCCATTGATATGGCATATATATAACTTATACTAAAAAATATTAAATGGCTTATATGAAGAGGAGCATCAAATAATATGTCAATCATTAAATTGACAGCAAATGCTTGGATTAACAGGGAGCCAATATTTAACAAAAAAATAATTAACAATAATATTTTCGCAGTAACTCCTGAACTTTTGCTTAAAATAACCTCATCCATCGTTTCGCACTCTTTAAAATTTCTTCTGATTGTACTGGCCACAAAACTAAAGGCAAAAGAACTAAGCACAGATGCCCCAATGAACCCGATTAACCCTAACATCCCGTATTGAATTAGTAATTCAGACGAAAATATAATTAAACCAATTGAAAACCATTGTGATAAAAGTATAAGTGTACCATAGGAAAAACCTACATTTCGTACATTACCTTTGGAGTTAGCATTCATTGCCCGTGATACTCCTTTTTGAACTCACTTGGTGTTTTACCTATCTTTCTTTTAAACAGTGAACTAAAATAGTGTTGACCGCTAAAGCCACACTTTTCAGCAACTTCTCCTATACTTTCATTTAAATTTTCTTGTAACATTCTTTGAGCTGCTTGAATTCGATAATCATTAAGAAAGTCAGGAAAGCTCAAACCTACTTCCTCATTAAATTTCCTACTCAAGTAGGCATGATTTACATGGATTTTTTTAGCAATATCGGTTAATGTTATCTTTGTTCCATATTCCTCGTGAATAATATCAATACATTTCACTATCAATTCCGAATATCTAGTTTCTTTAATAAATGGTAAAACAATTTTCAGTAATTCAGCCTCAACTATCGGTTTCGTTATAAAATTATCAACCTTTAATCTAAGTGCCCTCTGTGCGTACTCAAAAGATTGAAATGCTGTTACAATAATGACCTTAGTGTAATCATGTTCTTTTAGTTTTTCGGCAAGTTCAAGTCCTGACTTACCTGGTAAGCGTATATCCACCAATGCAAGATGAATGTTAGTTTCACTCATTATACGAAGAGCTTGTGAAGCATCACGGGCTTTAAATAAGGAGTGATTGTTTAAATATGGACTAAGAATATATTCTAATTGTTCAAGTTCTAATTCCTCATCATCAATCAATAAAACATTCACGTTAGCCCCTCCCTATTTTACTCATATTCAATTGGCCAAAACATATTAACTTGTGTCCCGTTTGAATAATTAATTAATTTTAATTCCGCATTACTATTAGGATAGAGTAAATCAAGTCTAGAACGAATATTCCCAAGTCCAATACCCCTATTTTTATCTGAAGATATAGCCTTATGGGTTAATTCTTTTTCACCCTTACTATTCCAGACCTGTAGTTTTACATTCTCAGTATCAGTTTCTACAGAAATTTTCAATTGCACATTACCTTCAATATTTTCAAAACTATGTTTAAAACAATTTTCGACAAGTGTCTGAATGGCATAGGTTGGCATCAAAATATGGGAGATCCCTGGCTCTATATCCATTTGAACACTCAAACGCTCCCCAAACCTAAGTTTTTGGATTTCTAAATAATAGTTAGTGTAGGTCAATTCTTCGTCTATAGTAGCAAGCGATGCATTCGTTTTATATTTTCTTTTCATAAATTGGGCAAGCGTTTCTATAGAACGTATTAAATCTGCTTTTCGATCTAGTCTTGCTAAGCTTAAAATAACATTAAGTGTATTAAAGAAAAAATGGGGTTGGATTTTCTGACTCAATATATCGTATTTACTTTTTTGTAATTCTCGCTCTAAGGCAAATTTATTTGCTTGGGTCTCTAACACTTCAAGACGTTTCTCGAAAATAAACAAAAATAATATAGTAAAGGCTCCAATTAAAGGAGCCAATACACATATCATTATATAAAGTGAAAGGGTTTCTATGCTAATCATAAACAAAACTCTTTTCTAGGATAATTGATGCTAATATATGATAGTAAAGTATATCATAATTTTAAATTATTCGTTAATAAATAAATCCTCAGCATAATGGCATGCTACAAGATGATTGTTGCTTCCATTTGACTTTTTTTCTAATTGAGGTTCAACTTCTGTACACATACTTGTTGCAAATGGACATCTGGTATGAAATCTACAACCACTTGGTGGATTTATTGGTGATGGTACATCACCGCTAATTTCAAATTTATTTGTTTGTTTATAATCGAAGTCCGTTGTAGGTATTGCAGACAATAATGCTTTAGTATATGGGTGTAATGATTTTTCAAATAAATCCTCTTTGTCAGCCACCTCAACAATTTTACCTAGATACATTACAATCACTCTATCAGATATATGACGTACAACACTTAAGTCATGTGAAATAAATAAGTAAGTAAGGTTTAATTCCTGTTGTAATTTTTTTAACAAATTTAAAATTTGTGCTTGAATTGATACATCCAATGCCGAAACTGCTTCATCACAAATTATAACCTCCGGATTAACAGACAATGCCCTTGCAATTCCAATTCGTTGACGTTGACCCCCACTAAATTCATGAGGTAAGCGTTCCAACGAATCCGCTGGTAATCCTACCAGCGACATTAACTCCAACATTCTTTCTTCTCTTTTTTCTTTATCCACTACTTGCTGAATTCCCATAGCCTCATTTAACATTTTTCTAATAGTTCTTCTTGGATTTAAAGAAGCAAACGGATCCTGGAAAATAACCTGAATTTCACCTCGAACCTTTTTCAGTTCTTTTCTAGAAACTGTTGTTAAATCCACATTTTTATAAAGTATTTTTCCTGATGTCGGCTCTTCTAACCTCAAAATTGCCCGACCAGTAGTTGATTTACCACACCCAGACTCGCCCACAATACTAGTTGTTGTTCCTTCTTTAACAGAAAATGAAATATCATCAACAGCTTTTACATACTGCTTCTTTTGACGAATCTTTTCTTTTTTTAGTGGGAAGTATTGTTTAAGCCCTTCTATTTCTAAAATCGAAGTAGAATAACTATCTGTACTAACCATAAACCTCTTCCTTTCTACCATGTTCTCTTTCATATACGAAACAACGGACTTGATATTCGCCTTTATCATAAGTAATGAGATTAGGACGATCCATAAAACATGATTCTTGGGCAATGGGACAACGATCTACAAATTTACATCCCACATGTTCAGTAAATGGACTTGGTATACTTCCTTTCATGGCTACAAGTTCTTCTTGATCTTCATGTAATTTAGGTAATGAATTTAATAATCCTTTTGTGTAAGGATGTTTCGGATTTTTAAATAACTCTCTTGTTGTGGACTGTTCAATAATCTCTCCTGCGTACATTACAGCTACTTGATCACAGACCTCCGCAACAACTCCTAAGTCGTGAGTTATAAAAATGACTCCCATATTTGATTGTTCCTGCAGTTTTTTAATTAACTTTAAAATTTGTGCTTGTACAGTCACATCTAATGCAGTAGTTGGCTCATCAGCTATAAGGACTTCGGGATTACATGCTAAAGAGATTGCTATCATTACACGTTGTCTCATTCCACCACTTAATTGAAATGGCTCTTGTTTCGCCCTTTGTTCAGGTGAAGGTATACCTACAAGCTTAAGCATTTCTATCGCTTTTTTATTTGCTTCCTTTCTCCCTAATCCTTGATGTTTACGAATCGTTTCAGAAATTTGTTCACCTATAGTAATAACTGGGTTTAAAGAAGTCATTGGTTCCTGAAAAATCATCGATATATTGTTCCCTCGAATTTTTCTCATTTCTTTTTCAGTTTTCTCAAGTAGATTTTCATCATTTAGCATAATTGTTCCCTCGACAATTTCACCTGGTTCCGGGACTAACTGTAAAATCGATAATGACGTCATACTCTTCCCACAGCCAGATTCACCAACAATTCCCAACGTTTCGCCTTTATGAACCGTCAATTCAATTCCGTCGACGATTTTACCAGTTCCTTTTTTTGTTTCGAATTGTGTCTTCAATCCTTTTATTTCAAGTAATTTTTCTCTTTGTTGCGTCATTTAAATCCCCTCCTTTAACTCAAGTCAATTCTCCGATTAAAGAACTTATATAAAATATCAACAAACAAATTCACAATAACAAAAACTAAAGAAGCAACAAGCACCCCACCTTGAACCATTGGTAAGTCACGCATTCTAATTGATTCAACAATCAATCGTCCCAAACCATTTATTGCAAAAACTGACTCAATTAAAACTGTACCACCAAGTAAGGCTCCGAATTGAAGTCCTACTACTGTAATTACAGGAATTAAAGCATTTCTTAATGCATGTTTATAAACAACTAAATAAAAGTCTAATCCCTTGGCGTTTGCTGTTCTTATATAATCCTGTCTGACTACTTCTAACATACTTGAACGTGTCATTCGTGCAACAATTGCTGCACCACTCGTACCTAAGGCAAAAACTGGTAAAATCATATGTTTATAACTATCCCATCCCGCTACTGGCAACCAATGTAATTCTACAGAAAATATATACATTAAAATTAACCCCAAGAAAAAGCTTGGAAAAGATATCCCTAATAGGGCAATAACCATAACTGTCATATCCGCAACTGAATTAGGGCGAACTGCTGAGATTATTCCTGCAATAACACCTAAAATAACAGTGATTATAGTACTATAAAATGCAAGTTCAATTGTTATCGGCAATCTTGCCATAATTTCATTATAAACAGGCTGATTATTCCTCATGGATAAACCAAGGTCACCTTGAACAACACCCTTCATATAGTCGATATATTGTACATATAAAGGTTGATCCAAACCATATTCTTTTCTTAAATTTTCAATAGTTTCTTTAGAAGCTCCCTCTCCGGCTAAGATTTGTGCTGTATCACCAGGAACCATTTGCATAATTAAGAAAACAACAATTGTAACCCCGATGATGACAGGTATTGTTTGAAGAAGTCTTTTTAATAAAAATAGAGTCATTACTATATCCTCCTTTTTCCTTTTAATTCATTCTTGGATCTAAAGCATCCCTTAACCCGTCACCAAATAAGTTAAAGCCCATAACAAGAAACGCGATTGCCAAACCTGGAAAAATAGCAACATGTGGGGCACTGAAAATAAAATCTCTACCACTTGACAGCATGGTTCCCCATTCCGAGGATGGCGGTTGAGCACCTAGTCCTAAGAATGACAAGCCTGCTGCAGATAAGATAGCAGTGGCTATCCGTAAGGTACCTTGTATAATCAAGGGCGATAAAATGTTTGGGAAAATATGTCTGAAGATAATAATTCCGTCATGAGCTCCTAAAGTTCGAACAGCATCAATGTATTCCAAGTTTCTAACTTCCATTGTTGACCCCCGGGCAATTCTAGCGAATAAGGGAACTGAAAATACTCCAACAGCAACCATGACATTAAATAAACTTGGACCTAGAGCACTAATAATAGCAAGGGCCAAAAGTATCCCGGGAAAAGCCAACATAACATCAAGCAATCTACTTATTATAGAATCAACTACTCCACCGTAGTATCCCGCTATTAAACCCATAATAATACCAAAAAATGCTCCGAAAATTACGGCTGCAAAACCAACCCCCATAGATAAACGAGATCCGTAAATTACTCGACTCATAATATCTCTACCTTTGTCATCTGTTCCCATCCAATTTTCTAACGTTGGCCCTTGTAACTTATTGTCTAAATTTATAGCATCTGGGTCGAACGGTGCTAAAAAAGGAGCAAACAAGGCAACGAAAATATAAAAAGATACTATAATACCACCAACAACCGCGATTTTATTTTTGAAAAATTTCCTAAAAAATTCTTGAACGTTCTCTTTTCGTCTTTCTTTTCTGATACTTTTAAAAGAAATTTTTGTATCATTATCTACCTTAGCTTCTAATTCCATTTCACATAGCCCTCCTCTTTCGTATAAAATTACAAACTGATGAATCGATATATTTTAAGATAGAAGAAAAAAAAGGTATATGCAATTGTTTTTTTGCAAATTGTCAAAATTCTTTAAATAATCGTAAATAATTTTAAAATATAAAAATAAATTATATCTTACAATAGGCAATGTAATATAAAAAAACAAGGAGTGTGAATCATGAATAAAAGAAAAAGTTTATTCATATTAAGTTTGTTATTATTTTTCTTTTTAGGGGCCTGTTCAACAGGCGAAGGTGCTACCCCAGAAAATGGTAGTGATGAAAAAAATAGTGAGGAGGGTGGTACGTTAAAAATTGTTACCCAATCAGATGCCACTAGTTTAGATCCACATTTTATAACGGACATACCTTCCGCTAACTTTCATTATCAAAAAGTCTATGAAACCTTGGTTACATTTGATGAGAATATGGATATTGTTCCAAACTTAGCCAAGGATTGGGAACAGGTGGATGATCTTACTTGGGAATTTTCATTAGAGGGTGATATACAATTTCATGATGGAACACCTTTCGATGCTGATGCAGTAAAAGTTACTTTTGATCGTTTACTCGATCCCGATACAGGATCACCACAACGGGATAAGATAAGTATGATTGATGAAGTCATAGTAGTAGATAATCTAACAGTTCAACTAAAACTGAGTGAGCCATACTCACCTATTCTTTCAATCTTATCTAGTCAAGAAGCAAGTATTATGAGTCCTGAAGTGATTAAAAACGACGAAGGCTCACTGTCAGATCACCCTGTAGGAACAGGTCCATTCATCTTTGATTCATGGGAATCAGGAAAATCTATTAAATTGATAAAAAACGAAGATTATTGGGGGACTGCCGCAAAAGTAGATGAAATAATTTTTGAGGTTATTCCCGAAGATGCAACACGTTTAGCAATGATTGAAACCGGTGAAGCCCAGTTGTCTGACAATATACCTGTTTCAGAAATCGACCGTATTGAAAACTCTGAAAGCATGAATTTAATACGTACAGAGGGACTTGCTGTAGAATATGTAGGATTTAACATACAAAAAGCTCCTTTCGATGATCTCAATCTAAGAAAAGCGGTTAGTCACGCAATCGAACGTGAAGCGATTATAACTGGAATTTACAACGATGTTGGAACATTAGCCAATTCCACAATGAGTCCCAATGTATTTGGCTACAGTGAAGATATAACTCCTTATGATTATGATGTGACAAAAGCTAAAGAACTATTAGATAAAAGTGAATTTGACGAGGATACTGAAATTACTCTTATTACAAATGACCGCAAAGAACGGATAAATATGGCTGAAGTCATCCAATCTCAATTAAAAGGAATTGGATTAAACGTTAAAATACAGGTATTGGAATATGGTGCATATATTGAAATGGTCGATAGCGGGGATCATGATATGTTCATTGGTGGATGGGGAAATGCAACAGGTGATGGAGATTATAACCAATATAATTTATTCCACACTGATTCATTTGGCTCGCCTGGGAATCACTTCTATTATTCCAACTCAAAAGTTGATGATTTAATAGAACAAGCTCGTAAAGAACCTGATAATGATGAAAGAATGAAAATTTATAAAGAAACCCAGCTTATTGAAATGGAAGATGCGGTTTACGTGCCTATACGTAATTACGAACATCTAGCTGTGTCCAATGATGACATAGATAACTTCTGGTTAAGTCCAGTGAACTATTTAATGATTAACGAAGCAACAGTATCAAAATAAGAGAAGTGAAAAAATACAGGAGGTAAATACATGTCCAACTTACTAATAAAAAACGCATTATTAGAATATGGATTTGAAGAATACGAAGAAAAGGCTACAACAACACTTACTAAAGTAAGAGATATCTTAATACAAGACGGTGTAATAAAAGAAATTGGAGAAAATATATCTTCCCAATTTGATTTCACAGTTTTTAATGCGGAAGAAAAATTAGTTTTACCAAGCTTTAGGGAAATGCACATCCATATAGATAAAACTTATTTCGGTGGCCCATGGAAAGCATGCAAGCCAATAACCAATGGCATATTAACGCGAATTGAAGAAGAAACAAAATTGTTACCAAAACAATTGGCTTATGCAGATGAACGGGCTGATCTTTTTATCAAACATCTAATCAAACACGGTCACACACACATTCGAACACATTGCAATATTGACCCGTCTATTGGATTAGAAAATTTAAAAGTAACTGTAAATGCCTTGGAGAAATATAAAGAGCAAATTACTTACGACATTGTTGCTTTCCCGCAACATGGATTACTTCGTAGTGAAGTAGAACCTTTAATGAGGAAGGCAATGAAAATGGGTGCTACCTTAGTTGGTGGTGTTGATCCAGCAACCATTGATAGAAATGTTGATTTATCCCTTGAAACTATGTTTGATATCGCTGTCGAAGCAAATACAGGATTAGATATCCATATTCACGATCCAGATACATTAGGCGAATTCACTTTTTATAAATTAATTGAATTAACTCATAAACATAAGTTAGAAAACAAGGTATCAATAAGTCATGCTATTGCCCTTGGCGATTTAAAAGATGAAAATCTAACAAATATGATGAAAGCGTTGAAAGCTGCCAAAATAGATATTACAACAACTATTCCTATAAATCGTCCGACCATACCAGTGCCAAATTTAGATAAAGCCGGCATAGAGGTTTCTTTGGGACATGATAGTTTAACAGATCACTGGAGCCCTTTCGGTACGGGAAACACAGTAGAAAAATTATGTATTTTAGCTGAACGGTTTAAAATAAACGATGAATGCGGTCTAAGTCAAACTTGGAAATATGCTAGTGGCGGACTTACCCCATTAAATGAGAAAGGTGAACAGGTCTGGCCTAAAGTTGGTGATCAAGCAAATATTCTTCTATTTAATGCTAGTTGTTCTGCTGAAGTTGTCGCAAGAAGAAAAGAAATAAAACATACAATTTCTAACGGTAAAATAATAAATTAATTATAAAAAGGGGTGTCTATTTAATGAATGAAAAATGGCTGTTGAATGTGAAGTTAGAAACTGAATCATATACAGATGAAGATAATTATTCTTATACAAGAACTAAAATTTTCCACCTAAAAATAAAGGAAGGAAAGATTGTCGCCATTGTGGATAATGAAGAGGAAATTAATGATTCACTAGAAAAGGTTAACATGAATAAGTTGCTAGCAGTCCCTTCATTTAAAGAAATGCATAATCACTTAGATAAAACTTATATGGGATTGGGGTGGTCCTCCTGTATTCCTGTTAAAAATCTAAAAGAAAGGCTCGCACTAGAAGCAGCTGAACTTACCGAATTAGCGGATTCTACAAAGGAACGGGCAAGTAAAATGATAAATACCTTACTTTCATATGGTTCAACCCACATAAGAACACATGTAAATATTGATCCATATATAGGGTTAAAGAATCTCGAAGGTGTGATGGAAGCCCTTGATAGTTTTAAAGGAAGAGTTACTGCGGATATAGTTGCATTTCCGCAACACGGACTACTCCGAGATAACGTACCCTCTTTGATGCGTGAAGCAATGAGATCTGGTGCAACAATGGTGGGTGGATTAGATCCCGCTGGTATTGATGAAACAATTGAAAAATCATTGTATACGACAATGGATATTGCATCAGAATTTGATGCGGATACTGACTTCCATATCCATGATGTGGGTCATGTAGGGTGGTATACAATCGATAAATGGCTTGACATTGTAGAGGATGCTAACTGGCAAAAAAAAGGGGCTATCAGCCATGCATTTTCTATTGGTGATGTTCCAACTGAAAAAGCAAAATCTCTTGCAACTAGACTGAAGATGAATCAAGTGGATATTATGTCAACAATTCCTTTAACTCATACTTTGCCACCGATAGACCTACTAGATCAACATGATGTCAACGTTCATTTCGGGTGTGATGGTTTTTTCGATTCATGGAACCCTTATGGAACTGGTGATGTTTTAGAAAAAGCCACTAAATTTTGTGAAATAACGGGACGAAAGGACGAATGCTCAATAGCACAATCACTAAAACATATTACGGGAGGAATTACCCCTTTAGATGAAAAGGGTAACTATGTTTGGCCTAAGGTAAATGATGCCGCAGATTTCGTTTTTGTGGATGCAAAATCATCCGCACACATGATTGCTAGAAAAATTGAAAGACAAGCAGTCATGGCAAAAGGGTCTTTCGTATATGGCAGTGTTGAGTGAAAATAATTAATCTAGAATCTCTAAGACCTAGAGGAAAACTAACTATAAGAATAATTTATTCTTTTAATCTAAACAAATAATATTATCTTGATAGTTTTTAAGAGTGTTATAGAGGTATTCGGAGTTTTGATTTCGAAAAAATTATACAAAAGAGTAGAGCATGAGAGACTCCTAGAATTGGCCCTTCATATCAGGTCATACTCACGGCTAAAACCAGACCCGTTTTAAGAAATAGAACAGGTCACTCAGAAAATGAAGTAATTTCTATGGATACCATTTGTATAACCTCAAACATTCTACTTATTTTCCGAATACCTCTTTTAACAAAGGGGGAATCCATTTGAATAATGAGAAACTTTTTGTTATTAATACAAATAATTATAGTGAAGATATACTGCCAACCCCCTATGATAAAAGAACTTGGAATAGCACAAATTTTTTTACGGTTTGGATGGGATCCGTGCACAATATACCGAATTATTTAGCAGTTGGTGGATTATTTGCCTTGGGATTATCTGTTAAACAAGTTTTTTTTGCTATTATTTGTGCATCAATTATCCTTTCTATAGTTTTAGTACTTAATGGACATGCAGGATCTAAATACGGCTTACCATTTTCTATGCTTTTACGAACATCATACGGAGTAAAGGGAGCTGCTATTATTGGTTCAATTAGAGGAGTTTTAGTTGCAATCATGTGGTTCGGTTTTCAAACCTTTGCGGGGAGTCAGGCACTTCTTATTTTAATCGGACATATTTACCCTCCATTTTTATCATTAGGTAATGATTGGAATTTTCTTGGTTTGTCTTTTTCAGCAATGATTTCTTTTATCCTTTTTTGGTTATTAAATATAGTTTTTGTATTTGGTGGAATGAAGATTTTAGGTAAATTTACAAATTACCTTTTTTGGTTAATTTATTTGGTATTCGGAGGAATGGCTGTTTGGGCAATAAATTTAGCCGGAGGAATTGGACCAATTATTAACCACACTGGAACCGAAATAAGCAATAACCAAGCCGTAGTGTTTTTAGGAGCGGTTACAGCAATTATTGCCTCTTGGGCAGCTCCAATGGTCAGTGTATCTGATTTCACTAGATTAGCCCGTTCACATAAAGATCAAATAATTGGACAAGCCTCAGGCGTTATAATTACATATTTACTTTTTGCTATAGCTAGTATTTCAATAATTGTTGGATCCGAAATCGCCTTTGGTACACCTATATGGAATATTCTTGATGTCATTGATCGAATTAATAGTAAATATGCCATTGGACTATCAATATTGACTTTATGTTTAACTACACTTTCAGTGAATGTAACGGGAAATATTGTTCCTGCCGGTTATCAAATTGCTGCATTATTTCCTAAATATCTTAATTTTAAAACTGCAGCGTTTATTGCATCAATTTTTGGTATCATAATAATGCCTTGGAAAATCATGGAGAATTCAACTAGTATATTTACATTTCTAAACATCATTGGAGGAACCCTTGGACCAGTCACGGGTGTGATGTTAACCCATTATTTCATCATTTCAAAAACTAAAATTGACTTGAATGAACTTTATTTCAACAGCAATAGATATAGATATAATAATGGTTACAATCTAAATGCACTTGTTGCTACGTTTGTTTCTAGTGTTATTTGTTTATCAGGTCAGTTTCTTCCACTTTTTTATCCTTTGTATCAAATGTCTTGGATTGTGGGTACTTTAACTGCAATAATACTGTACTTTTTGTTGGAAATACCCAATTTAGGTTTTATAAAGTATGAAAAGACTGGATAGTTTAAATATTTATCTATATTAATTTATCAAATATTATAATATTAAGGTAGAATAAAATCTTTTCAAAAGCCAATACTTGCTCGAAGACTCTCTAATTGTAGACAGATAGTATAACAATGGTACAAACCCATTTTGATGCTTAGCAATGACCTAATCATTTTGTTGCATTTAAAAGTAAAGAAAAGTCTGAAGTGTACATTCATACTATTCGTGGTATAATATGTATAGAAAGTCCGTAAAATAATAAAGACCGCCCATGCTGGTGCATCTAGCGGCCAACAGACCGAACCCCATCAAGAGGGGCTAGGCAGCACAAGGAAAAATAATCCCTTACTCA
>Ga0079226_10002165_pt1 | contig 15110 bp, 16 predicted proteins | sample Poulit2014_FD_76345 | JGI IMG/M metagenome (GOLD analysis project Ga0079226, IMG submission 76345) | Agricultural soil microbial communities from Georgia to study Nitrogen management - Poultry litter 2014 | ecosystem: Environmental > Terrestrial > Soil > Agricultural land | place: USA: Georgia... | reverse complement strand
TGCCAGACCGTTGGTGACTCGGACACTAAAATCAAGGACATCAACGAGGCCGGGGCGGCGCAGCTCGACGATCTGATGGGCCTGTTCGGCTGATCGGGTAGCGGGGCCCGCCCCGCCGTCTTCGCAGCGCTGCGAAGCCTGTCTATTGCACCGCTGCGAGACCGCTTCTACGCTGGTCCTATGTCGAAGACGTACGTCGGATCCCGGCTGCGCCAGCTGCGCAGCGAGAAGGGGCTGTCGCAGGTCGCGCTCGCCCGTTCGCTGGAGATCTCGGCCAGTTATCTGAACCAGATCGAGAACGACGTGCGCCCGCTGACGGTGTCGGTGCTGCTGCGCATCACCGAGGTCTTCGGGGTGGATCCGACCTTCTTCGCTCCGCGCGACAACACCCGGCTGATCGCCGAGGTGCGCGAGGTGCTGCTCGACGAGCAACTCGACACCGATCCGGACGCGGCCGAGATCGCCAAGCTGGTCGCCGACCATCCGGAGCTGGCCCGCGCCCTGGTCACCCTGCACCAGCGGTATCGCACCACCACCGATCAGCTCGGGGTGCTCAGCGAGGGCCGCCTGGGCACGCTCGGGACCACCGGCATCATCTCGATGCCGCACGAGGAGGTGCGCGAGTACTTCTATCAGCGGCAGAACTATCTGCACGAGCTCGACGTCGCGGCCGAGGAGATGACCCAGCGGCTGCGTCTGCACCGCGGGGACGTGCTGCGCGAGATCGCCGAACGGCTGACCACCCAGCACGGGGTGACGCTGGTCAAAAGGATCGATCTGGGCGACGACGTGCTGCATCGATACGACCCCGAGACCCGGACGATGGAGTTCGCCGCCCAGCTGCTGCCCGGGCAGCGCGCCTTCCGCATGGCCGCCGAACTGGCCTATTTCGAACACGGCGAACTGCTCGACCAGATGGTCGAGGAGGCCGGTTTCACCACCGCCGCGGCCGAGCGGATCGGCCGGATCGGGCTGGCCAACTACTTCGCCGCCGCCACCGTGCTGCCCTACCGGCAGTTCCACGATGCGGCCGAGGAGTTCCGCTACGACATCGAACGGCTGTCGACCTTCTTCTCGGCCGGCTTCGAGACCGTGTGCCATCGCCTGTCGACCCTGCAGCGGCCGCAGCTGCGCGGGGTGCCGCTGTCGTTCGTGCGGGTGGACCGGGCCGGCAACATGTCCAAGCGCCAGTCGGCCACCGGCTTCCACTTCACCGCCTCGGGCGGGACGTGCCCGCTGTGGAACGTCTACGAGACGTTCACCGAGCCGGGCAAGATCGTCCGGCAGGTCGCGCAGATGCCGGACGGGCGGCCCTATCTGTGGGTGGCGCGCACGGTCTCGCGCCGGCCGGCCCGCTTCGGCCAGCCCGGCAAGATGTACGCGATCGGGCTCGGCTGCGAACTGCGCCACGCCCACCGCCTGGTCTACGGCGACGGCCTCGACCTGTCGGGGGCGGCTGCGACCCCCATCGGGGCGGGTTGCCGGGTGTGCGAGCGGCGCAACTGCCCGCAGCGCGCGTTCCCGCAGATCGGCAAGGATCTCGACATCGACGAACACCGCTCGACGGTCACCCCGTACACCGTGCGCTGATCGGTGTCACACCCTGCCGATCCCCGCCCCGCGCTGATACCGTCGGTGCGCAGCGGTGCAGGTGCGTGTGGCACCCGCGCCGACCGGTCGCGGTGAGGAGCACGAGGGTATGAGACGTCGCCATGGGATCGACCTGCACGGACGCCGGGTGCTGATCACCGGCGCAGCGCGCGGCATCGGGGCGGCGCTCGCCCGCCGGCTGCACGCCCGCGGCGCCCGTGTCGCACTGGCGGGTCTGGAGCCGGAGCTGCTGGCCGAGGTCGCCGCCGACTGCGGGAACGCGCCCTGGCGCGAATGCAACGTCGCCGACAACGACCAGGTCGAGCGGTCCGTCGCCGAGCTGGTCGCCGAGCTCGGCGGGCTGGACATCGTGATCGCCAACGCCGGTATCGCCGCCCAGTTGCCGCTGGTCGGCGGGGACGTGACCGTGATGGAGCGCACCGTCCAGGTGAACGTGATGGGCGCCTACTACACGCTGCGCGCGGCCGGTGAGCACATCGCCCACCCGGGCGGATACGCACTCGCCGTCTCGTCGGCGGGCGCCGCGGTGCATCTGCCGCTGATGGGCGCCTACTCCGCCTCCAAGGCCGCGGTCGAGGCGCTGGGCAACACCCTGCGCATCGAGCTGAGCCCGAGCGGTGCGCGGGTGGGCGTGGCCTACTTCGCCGAACTCGACACCGACATGACCTCGCGCGGCTTCGGCACCAAGGCCGCCGAGGCGATGGGCGCGCAGGGCTCGTTCACCGGGGCCAGCGCCTTGGAACCGGCGATCGACCGGATCGAACGCGGCATCGCCGCCCGGGCGCGCCGGATCGTCGCGCCCTGGTGGGTGGCCCCGCTGCTGCCGGTGCGGATGTTCGCGCAGCCGGTGATCGACTGGCGGGCCCGCAAGGGGCTCGCGGAAGGACTCGACATTGCCCGTAATGAACACGCCCGGCTCACGACCGACCAACCGGACTGAGCTGCGCGCCGTGCCCGACCCGGCCAGCCCGCGCATCGCGCCGGGCGGCCTGCGTGAGCTCGGCCTGATCAACTGGTCGTTCACCCGGATCGCCTCGAAGGTGATCGGGGTGCCCGATGCGCACATCTTCTCCACCCTCGGCCGCGCGCGCGGCCTGTTCCGCGGCTGGCTGCACTTCTCCGCCCTGCTCATGCCGTTCGGCCGGCTCACCCGCCGCGACACCGAGACGGTGATCATCCGGGTGGCGCATCTGCGCGGTTCGCAGTACGAGCTCGACCATCATCTGCGCCTGGGCAGGCGGGTGGGCATCGACGACGCGGTGGCCCAGCGCATCATGGACGGCCCCGACGCGGCCGGGTGGCGGCCGAACCAGCAGGCGCTGCTGACCGCGGTCGACGAACTGGTGGAGACCCGCGACATCTCGGATCAGACCTGGCAGACCCTGTCGGCCTACTACGACCGTCGCCAGACCCTCGAGCTGGTGATGCTGGTCGGCCAGTACGACTCGCTGGCCACCACCCTGCACGTACTGCGCGTCCAACCGGACTTCGCCTAGAAGACGCAAGGCCTGACAGATGACCACAGCCCACCCCGACGACCGGCCGGACCCGGCCGACGTGCCCGCCGGCCCGTACGCCGACGGCCCCGGTGCCGAGGACCTGACGGTGACCGTGCCGGCCCTCGGCCGGCTCGGCTGGGCCGAGGTCGTGCGCGCCGGGCAGGTCGGGCTGGTGCTCGCCTTCCATCTGGCGCTCGCGGTGGTGGCCTGGCCGTGGCGGAAGATCCGGGGCGGGACCACGCTCGCCGAATCCGCCTCGCTCGGTGTGGTGTCGGCCTTCCTCGCGCTCGGGCCGACCTTCGTCAAGCTCGGCCAGCTGATGGCCTCGTCGTCGGGGCTGTTCCCCGCGCCGCTGGCGGATGCCTGCCTGCGGTTCCTCGACGATGTGCCGCCGGTGTCGGCGGCCGAGGCGCGCGCGGTGATCGAGGCCGATCTGGGGCGCCGGGTCGACGAGCTGTTCGCCGATTTCGACGATGCGCCGCTGTCCGCGGCCTCGGTGGCCCAGGTGCACCGGTGCACCCTGCCCGACGGGCGCGAGGCCGTGATCAAGGTCCAGCGTCCCGGTATCAACCGGCGCATGCGGGTGGACCTGTCCACCGCCTACATCGGCGCGCAGCTGCTCGAGCGGCTGTTCACCTTCTTCCGCATCGCCAACGCGACCGCGATCATCCGGGACCTGAACCGGGCCACCGCCTACGAGCTCAACTCGCTGGTCGAGGCCCGGCGGCAGGAGACGGTGCGGGCCAACCTGTGGGCCTTCGGCGACAACGCCGGGGTCACCGCGCCCGAGGTGTACTGGTCGCACTGCGGGCGCCGGGTGATCTGCATGGAGCGGCTGCGCGGGGTGCCGCTGGACCAGTTCGATGTGCTGCGCGCCGCCGAGTCGGACACCGAGCTGCTGATCCGCCGCGGGGTCAAGGCTTGGCTGGAGTCGATCCTGATCCACGGGCCGTTCCACGGCGACGTGCACGCAGGCAACCTGTGGCGGCTCGACGACGGGCGGATCGCCCTGCTGGACTTCGGGATCGTCGGCGAGTTGCCGCCCGCCTGGCGTGAGGTGCTGCGCCGGATGTTCCAGGCCACCGCGCTCGACGGCGACTTCGGTGCGGTCGCGTCGATGATCCGGAAGATGGGATACGTCGAGCAGGCGGGTGAGACCGATGCCGAGATCGGCGCGCGCCTGCAGGAGGTGCTCGCCCCGGTGCTCGCCGGCGGGCTGTCCGACCTCAAGCTCTCGGCGCTGATCATGGCGCTGGTCGACGTGGGCCGCACCTGGGGTGTGGCCAGTCCCGAAGAACTGGTGCTGTTCGGTAAACAGCTCGGCTACTTCGAACGCTACGCCGCCGAACTGGCGCCCGACTGGACCCTGGGTTCGGACCTGTATCTGCTGCGCAACGTCTTCCCCGAGCAGATGACCGCGCGCGCCGCCGAGCGCGGCGTCACCCTGCCGGATTGAGTCGAGACCGGGCCGGCCGCAGGACGGTTTCGCCGGGGAGCCCGGCACACCACATCCCGCGCCGGCCGTGTGCACGGCCCGATCGTCGCGTCAGGCGGTGGGTCCGCACCGTCGGCGCAACGTCTTCGCATCGACGTCGTCGACGCGGTCATAGACCACCACCATCACCACTGCACGCTCTGCGGAGACCGATCGCACGCGGTGCGGAGTGCTCGAGTCGAAATACAGGCTGTCTCCCTCGGCGAGGGTGATCACCTGTGTCGGGATCTCCACCTCGACGGTGCCCTGCTGGACGAAGATGAACTCTTCGCCGGGATGGTCCATATACGGCTGGCCGGCCTGGGTGGTGGGCCGGACGAGGAACGGCTGCATCGACTTTCTGACCATCCCCGTGGCGATCGGCTCATACACCGCCGCGCCGGGCGACCCCTCGGCTCCGGCGCGCTCACCGTCCCGGTCGATCACCAGAGCCGACGCGTCGCCTGCGCTGGAGAACAATTGCTCGACGTCTGTGTCCAGCACGTCCGCGACCTTCAGCGCGACGGCGATCGACGGTGTGCTCATCCCACGTTCGATCTTGGACAGGTAGCTCTTCGTCAGCCCCGTGGCCTCTGCCAGCGCATCCAACGTCAGCCCGGCCCGACGTCGGTGGGCGCGGAGGAAGGCTGCCACTGTGGTCTCTCCTTGCTCATCGGATTCGTTGCGAGCCGATTGTAACCATGTTGACTCGATGACACAGTGTGTCCTACTGTCGCCTTTCGTGTCATCACAAGCCAAGGAGAACACGATGAGCACCACCGAACACACCGGCTCGACGATGGGGTTGAGCAAGCAGGAGCTGATGGAGTCGTCTCAGCAACAGATGGCTGCCAAGATTCGCGATTCGGCATTGACCGATCGGCAGAAGATCGCCCTGACGTGCCGCGCCCTGTTCGACGCCGGCCACGACTCCGGATTGGCCGGACAGATCTCCGCCCGCGGCGAGCGGCCCGGGACCTTCCTCACCCAACGACTCGGGCTCGGCTTCGACGAGATCACCGAGGACAACCTCCTGCTCGTCGACGAAGACCTCAACGTCCTCGAGGGCGAAGGGATGGCCAACCCGGCCAACCGGTTCCACAGCTGGGTCTACCGCGCCCGCCCGGACGTCGACTGCATCGTGCACACCCACCCGCTCTACGCCTCGTCGCTGTCGATGCTGGAGATCCCGCTGCAGGTCTCGCAGATGGACATCGCGCCGCTGTATAACGATTGCGCCTTTCTGGCGGACTGGCCCGGGATCCCCGTCGGCAACGAAGAGGGCGAGATCATCTCGGAAGCACTCGGGGACAAGAAGGCGATCCTGCTCGCCCACCATGGGCAACTCGTCGCCGGGGCTTCGATCGAAGAATCCTGCTCACTGGCCCACCTGATCGAACGCGGGGCGCGCATGCAGCTCATCGCCATGGCCGCCGGCCAGATCAAGGAACTGCCGCCGCGATTGGCGCAGGAGGCCCACGACTGGACCCTGACCCCGCGGCGCAGCACCGCGAATTTCAACTACTACGCCCGCAAGGCGCTGCGCTCGCACCCCGACGCGATCAACCAGTGACTCTCCCCCAGACGAAGGACGTCTCCATGCCTGAAGCCATATCCGGGATCGTCGCCTACCCGGTGACCCCGTTCGCAGACGACGACACGATCGCCGTCGAGACATTGCACGCGATCATCGATCGGATCATCGACGACGGAGTCGATGCCGTGGCGCCGCTGGGCAGCACCGGCGAAAGCGCATACTTGAGCGAAGACGAATGGGACACGGTCGCAGCCGAATCGATCGGCCGCACCGCGGGGCGCGTGCCCACGGTCGTGGGCGTCTCCGCACTGACCACCAACGCCACGGTGCGCCGCGCCAAAATGGCCGAACAGCTGGGCGCCACCGCGGTCATGGCGCTGCCGACCTCGTACTGGCGGTTGACCGAAGACGAGGTTCGCCACCATTTCACGGCCTTGGCCGAGGCGATCGACATCCCGGTCATGGCGTACAACAACCCGGCCACCACCGGCATCGACATGAGTCCGGAATTCCTCTTCGAACTGGTCCGCGACGTCGACAACATCACCATGGTCAAAGAGTCCTCCGGCGATATCGACCGGATGCACCGCCTGCGTGAACTCAGCGGCGGTGCGCTGCCGTTCTTCAACGGCAGCAACCCTCTGGCCCAGGAGGCGTTCGCCGCAGGCGCGGCCGGGTGGTGCACCGCAGCCGCATGTCTGGTGCCCGCAACCGTGGTCGCCTTCCACCGCGCTGTCACCGACGGACACCGGGAACACGCTCAGCAGCTCTTCGACCAACTCCGTCCGTTCTTGGACATGATCGTAAGCCGTGCGCTGCCCACCACCATCAAGTCCGGGCTGCACAGCCTCGGCTTCGATGCCGGTGCCCCCCGCCAGCCGCTGCTTCCGCTCGGCGACACCGAGACCGTACGACTGCACGACCTCATCACTGCTTGCGCGACCGGCTGAGTCAGGCCGTTCCGCTGCCAGACGGCCGTTCCGCCCGCTACTGGACACCGCCTTCCCACCGCTCGGGAGTGCGCCAGATCACCTGATCGGAACGGCCATAGCTTCGGACGCAGCGCGGCCTTTGTCCCCCAGGCAACGCAGACTTCGAGAGAAACAGGAGATGACATGACCGAATTGGATACCGCAGTAGCGTTCTTCCACGCGTGCGAGTCGGCGAAGGGCTGGGACGCCTGCCGCGAGTACGCCCAGCCCGACGCCTCGTTCCACAGCGCGGCCGAGACCTACACCGGCATGGCTTCGCTGGCCGAGTATTGCGACCAGATCCGCGAAGCGTTCACCACCACGTTCGTCGGATCCGACTACGCGCTGGTGGCGGCCGGCTACGACGCCGAGCGCCGCGTGGCGCTCCTGCAGGCCATGTCGTACGCGGTGCACACCGGTGAGGGCGGTCCGGTGCCGCCGACGCACAAGCAGGCGCAGATCCCGTTCGTCTACGCGATCGAGTTCACTCCGGCGGGGAAGATCGCCCACCTTGAGAAGATCTTCGACCCGGGCGTATCGCTACGCGGCCTCGGCTGGCCGGACAAGACCGCCTAGGTCCCACAGACGGCACTCGGCCCCGGAAGACGGGACCTTCCGGGGCCGACACACTAGGGGGTCAGCAGAGATACCTGCGTGCCCCTTCAACCGCTGGCCCGGCGATCGACGGGCCCTGGACGGTCATGTCGATGTCGGCGATGATCTCGTGATCCGGTTCGTCATTGGCCAGCCGAGCGCAGATCTCGTAGCCCAGACCCACCCTCGACTGCGCGACGGGCTGTGACATCCCTTCACGCTGGCCGATCCAGCCGAGGTAGGCCTCTTCTGAATCGGAGAACCCAGTGGCCGGCGGTCCGTCATCGGGCCGGGTCGCACCCTCGGTCGGGCACAGGAACTGGCGCGCCCCGCCCACGGCCGCTCCGGCGATCGACGGGCCTTGGACCTGGCTCGCGATCTCGGCGATGATCTCGTGGTCCTCTTTGCCCTGGGCGACTCGCGCACAGACCTGGTAGCCCAGATCCACCTGGGACCGGGCGACGTCGTCGCTCATGCCCTCGCGCTGGCCGACCCAGTCGAGGTAGGACTCCTCGGCCGCGGTGAATCGGGTCGGCGACGCGCCTCCCCCGTCACCCGATCTGCCGGAGCCGTCCCCACCGCCTGCGCCGCCGCGGGAGCGGTCACCGCTCTCTGCGTCCGGATCCTGATCCGCGTCGTCGTCGGCGTCGGTGGTGTCGTCCGCGGCGGTGGTCGGCGACGCCGTGATGGTCTGAGTACCGGTGGTGGTGTCGGCGTCGTTGTCGTCGCCGGATGAGCACGCGGCACCGCCGACCACGAGCACCGCGGTGGCCGCGATCAGGCCGATCCGTCCGACGATCCGTGGTCCCCTCATGAAGATCGGGCTCCCTTCCCCTTCCGGCCCCGACCGCTGGGTTCACTGCGTGTTTCCGGCGTCCGCCGGGGGCCTTACGGTACCGGTGAGTACCTGACGTGCGGGGCAGATCGACGAAGCTCAGCGGCCGCGCCCGACCGACCCGAACATCCGACAGGAACCTGCTACGAACTGGCCGTTCGCCCTACCGGGGACGGTCCGGATGGGCGCGACGACCTGCCGTAGCACCCTCTCCGCCGAGTCGACCATGGGGTCGAAGCCGATCGGCGGGGCGGCTCGTAGTGGGCCGCCCCGCCGATCGTGATGAATCATTCAAGCCAGCATCTTGACCTTCAGCGCCTCGATCTGCGCGGTGTTCAGGCCCAAGCCGTCGGTCAGGTAGGTGTCCAGGTCGCCGTAGACCTTCGCCACCTCATCGAGCCCGGCCTGCAGGAAGGACTCCTCGACCAGAATCATGGGGCGGAAGATCTCAGGGTCCAAGCCGACCTCTTCGATGCGGTCCAGAGCCGGCTCGACGGTATCGGCGATGTACTCGTTGGTCAGCAGATAGTCCTGCATGATCGTCTCGTCGTCCACGCCGGCGATGTGCTGGAGCAACATCGAGGTCCAGCCGGTCCGATCCTTACCGGACGTGCAGTGATAGAGCACCGCCCCGTCGGTCTCGGCGATCTCGGCCAGCATCGCACCGTACTGTTCGCGCGCCTGATGGTCGTTGACGAAGTCTCGGTTCATTTCCCGCATGAATTCACGCCCCTCCTCCGGGTCGCTCATGTGCGCGAAGTCATCGGCTTCGGTCGCCCCGACGTCGATCGGCAGGTGTCGCCGTTCGGCACCGGGAACCGAGCGGTCGGGAGCCTCATCTGCCTCGTCATCGGAGCGCAGGTCATAAATCGTGACGACCCCCAGATCGGCCATCGCTTGAGCGTCCTCATCGGAGATCGCCGCCAGGCTGTCGGAGCGGAACAGCTCGCCCTGCCGCAACCGAGCGCCGTCGTGGCCTCGGTAACCGGCTCCGGCATCACCCGCGGCGTCGCGGAAGTTCGGCACCGTGGCCAGCCGCGACTCGGGCGCCTGCTCGGAGATCCCGAGCAGCGCCGAGCCGGCGTCGAGCGACCCGGTCAGCAGTTCCAGTGGGTCCGCAGCCCCGGCGGTGGTCCCCGCACCGAGCAGCAGACCGCCGGCGGCGACGGCCGCCGTCAGCGCCCGAACCGCCTTGTGACGCGTACGTGAATTGTTCGACACCGTGTCTCCTTTGCATGACGGCCTCGGTCCACGCGGCCGGCCGGTACCGACCAGGCGCTCCGGCGCGATTCGGTCTGACTGCCGCTGCCTGTGGCCGCAGACGGACTCTTCGGCTGCGCCGACTCACCGCGCCATTGGGCCGATTCCGCTGTAGACGGTCGCCACCGACCGGAACCGAGACGCGTCACACGCTATGAACAAGCGGGAAGTCCGCCTACCGCCATCCCGACGGGTGGGACAGATCACCTCACCCTCGTGGCGTGGGATCGTTCATATTACTTTCGCTCGGCTGCTAGTACCTATGGGACAGGTGGGCACACGATGACCAGCGCTTCAAGCCGGTCGCCCGCCATCGCAAGGACGGCGGCGGTGATCGCTGCGTCCCCTCAAGGCACCGCCGCAGGCTCCGCGCAGACGTCGCCGAGACCGACGAAGGTCATCTGCCGGTCACCCAGGTTGCCAGACCTCGATGACGACAGCCGTTCACTGGTGCTGACCACCGACGGCCACGTCGGCGAGATCGGCGAGACCGCGTTCCACTTGTCGGCCGTTCAGACCACCGACTCCGCGCCGCCCTGATCTGCGGTCCCCGATGACCGAGACGTACGCCGAACCCGATGGAAACGCGGCGGGCCCCGCGGGCCCCCTCGGGACCCGCTGCGGCCGATCGACCCCCGCGGGCCGGCCCGGCAGGCACGAGAAAGGGCCCCGGGGAGTATTCCCCAGGGCCCTTTCTCCAAGGGTCGAGCGACCCTAGAAGTTGATCATCTGACCCGACAGTCCCAGCACCGCTTCCTTGACCGCCTCCGACAGCGTCGGGTGGGTGTGGACGTTGCGCGCGATCTCGTGGACGGTCAGATCCCACTTCTGCGCCAGCGTCAGCTCGGGCAGCAGTTCGGCGACCGACCCGCCGACCATGTGCCCGCCGAGCAGCTCGCCGTAGGTGTCGTCGGAGATGAGCTTGACGAAGCCCGATGAGTCGCCGACACCGTGGGCCATGCCGTTGGCCATGAACGGGAAGTTCGAGACCTTGACGTCGAATCCTTCGGCGCGGGCCTGTTCCTCGGTCAGCCCGAAGCTGGCGACCTGCGGCTGGCAGAAGGTGGCGCGCGGCATCATCCGGTAGTCGCCCATCGGCTCGGTCTCGGCGCCGGCGATCGTCTCGGCGGCGACCACGCCCTGGGTCTCGGCGACGTGGGCGAGCATCAGCAGCGCGGTCACGTCACCGATGGCGTAGACGCCGGGGACGTTGGTGCGCATCTGCTCGTCGACCGCGATCGCGCCGCGGTCGGTCAGCTGAACACCGGTGTTCTCCAGCCCGTAGCCCTCGACGTTGGGCGCGAAGCCGATCGACTGGAGCACCTTGTCGACCTTGAGCGTGTCGACCTCGCCGGACCTGTTGTCCTTGACCGTGACGGTGACCTGGGTGCCGTCGTCCTCGATGGACTGCACGGCCGCACCGGTGCGCACGGTGACCCCGTGCTTCTTGTAGGCCTTGGCGACCTCCTTGGACACGGCCGCATCCTCGTTGGGCAGCACCCGGTCGAGGTACTCGACGATGGTCACGTCCACCCCGTAGCTGGACAGGATATAGCCGAACTCCAGGCCGATCGCACCGGCGCCGACGACGACCATCGACCCCGGCAGCTCGCGGGTGAGGATCTGCTCCTCGTAGGTCACCACGTTCTTGCTCAGCTCGGTGCCGGGCAGCAGGCGGGTGGTCGATCCGGTCGCGATGATCACGTTGTCCGCGCGCACCGTCTCGGTCTTGCCGTCGGTGTGCACGACGTGGATCGAGTTCGCGTCGATGAAGGTGCCGCGACCCTCGTACTGGGTGATCTTGTTCTTCTTCATCAGGAAGTGGATGCCCTTGGTGCGCCCGTCGGCGACCGTGCGGCTCCGGTCGAAGGCGGCGCCGAAGTCCACGCTGACATCACCGGAGATGCCGAAGGTCTTGGCATCCTTGGTGAGCAGCTGCGCGAGCTCGGCGTTGCGCAGCAGGGACTTCGAGGGGATGCAGCCCACGTTCAGGCACACCCCGCCCCAGTACTTCTCTTCGATGATGGCGGTGCTCAGCCCGAGCTGCGCCGCGCGGATCGCCGCGACATAGCCTCCGGGGCCGGCACCGAGGACGACGACGTCATATTGTGCAGCCACGCCTGCCAGCCTAGACTCCCGCGCGTTCTTGGCGTGCGCGACGGTTCCGTTACCGACGAGTAGTTTTCGAAAACGTCACAAGGCGCGCCACCACCTGGGCATTCGACCGGACCCTTCGCCCGAGCACACCCTTACACCCACCCTCCCACTGGGTGAGACTTCGACGCACCTGCGGGGACCCGGCCCGCTATCCATGGTGATGCCGGGCACACCACATCGCGCTCGTGCTGACATTCACACCACAAGGAGACGACATGGACCTCGGATCACTGGAATTCCTGACCGAGCAGGAGGCCGGCCAGCTGGCCGCCGTCGCCGCACTGTTCACCGGCGTGGCCGGATCGATCGGCCTGGCCGCTGCCATCAACGGGATCGGCAAGGCCTTCGGCTGAACCGTCGGCGACAAAATACTGACTGCGGGGCTCGGTGTTGACCGGGCCCCGCAGTCGTGTCCGGGGGCCACCTGCGACTGTGGAGCTGCCTAACTGCGCCCGGCCATCACATAGGTGACACCCCGGTGGGCGGGGCTGCGGCCCGACGCGGCACCGCCGGGCCGCACGACCCCCGCCTGCCCACCACCGCCTCGGCATCGGCGCACCGAGAGTCAGCCGACGGCGCATGCGCCCCGCCCCGGCCGTTCGTGACGGTCGGGGCGCAGCCGAGCACGCCCCGGAGCACTCCGGACGTCGGGCCGTGCGCGGCGAAGAGCTTTCCGGCACCGAGCCGACACCCGCCGGCCACATGGGCGCCACAGCAAAGCGCTGCGGGCCGATACCTCATCGGTATCGGCCCGCAGCAGACTGTCTTGACTCAGAGCGCGGTCGGCACCCTGTCGTCACCCGGCTCAGTAAAGCGGATCGGACAGCATTCCCCAGGAGTTGTGCAAGTCGTCCTCCCAGTAGCCCCACGAGTGGCTACCGGCCGGCTTGAGGTCGTAGTGGATGTTGTCCATGCCCATCGAGTCGGTCTTGAGCTTGAGCATGTTGGTGCACGCGCTGGTCACCGCCTCGATGCCGCCGCCGACGATGATCTGGTTGGCCAGCACGGCTTCGGAGTCCACCCGATCGTTCTCCATGGTGTCGTGGTGCCCGGGCAGGCCCGACCCCGAGGAGATGAAGGTCGGGACGTCCGGCAGCTTGTCGGCGTTGACGTAGACGTCGTGGTCGACCCAGTCCTGGCTGCCGCGCGGACCCCACATGTTGGTCGCGTCCGCCCCGCCCATCGCCATGACGACGTCGACAGTGGTGGCGCCGGCCGGGTCTGAGGTCATCGCGCAGCCGGAGTAGGCGCCGACCGAATCGTAGAAGCTGCCGCCGTCGGTGCCGGTGCCGTTGGCCTGGATGGCCAGGTCGAGCACCGAGCTGCCGGCCATCGAGATGCCGGCGATCGAGCGCTTGCCGTTGGTGTTGTACGGGCTCGCCTGGCCTTCCGTGGTCTCCAGGTATGCGCCGTCTTCGATAGCGGCCGGCAGTTCCTCGGTCAGGAAGGTCTCGAACTTGTAGACACCGTTGTTATCCAGCGACTCGGCCAGCGACTCGTCCGGCTCGTTCCAGTCGGTGTAGTAGCTGAATGCGCCCTCGAGCGGGGTGACGACGTAGACGTCCTTGTCCTCGAAGAACTCGAGCGAATTGGTCTGCGCCGCCCAGGTCGCGGAATCCTCGCCCCCACCGGCGCCGTTGAGCAGGTACAGCACCGGGGACGGGGTCGAGGTGTCGGCGGGCTTGAACACCTGCACGGTGATGTGGCGCTGCATCGACTCCGACCAGACCTTGATGTTCTCGCAGCGGTCGGCGTTGGTCTCGTCGCACAGGTCCAGCGACGACTGCGCAGGCGCGGCGTTCACGACGGCCGGTCCGGCCAGCGCCGGGACGACACCCAGGATCAGCGCGGCGGCGGCCGCGGGTGCCAGGTTGCGGATGACGCCTCGACGGGCGGTACGGCTCATGATCTCTACGTCCTTCACGAAAGGCCTATACAGATGACTCGGGGCTGCGCACGGCGTGATGCAGCGCACTCACTTTGATACATCGGACACTAGCGCACGGGCGTTACTTTCCGGACACCGGATCCCGGCAACTCACCCCCGGATACACCCACACCAAGCCTGTCGGTCGACAGTCGCGACTTACTCGCCTGCGTCAGGCTGGGGCAGGATCACGTCCAGACTGCCGGTCACACTTCCGAGACCGGCCAGACCGCCCTGCATCAGCGAGCCGAGCCCGACGTCGATCAACCCACGAATGGAACCCATCAGGGCCGCCCTTCCGTTCACCGCGGCGGATCTCACGCCGACGGCGCCCGTGCGGTGCAGATCGCCCTACCACTTCAGGAGGCCAGCCCCATCGATGGCACGCAACCATGTGCCACATCGAGCAACCGCCCGCCTGCACCTCAGCGAGAGCCGCAATCGCGACGGCACGATATGACTCACAAAAAGACGGGCGCCCCCTCCCGAAGGAGGGGGCGCCCGATGCAGTCGCTAAGCGACAGCGCCTCAGGACGGCCAGATGGCGTCGAAGACACCCTCGACCGAGCCCAGGCCAGCCTGGAAGAACTCCTGGATGGCGTCGGTGCCGACGTTGAACAGCTCCTCGATGGAACCCATGTGACTCTCCTTACGTCTCCCCGCAGAGTCCGGACCCCCGTTGCGGGTGGGTCATCGGGACCCCGTCCGGAACTCGTCCTCTGCGGTTGAGTGCCATTGAAGTGAAGACCCCGAAGGGATGCAACCAAGACGGCCGACTAAAACACGTGTTGCGTACATGCAGACCACAGAGATTGACACAGGCTCACCCACCCCCTCGCCCACCCCCATCTGCGCGATGTAACGGTTTGGCATCCACGTCGATATCGTGCCGAAAATCAGTGCTGTGACCTTCGTCACATGGTGTGGGTTTGCGGTGTTCCGACACTGGATCCGGCCTGTCAGACTGGTGCCCATGAGCACCTCCGACACCGATCCCCATCTCTGGCTCGAAGACGTCACCGGCGAGGCCGCCCTGGACTGGGTGCGCGCCCGCAACGCGGTCACCGAAGACGGCGTCGCCGCCGACCCGGACTTCGCGCCGCTGCAGGCCGAGTTGCTGGGCATCTTGGACACCGACGCCCGCATCGCCTATCCCCGCCGACGGGGCGAGCACCTCTACAACTTCTGGCGCGACGCCGAGCACGTGCGCGGCCTGTGGCGCCGGACCACGATGGACTCCTACCG
>Ga0079226_10002164_pt1 | contig 15116 bp, 16 predicted proteins | sample Poulit2014_FD_76345 | JGI IMG/M metagenome (GOLD analysis project Ga0079226, IMG submission 76345) | Agricultural soil microbial communities from Georgia to study Nitrogen management - Poultry litter 2014 | ecosystem: Environmental > Terrestrial > Soil > Agricultural land | place: USA: Georgia... | reverse complement strand
GATCCGGGTGCATCATTTCCAGTGGATGATGTCAGCACCGTTCCCCACGTTATCTGCAATGGCTGCACAGACCCAGAGTATCGAACTGGGAACCGGCGTGATTGATCTGCGGTAGCGCATGTCTAGGTTGTGACACCCGTTCAATAGAGCCTCCCGATTCAGGATTCGTGCTCCTTCTGCAACTCAGCCGCTGCCTGTTCGGCCAGTACCTTGTGCACGGCTCCCACGGAGACGCCAGTGGCTGCTGCGATCTCGCGGATGGACTCGCCCTTCTCTCGACGGGCGAGGACTACCGTGCGCTTGTCGTCGTCGATCACCCGCGGTCGCCCACCGACCTTGCCGCGCTTCCGCGCCGCCTCCAGCCCGTTCTTCGTCTTACGGACGATGTCGCGGCGACGGTCCTCGGCCAGCGCGAGCGCGAGGTCGAGGATCAGCGACCGCTCGGTGTGCTCGCCGGCCGCGATCCCTTCCAGCACCTTGACCGCGATGCCGCGCTCGAACAGGTCGGTCAGGACGATGAGTCCTTCCAACAGGTTGCGGCCGAGCCGGTCGACCTCCTGGACCGTGAGCATGTCACCGTCCCGCATGTACTCGATCGCCTCGCGGAGCCCTGGGCGGGCATCGACATCGAGCTTCCCGCTGACCTTCTCCTCGAAGACCTTAACGCAGATGGGGTCAAGGGCATCGTGCTGCCGAGACGTCTCCTGCTTCTTCGTGCTCACCCGCACCAGGCCGACCAGAGCCATGACACCCTCCCGTTCAACATACGTGTTCATTAACTTGCTTCAAGACTACCAGTTAATGAACGGGTTTGTGAACAGATTGGAGCGGTAGATCCTCCTTTCGGTGGCCAGCCGTTCAGTGTTCGACATACGACCGTTTGTTGAACGGGCTCGCGGTCGCCCGTAGGTTGACTTAATCGGTCGGTGGATCGACAGGACAAGGGCCTCGCCGGCGGCGAGGTCCTTGTCCTGGTCCCGGGTGACGATGGCCCGGGGTTGCTGGTCTGTGGAGAGTCAGCCTTTTGGCTTGGCGTCTTGGCAGCAGCTTTCGCTTGCCTGCTGAGGTGTCTCGGCGTCAGTGCTCTGCTGCGCGTCATCTTCGCCAGCCGGGACGATCTCGACGCTACAGCAGTCCGACTGCTCGGCCTTGGAGCCTCCGGTGAACAGGTTCTTCAATCCCATGATGGTTCCTTTCCTCTGATGGTTTTTCGGGACAATTGTGGGCTCAGCCCGTGATCGAGAGGAGGTAGCCTCCCGCGATCGCTACGGCCAAGATGGTGACGACGAAGGTGACGAGCAGTCGTGGCTTGAAGATCGCTGCGAGCATCGACACCTCCGGCGGGGAGGCACCGGCCCCGCCGATCATCAAGGCGAAGATCGGACCGATGGCCACACCGGCTGACTGGAGGGCCAGCCCCACCGGGAGCATGGTCTCCAGTCGGATGTAAAGCGGGATGCCGATGACCGCGGCGAGGGGCACCGCCCACCAGACGTTGGCTCCAGAGAAGGAGGCGAGTTGGTCCTCGGGGACGAACCCGTAGATCGCAGCTCCGATCGCGACGCCAATGAGCATCGGGAGCAGTAGCGGACGCAGATCGGTCCAGGCCTGGCGAAGCGCTCCGGGCATCTCACCGCGCAGGCCCTTCCATGGCCCGGGCGTCTTCTCGCCTTGCACGCGCACGCGCTTGAGGGCTTTCTCCATGCCCAGGCCACGCCATATCCACGGTGCGATCAGCGACACGGCCAGCGTGAAGATCGTGTAGACGATCGCGGTCTCCCACCCGAAGATTATGCCGATGCCGCCGATGATGATCGGATTGAGTAGCGGTGAGGCGATGAGGTAGGTCATCGCAGTCTGGAAGGCGACCCCGGCATTGAGCATCCCGACCAACATCGGCAGGGTCGAGCAGGAGCAGAACGGGGTGACGGCCCCCAGCAGTAGACCCTTGACGGGGCCGGGGACTCGCCCGCTGCTCATCCAATAGCGCATCTTCTCCGGGCCGAACCGCCGATTGATCAGCGCGACGGCGGTCGAAACGACGAGGAACAGGGCTAGCAGCTCGCCCAGCAGCAGCGCGAAGGTTCCGAAGGTATCAGTTAGCATCGGTCACCTTGCTGGCTGGCGGGATCGCGGCCTCGGTACAGCAGGCTTGCTGCCCCGCGGGAGTCAGCGTGGCTAGATGCGCCAGCCACTGGACCGGGGCGGCCAGCTGTTCGCAGCAGATCGAGACGACGTTCGACCGACCCTTCGGGGTCGCGTCGACCAGTCCGGCCCTGCGGAGGGAGGCGACGTGATGGCTGACCAGTGCCTGACTGAGGCCGGTGGCCTCCTGGAGCTGCTTGTTCGTCTTGGCGCCGTCGGCCAGGCTTAGTACGATCGTCAGTCGGTTCTCATCGGCCAACGCTGACAGGGTAGGGGTCAAGTAGGCAGCTCGTTCTCTGGCCGAGAGATCCGAGGCCACCGGCGAAATCTGTATCGGTGAAGTCATGACACCAGACTAACAAGCGCCGATTTATAACACAAGCCATTGTTGATGTTGTATTTGGATCGCGTCTCAGCATGAGCTCTGGAGGGCTGCTGGTGATGTCACGGGCCGCTTCTTTCGCGGCACTGCCTGCACCGATCAGGATGACCGAGGCGAGCTCGGTCCGGTCCCCGTAGGCGAGCAGGTGTAGGCTTGGCTCGTCGACGGCGCAGGTGCCGATGGTCCTCGGCACACCTTCCTCGCTGCTCAGATCCAGGGCGCGAGGTGGTCCAGGGTGGGACGGAATCCGGTGCACCAGGTGATCGCGTCGTAGGGCTCGGTGGTGCCGTCGTCCCAGGCCGCATTTTCTGGGGTGAACCGATCGAACATGGTCTGGGGACGCAGTACGCCGCGGTCGCGGGCGGCGCAGACGCTGGGGACCATCACGATGTCGCCCAGACCGCAGACGCCTGCGGCAGCCGTTCCGTCTTCCGGGCGGCCTCGTGGAGGGTGGCGACTTTGACGAGGACGCGGCCATCAACGTCGTCGGGCATACACCGGGGCTGCTGCCGGGTCGCCCACGTCGTCTCCGCGATAGTGGAGACCTCGGCGACGATCTGCGCGGCGGAGTTGCCGCCTCCCACGATGAGGATCCGCTGCCCGCGGAGCCGCCCCGGCGAGGAGCGGTCGACGGCCCGCCGGGGGCGGGCCCGGGGGCACGGATGAAGGAGACGTCCTTCGTTCGCATCTACCCGGGAGGTTCCATGTCCACCATCACCGAAGCCCAGCCAGTCGGTCTTGCCCGGCTCCAGCAGATCGACCCCATCGCCGTGCTGTCCTTTGCGCTTGGCATCGTCGGGGTCGCGATCGCAGCCGTGCCGCTTGGCCACCTCGCCCTTCACCGGTCCACGTCCCGGAAGGACAACATCGCTCGCACCGACAGCCGGCTGATCGCCGTGTTCGGCCTCATCGCCGGATACCTCGTCCTCGCAGTCGTCCTCGCACTGGCCATCGCGGCCGGGATCAACTACATCACGGAGGCGTCATGAAGCGTGTCGAGACCTATCGCCGTCTCGCGGTGTCGCGGCCCGATCAGGTGCTGAAACTGAACAGGCTCGTTAACCAGCTCATCCCCGGTGACGACGATCCCCTCGACGACCTCGGGTTACTGAGGCTGGCCGAGATCCAGATCGGTCAGGTGCGGAAGGCAATCGTCGCCGAGGCCAAGCTTCGCGGCTTCAACTGGCAGCAGATCGGCGACACCCTCTGCATCAGCGCGGAAGACGCCCAGCTGTTCTACGGCAGGATCTGATGAACACTCGAACACAGAAGACCCCGGGGGCATCCGCCCTCGGGGTCTTCTTTTTTCCTCTCCTCGGTTACGACCGACGTCTACTGGGGCGTCTCCCCTCCCTTCCTGCGGTCCTTGCGCTTGGGCTGCGTCGCACGGCGTTTGGTGTCCTGGGCCTTGCGAACGCCATTACGGGCCGAGCCGGTGCCGCTGCTGCGCCGGGCCGGAACGGGCCTGTTCGCTGCGGGCTTGGGAGCCGGAGCCTGCTGCTTGGGAGCAGCGGGCTTAGGTGCCTGCTTCGGTGCTGCGGGCTTCGCGGCCGGCCGCTGAGCAGCCGGCTTAGGAGCCGAGTTGCTCTGACGACGCTGACCCGAGTTGCCACCCGAGGGCTTCGGTCCCGAACCACCGGAGCGCTGACCGCTCGCAGCAGGCGCCTTGCCACCCGAGGGCTTCTGGCTGCCACCCGAGGGTGCCTTCGGCGACGACGGAGCCTTCGGGCTGGTTCCCCCACCGGACGGCACCTTGCCACCGGAGGGTGCCTTGCCGCCTCCGCTGACACCACCGGCTGCGCCGGCGGCCGAGGAGACACCCTTGCCTGCGTTCGAGACCTGCTGGCCCTGCTTGATCTGCTGCTGACGCTGCTGATCCGCCTTCGTGTTCTGCGCATCGAGGCTGGACTTGCCAGCATCGGCAGACGCCTGACGAGAGCGAGCATCGGCAGAGGCAGCCTGACCACCATGATCGAGAGCATCGCCCGCAGACTTCGCAGCTCCTGCCTCATCACCAGCCACAGCACGACCGGCTGCCAGAGCACCATGCCCAGCGGCCTGAGCACCCTCAGTGCCAGCCGAGAGCTTCGCCTGGTCGGCCTCCTTGTACCCCTCCTGCGAGTCCTGCATCGAGGTAGAAGCCGCGTCCATCGCATCGCCGTCACCGACGGCAGGCTGGTCGATGTTGCCACCCTCAGCTCCGCCATCAGCAGCAGGCTGTCCGATGCTGCTGTCATCAGCACCGGCCTCGGAACCAGCGGCTGCGTCACCAGTCGGATTGGACAGACCCGTGGACTCGACCTGCTTGCCGAGCTCGATCTCACTGGCCGGGTCCGAGCCGTCTGCGCCCACAGAACGGTCTGCACCGCCCATCGGCGAGCCGGAGCCCTGCGAGCCCTCTGCCGCCTGAGCGTCAGCACCCTCAGCAGCAACACCTTCGGTGTCACTGCCTGCCAGGGCCATGGTGCCATCGGAGTCGAGTGCGCCGTCAGTGTCGACGTCACCTCCGAGGAACCCGCCGCCCTCGGGGCCGGAACCGTCGGGGACGACGGCACCGGGACCATTGGTGCCACCGGTGTTCGAGCCCGAAGGCTTCTTCCCACCGCCGCCACCGCCACCGCTCATCATGCGGTTACCGACCGCAGCGCCGGCCCCTGCCGCAGCACCACCGGCGAGGGCAGGCATCATGCCGCCACCGCCTCCGGGTGCACCGACCGAAGAGTCCACGAACTTCTCGACGATCTTGGTCGTCGCCTCCTCGATGGCCTTCACGATCGACTTGCGGGTACGCAGGGCCATCACCGTGAACATGATCGTGAAGGCGATCGCGGCCAGCGTGATGATGATGGCGATCAGGCCACTGGAGCCCAGATACATCATCAAGGCATTGCCCGCATCACCGTTGTTGAGCACACCCGAGAACGGCTTCTCGAAGATGCTTGGCAGAGCGATGAGGAACTCCTGGACGAACTTGTACAGGAAGATCGTGATGATCACTTCCATGATCAGCGCGATCGAGTACACGATCACCTTGGCGATACCAGCGATGGCTCCCAGCGTGGCGAACGGGATCGCCGTGATGAGCTGGAGACCACGACGCAGGTTGCCGATGATCATGGCGAAGGCGTAGCCGAAGCCGATGAGCACGAACGAGCCCAGCAGCACGACGGCGTTGAACCAGTAGATGAAACTCATCGTTCCGGTTCCGACCATCGACACCGAGTTGTGGACCGACCGCGTCGCCTCGGAGCTCGAACGGCCCGAGGAGTACGTGTGCAGAGAGGTCGAGCCGAAGTCCGTGTTGAGGTAGTTGTACATCGCCAGCGGAGCCAGGTTGCACGACATCGGCGCACCACCGGGAGTGGAGAGCTGACGTCCGCACTCGCCAACATCGCCTGCCGTGTAGAAGGCGAAGTTGCTGTCGGTCCGTCCCGACTCCTGGTTCAGCGTCAGACCGGTGTCGTTGGCCGTGACCAGCAGCGGGTTTTCGTCGGGAGGAACGGTCTTGCCCGTCTTCGCCAAGTCCTCGGGGTCCTTCATGTAGCCCTCGAACCAATCGGGGGCCAGCTCACGGGCCTCAGGCGAGAGCGTGGACTTCGACTCGGTCTCGAACGACGAGGCCGAAACCTGCTCGTTGCCCATATAGCGCCACAGCATCGACATGATGGACCCATACTTGACCTCGGTCCAGTCGGACTCGCCACCACGGATGGCTTCGCCCCATGCCACGTCCTCGCTGGTATCGCCGACAACCTCCATACCGTCCAGATCGAAGACCTGGGCGTTGATGAGCAGCGCCGTGTCACGGACATTGGCCTGCGAGGCACCGGAGGGCTGGCTGCTGAGGTTGTTCCACTCGATGGTGGCGCCTTCGGGAACCATCAGACGCTGATCAAGGGCCCAGCCCTCGAAGTCGACGTAGGTCGAGAGCACGACCTTGGTGGAGCCGGCATTGCCGTCGTCGGTGGCGTTGTTCATGGCACCCAGGGCGCCGGTGTACATCGAACCGAGCAGCGGCAGTCCAAGTCCGATGAAGAGCAGGCGGATGAAGAGCTTCTTCAAGCCCGAGCCCTTGTCCATCTTCTTGAACAGCAGGATGCCCATGACGAAGGTCGCCATGAAGATCGGCACCAGCACCGTCCAGGACAGCGAGTTCAGCACCTGGTACCAGCCGCCGATCCACTCCGAGAGCGATCCGAGCACACCAGGCGGCCCCTGGCCACCGGTCATGCCGTTGGCGAACGCAGGGCTCACCGCGCTGACACCGGCGTAGAAGAGCTTGAACGGGTTCAGCCAGTCCATGATCGTCAGCACGATGGAGAAGAGTCCATCGACGGCCGCAGTAAGGATATAGAGCAGCATGACCACGCCGCCGAGCATCGTGTTGAAGAAGCCCAGCGACAGACCAGTGCTGGTCGTATCCAGGCCCATGCCGCTGAGCGTGGCACCGAAGTAGGCGTAGTGCTGTGCACCGCTGAGACCACTGATACCCGTGTCCTCATCGAAGGTCATGAGCGTGCCGTAGCCGATGGCATCCGAGGACTGTGCTGTCTTTGAGTTCAGCCAACCGGCGATGGGGTTGTAGTCATCGTCGACATAGCCGACCATTGACCCACCACTGGAGGCGTTCTCGAAGACCGTCGGCCAGCCCGTATCGGTGAGATCGAGATCCGACTGCGGTTTGGTCGCCTCGGAGAACAGTGCCGTCACCGAGGAGCTGAGACGGTAGAAGTTCAGCGCGGCGACGGCGTCATCCTCGTCTTCGTCCTGGGCGAAGGCAGTGCCGGCAGATCCGAGCATCAGGGTGATCGGGATGATCAGCATGAGCGCCAGCGCGAGCAGGCGGCGGGGCGTCCAGTTCCTCCAGGCACGGATACCCGGCGTGTGCGTCTGAGTGATGGCGCTCATCGGGCCACCTCCGAGCCGTCGGCGGAGTGCAGCCCGGCCAGAAGCCACGCCTCCACAGCGGGACGCGGATAGAGGATCGTCCGTCCCCGCCTGACGTGATCGGGCATTTCGCCCCGGCGACGGCGTTTACCGGTCCATTCGCGGGTCCATCCGAGACGCTCGGCGAGGTCGGCTTCGGCGATGAGGCCCTCGTCCAGCAGCCCGCGAGGCTGCGGGGCCGCTGTCGATGAATTGTTGTCGTCCATCATGGTGGTCCTGTCACTTGACTCTTGCGGGCCGCCGGACAGCGGTCCGCACGCCCCAGCAGTGACGCTTCCACGGGTCAGGACGACAGCTGGTTCTCAGATCCGGACCTCCGCCAATTCTACCGCAATTCCGCGTGATTAAGCGGGTTATCAGGGGTTTTGGACGGTCTTGTCGATTGATCATGGGTGGCCACTTTCTGGCCAGATTCTGGCCACAGGTGGGCCACACGTGGGCACATTCTGACCACGCCTGACCAGGCAGGCTTCTGTGGTCACAAGTGGGCCAGACGTGGCCAAATTTTGGCCACAGGTGGGCCACACGTGGGCACATTCTGACCACGCCTGACCAGGCAGGCTTCTGTGGTCACAAGTGGGCCATACGTGACCAAATTTTGGCCACAGGTGGGCCACGCGTGGCCCGGCCGCCGGAGGCGGCTCTGGAGAGCAGGCGAACTCAACGGGAGAGGAACCTGATATGACAATCGCCAACACCTCCACAGATGAAACCCCTCGGGCCTGGGTCGGCAGTCTTGGTGCCTACAACGCGGGGAACCTGATCGGGCGCTGGTTCGACGCTGTGGACTGCGACGACATCACCGCCGACGACGTATACCGAGGCTCAGGACTATGCCCCGACGGCGATGAGGAGCTTTGGGTCTTCGACCACGAGAACATCCCTGTCTCCGGTGAAATGAGCCCATATGACGCTGCCGAATGGGGACGAACGCTCGCCGAGGTGCCCGACCATCAACGAGCAGCGCTGTGCGCATGGGTGCGCAGTGGGGTTTACGTGGCTGAAGGCACCGGCGATCTGCCGTCCGTCTCCGACTTCGAGGAGCGATACGCGGGACACTGGGATGGCTTCGCCGAGTACGCCCACCAGCTCGCCGAGGACATCGGCCTGTTAGCTGACGTGCCTGAGGAAGTTGCACGCTACTTCGACTGGGCCGCCTGGTCGAGGGATCTCGCCCTTGATCACACGACCGAAGCGGATGCTGACGGCGGCGTCCACGTCTTCAGGAGCCTGTAATGACGGACAACGATCTGAAGCTCTGCTTCTGCTTCGACTGCTCGCCGCCTCAGTTCGCAGAACGTGCTTATGTCGCCCTACCGGGCAGGGGCCTCTGGTGTGTCCACACGTGCTCCATCCATGGACCTGTCTCGGTGGCAGAGCTCGCCGACTAGCCGGCCAGCATCTCGATTGGATCCTCACCGAGAGCGAAGGCGACCTTCTCCATCGTGAGAAGGGTGATGTTGCCGGCCCCGGTCTCTAGGGTGCGTACGTACCGAGTGCTGAGTTCCAGCTTCTCTGCCAGCTGCTCTTGAGTCAGACCGTGGAACTTGCGCCATGCGCGCAGATTCGAGCCGAAGGTCTGTTGCAGACGGGGCTCAAACTTGCGGTTTTCTTGACGAGGCACACCTTCCAGAATCCGCCTGATCATCCACATACACCAGGACCTAAGTGTTCCGCTTTACGGTAGAATGGAACTACACGACACGACCACGACCAGAGAGGCTCACTACCATGCGCCGCACACCGACGATGACGACTGCTTTCGCTGCCCTTGGAGGCGTTGCCCTCCTGCTGGCGGGCTGCTCAGGCGGCTCCGACGCCTCCGCAGGTACCGACGAGACCGGCGGCGAGACTGCTGCCGGTGTGTACGAGTTTCAGACGAATGGAATTGAGCCTGCTGAGGAGATCAGCATCCGTGTGCCCGACGACCTCCGCGAGGCGATGGGCTCCGATGCCGATGGCATGGTCGTCGACCAGATCGTCGCGACGGCGCATGACGTTGAGGGCGTGGAGTACTGCGCTGTCGACCTCGCGATCAGCTACACCGATGGGCAGCCAGACAGCCTGATCAAGGAGGGTTCCGAAACCGGCATGAGGAGCGGCGCGGAACAGGAGCTTCTCGAAGCCTTCGACGTCGCCAGCCTCGATGATGTCGCGGCGAAGCTCGACACGATCATCGCCGAAGCCGACAAGCAGGGGACCGACGTGGACATGCTCCTGCGCGAGAACGGCTACGACGTGCTCATCGGCTACTACGGAACCGAGTCACACAACACCGGCCAGGCGATGGTCGACTACTACATGGAGGACAGCACGTTCCGCGCCGACGATTCCGGCGCATCGGTGGTCGCATCAGCGCTGGGCCTCGGAAGCGGTGAGGCACGTGCACAGGCCGACCTCGATGAGTCTGCGCCCGAGGAAGGCACCTACGTCGGTGAGGACTACACAACCATCACTCGGGTCAGCGACTGTGCCGCCTCCGCCACTGATCCTGACCACGCGATCGAGATGAATCTTCCGTCCGTCGGTTCTGTTCAGCTCTCCGTGATGAAGGATGGAACGATCGGCGTCGCGGGTGAGGTTGACGACTACATGCGCGACTCCAGCGACGGTTGGATCAAGAGCTGAGCTGACGAGAGAAGCCCCTGCTGGGAGAGCATTTGCTCCCCGGCGGGGGCTTCTTTTTTTCGGCGTATCCCGATCCTCAGGCGTCGCCCCGGCGTTTTGAAAGCTGGCACAACCTGCTGGCTCTCCACCCGAGCGCACGCTGCCATGCGGCTCCCACAGTCAGCTTCGGTTGCCAGGCACGACCGGCTCAGCCGAGGCTCGGCACGTCCTGCTGGCGCTGGGGCTCGTCCTGCTCCTCGTATTCCAGGACAGCGGGAGCCCTACCGCGGACGTCCTCGTAGACGCCTTGGGCGATCTCCTTGCGCAGCCGGTCCAGCCGCCGGTTCGCGACGTTCCTCTCCCGGATCAGCTCCTGCGTCTTCTCGGAGTGCTGCCACATCCCCGTGAGGTCACCACCCTGCTCGGCCTCGGTCTTGATATTGCGGATCTTCACCTGCGCCTCCTTGCCTGCTTCGAAGGCGGCGTTGACCTTCTCCTTCTTCGCCTGACGCAGCCGGAGCTGTTCGGCGACGGTGGAGTCGAGCTGGTCACTGAACGCTTTGAGGAACTGTGCACCGATGCCCTTGGGCACGGTCGCCTCGTCGATACGCTCACCACGGGCAAGAACCTCGCGGGCCTCCTCGTCGAACGCAGCGACACGGGCGTAGAACGCCCGACGGTCCTCGCTCTTCGACGTCGCGTCGCGCAGCGGTGACCGGTATCCCTCGTCCTCGCCAGAAGCGGATGGAGCGGGAGCGACGGGCGTGCTCTCGGTAGTCTCTTCGTCGTCTTCTCGGGCCCGTGCGGGGGCGGAGGGTACCATTTCCTCGCCCGCATCGTCCTGCGGCCTCACAGGAGGCTGCGTGACGTCCTGGCGCTCCTCTGGAGCCGCAGAAGCCGTCTTGCGACGATGAGACGTCTCCTCGAACTCAGCGAGAAGAGCCTCGGCTGCTGATCCCGACTCCTGCATCTGGCGGTCGATGTCAGCGCTGATGTCAGGAATCGCCGGGGTGCGTCGGGCAGGCTGCCGCGGTTCCGCTTCGCTGGGAACCTTGCCACCGGGCTTCGAGGTTGCCTTGGACGGTGCCTTCTTCGGTGTCGGCGCGGTGCTATCCGCCTGCTTCTGCTGGGCCAGGTCGATGTTCCTGTGGATCGCAGCCTCAACGGCGTCCATCATGAAGTCCCGGCCCAGCTTGGATGCCCTCCGACGATCCGACTTGGACACAGACAGGTACTCGTCCTTCTCCCACCGTTCCAGGCGCAGCATGGCATAGGTGATGCCCCTGCCGCTCTCGCCTCGCTGTTCGGCCTCGACGTCGTGATCATCGGCGACATCGACGAACTCGTCGAACGTCGTGAAGCTCTCGTCAGCCAGCGCCCGGCGGATGCGGTTCTTGAGCACGGATACGGAGAACGGCTCGGGTTCCTTCCGGTCGCCGGCCTCCCAGGCTTGGTACTTGGCCAGGCCCCGCAGCTCCGACTTCTCGACCTTCTCAGCGCTCTTGGTCGTGCCCTCCTGCGGATATTCGTTGACCTGCTCGAAGCCGTTGTCCGCCAGCAGCCGGTCGTGCCGCTCCACGAGAACCGTGTGCTTCACGTTGGAGGAATCGAAGGACCGTCCAGTCGTCCTGTCGATCGAGTCGATCACGATGTGGTTGTGAATGCACCCGGCCTTACCGTCGATCTGGGTATGCACCGTCGCCAAGCGATTCCTGCCCGCGACCTCACGCGCCATCTGCACGCCGAGCTCGTGTGCCTTCTCCCAATCGTTGGGGTTATCCGGGTCGAGTGCCCCGAGGCCGTCACGGGCGAACGACTGGATGACGTGGTAGGCCTGCACGTACTGGCCCTCGATGGTGTTCCCCGAAGGGCCCTCGACGGTCCTCGTCCCGTTCTTGCCCCAACGCTTCCTGTTGTCGCGCATCTGCTTCTCGGCGAGTTCCGGGATGCAACCATTGATGCCAGAGGCCGCGACGAAGCGTTCTCCCTTGGCCTGGCCGGCCTTCTCAGTGCTGACGTACTTGTTGAGAGCATGGCTCCGCCTCGACGGATTGGACGTCGTCACGGCCGCGATCTGCTCAGCCATCGTCGTCACCCTGCCAGGTGGAGCGCTCATGCGTAGCGCGGGCGATCCGGACGAGGCGACCGTCCATCTCGGTGAGGCCAGCCTTGATCTCTTCGAGCGTGGCTGAGACACCGTCTTCCAGGCCACCGGACGCGTTCGCGTGCTTGGCGATTTGGTTCACGTTGTTTCCCATGATCCGCAGATCCCGGCGCAGCTGTCGCTGCTCCTCGGCGAAGCCCTCGATGGCATCAGCGACCCGATCACGGTCCCCACCGCTCGGAGGCACAGACCGCATCGCATCCACGATGGACTTGCAGCCGTCTTCGACGGCAGTACGGATGACGTCGGAGAGCGAAACCTTCCTGCCGGTCGTCTCCGTCGCCGCTGCGCGGGCCTCGGTCAGGAAGTCGAGCTGACCTTCGGTCAACCTCAGCTCGACCCGCTTCGCGAACGTCCGACGACGACGCCGTGTCCGCTTCGGCTGCGCCTCATCGTTCCCCGTCATCGTCGCCTCCCGTCTGCTCGCCGTTCCTCAGTGCGCTGCTGTGTCCATTGGAATAGTTCTGACCCGAGGGCCCTCACTCCAATAGTACCGTACTGAGGAACGGGCGAGCAGTTTATCTGTACGGGGTTTTCGCTCACGCTCAACCCCGCCCAGATAAAGCTCGCCCTTCGCTCCGCTCAGGGGACGGGGGCTGCGCCCCCGCCCCAGCTACGGCCTTCGGCCTACGCTGGGGCCCCACCCCGGGGCAGACGAAGACCCCGCCGAACCTAGTGGTTCGACGGGGCCTGGACGTCGGCGACGACCGCCTCAGCGGTCAGCGTGATGGACCGGGACGGACACGCCCTCCTCCGAGCCATCGTGCGACGGCGCGGGGGCCTGGCGGCACTCGACCAGAGCCATCACCGCCTCAACGAGACGAGCCGCACGCTTGGTCTCGTCCTTGTCGGTCGTCACCTCGACGACGGTGCCGTCCTTCTGACGGCGCTGCGTCTTCGGCTCCGGCTCCACGCCGAGCACGTCGTACAGCTGCTCCACAGCGTCGCACCGTGCAAACGCTGCCGACTTCACGGACTCCTTGACCTGCACTTCGTACGCCTGCTGCTCAGCCATCAGCGCCGCGATCTTCTCGGCCCTGCGCTGGACATTGGTCTTGCTCATGATGTTCTCCTTCATCTTTGGTGTTGTGATCTTCAGGTGTTCGGACCAGCGGGACGAGCCACCGACCGGCAGAAGTAGCAATCGAGTTCGCCAGAGGGTGAGTACTCGATCGACGTAACCCATGGACCGCTCGCCATCGGATCAGGCGTGTTCAGTCCATCGAGGTGGTTTTCCTCGTAGTGGCGAAGCGCGTCGGGCTTGAATTCGTGCGCCGCCCTTGCCCGCATCGCCGCCTCATGGTCGTCCGCCCGCTTCCGAGCCTCCTCCGCTTCATATGCGGAAAGTTCGTCACCAGTGAGCACGTTGACAGAACCCAGGATCTCGCCGACGACATCAGCCCCAGCGCGGTCGGCGACCGGCTGAAGTGCATGGTGCTGGTCGATGATCGGGCGCAAGAGGATCTCACCGACATGGAACGTCGCGGCTTCCTTCTCCGCGTCGCTCTCGATGGAGTCCAAACCCGCGCTGACGGCCTTCATGCTGGCACGCATCCGGGCGACCTTCTGGTACGCGAGGAAGTCGTCGGTGTCGTCGACGAAGCCACGATTCACCAGCATCTCGATGCTGTCGGTGGTGACCTCGAAGACGACTGGGAAGCGACCCCACGACTGGTTACGGTCCTCGGCCTCATGAGTGTTCCCGGCCGCGTCGGTGTACTCACCGGCGAGCCCGTCGAGAAACTCGGCGTACGGCGTGGTCTTGGCGATGATGTTCACCGCATGCACCAGCCGCGTCGAGCCGAACTTGATGTTGACGTCGCTGGGGCTCGGGTGGTCGTCGAAGACCTGCCAGACGCCCTCACGACTGCCCAGCGCGCCCAGCAGCCCGGGAACCGAATAGTCATCCCAGATAATGACCGGCTGCCCCTTGTAGTTCTGGAGCGGCACCCGCGCATCAGTGGCGACGTGATAGCACTCGTCAGCTTCGAGATCGGGGTAGAGCATCCGCGCGAAGAGCTTCGCGAGCTGCGTCTTACCCGTGCGACCCTTGCGGATGGCACCAGCAGGCGAACCGATGTAGTAGTTCGTCCGGTGCCGCGGAGCCGGCTGATGCAGCATGAAGTCCTGGCGGAGCTTCTGGAGGTGCGCCAGATTGCCCTTTGCGAAGTAGATCGCAGGCTCCTGCTCCCGAACCTGCTTCAGCGTCAGCGAGCCCGTGCCTACGGCCTGGAAGATCTTGTTGAGCTTCGCACCGCCGCCGCCCTCTGCGGCGTTGCGGCGCATCGCCATGTGCGCGTCCAGCTCCCGCCCGAAATCGAAGTTCGCGACGATCCGCCCCCGGCCGTACTGGTACTTGCCAGGCATGCCCTCCTGCGTCTTGTCAACGAGGTAGTGGCGACCTGACTGATGGATGCCAGGAACGGCGTTCTTCCCCCGCGACTCATGCGGCAGGTACTCGGCGAGATCAAAGAACGCCTTCTCCGCAGCACCGCGGCCCTTGTGCTCGATACCGCCCTGCTCCGCGGTCTCCTTCGGCGGCTTCACCCGGGCCGAGGGGATCGAGAAAGCATCGGAGACCGAGCGGACCGTCGGGCGCGGACCGTCCGCATCGGCGACCCACAGCACCAAGTGAATGTGCAAGCCCTTGAGGCCGCAGCACACCGTCTCGCCGGTGCCCTCGTCCACCTCCACCAGGCGGTCATGCGGGTGCCACACGTAGGCCCAGTGATGGAGGCGATCGCCCAGAGCACCGAGGCCCTCGTCGATCTGCTCCTGCGTGAGCATGACCTCGCCGGTCTCGGGATGCTCGCGGTACTGCATCACCGAGAACACCCGGGACTGCATACGAGCGCGCTTCACCTGTTCCGG
>Ga0079226_10002163_pt1 | contig 15117 bp, 14 predicted proteins | sample Poulit2014_FD_76345 | JGI IMG/M metagenome (GOLD analysis project Ga0079226, IMG submission 76345) | Agricultural soil microbial communities from Georgia to study Nitrogen management - Poultry litter 2014 | ecosystem: Environmental > Terrestrial > Soil > Agricultural land | place: USA: Georgia... | reverse complement strand
CCCTTCTTCACGAATGCTCTGTCCAAACTTCAATCGTCTCAGGAAAGGAATAATAATGGGACTAATTAGTACAGTAATTAGAAAACTAATAGCTAATGCCATAATAACAATATATTGACTCATCTTTCCTTCCCTCCTAGCTTTTCTTATTTATCAATTAACTTATTGATTATATTTTCAAATGCCATACCACGCGAAGCTTTGAATAAAACAATCGTTTCCTCGTTTAAATATGGCTCTAGCTTCTCAATTAACTCTTCTTCACTTACACAGTGTTCACTCAACAGCTTTTTATTACTAGCTTGAATCGTGTCACTTATAATTTTTGCATTGTTTCCTATTGTAAACACAAGCTTAATCGGTTCGGTAATTGCCCTACCGATTTGTGCGTGAAATTGCTCAGCGCGCTCTCCTAACTCAAAAACATCGCCGAGAACGACGATTTTCTGTTTATAATTAGTTAACTGTTTAACAACATTCACCGCAGCGATCATCGATGTTGGAGAAGCGTTGTAAGCATCGTTAATTAAAGTTGCTCCTGAATGGTGAGCGATAGTTTCAAAACGCATTTCACTATAATGAATGCGGGTTAAGCCTTTTTTGATATTAGCTTCTGAAACACCTAGCATTCTTGCTAAAACAATGGCATAGGCAGCATTTTTAGCGTGATGAGCACCTGTTAAAGGTATTTCATAGGCTCTATTCTCTAATATGAATGATGTGGCATCCAACTTAACCTCCACATCGCTAATTAACACTGTTTCTTCACTTCTTTTTTCGAAGCCACAAGGAAGAACTTCTTGTTTTATATCGAGTGATTGCAACAATGCTTCATCTCCATCGATAACTAAACTTCCTTTTTCACTTAAACCATTGATAATTTCTAGTTTTGCCTTCGCTATTCCTGCTCGTGACCCTAAATATTCAATATGCGATTCACCAACGTTTGTTACGATAGCATAATCTGGTGTCGCTAACCTACTGAGTAAATCGATTTCACCAAAATCATTCATCCCCATTTCTAGGACAAGCATTTCGCTCGTTTCTGGCATCGATAAAATCGTTAATGGTAAACCAATATGATTATTAAAATTGCCCGCCGTCTTATGGGTTTGATAAGTCGTTTCTAATAGGGCTGCGATTATATCTTTCGTCGTCGTTTTCCCATTAGAGCCTGTAATCGCAATGACCGTTGGATTAACCTTTTCACGATAAGCCCGAGCTAAAGTTTGCAAAGCTTCAAGTGTATCATCGACACAAAAAAAGTAACAGCGATCTGTTAACTCAGCGGGTATATCATATTGTTTATCCCACAAGCTAGCAATTGCTCCTTCTTGGATTGCACCTTCGATAAAGTCATGAGCATTAAATCTATCCCCAACAATGGGAACAAATAAACCATTGCTCGTTTGTTTACGACTATCGACCATAATTTCATCAATATGCTCTTGATGATTTCCCCCTTGATAATCCGGGAAAATTTCTTTTAAGCTATCAATCGTAAACAACATTATTTTAGCTCCTTTTTTCGCATGGCTTCCTTGGCGACAAGACGGTCATCAAAATCATATCGTGTACCATTTATTTCCTGATATGTTTCATGCCCTTTTCCGGCGATTAACACGACGTCACCTGTTTCTGCTAGTTGAATGGCACGTTGGATAGCTTTCTCCCGGTTTTCAATGACTTCAAAATGATCTTTAGATAAAGTGTTTGTCATATCTTTTAAAATAGCACTGGGCTTTTCAGAACGCGGATTGTCTGAAGTAAAGATAGCTAAATCGCTATACTTTAGCGCCGCTTCCGCCATTAAAGGTCGTTTACTTCGATCACGGTCACCGCCACTTCCGACAACAGTATATATTTTTTCTTCAGCAAACTGTTCAATTGTTTGCAGGACATTCTCTAAAGAGTCAGGCGTATGAGCATAGTCGACGATGACTGCATAATCTTGCCCAATATCAACTCGCTCGAATCGCCCATCGACACCATTCATAGCTTCTAGGGCCTCTTTTATCGTTTGCAAAGGTACTTCTTCAACATAAGCAACCGCTATAGCAGCTAACATATTATACACATTAAAAATCCCGTTTAATTGGCTCTCAATTTCTATAGCACCTATTGGCGTAAGGACGGTAAAGGAAGTTCCTGCTATTGTGTTTTCAATATTTATCGCACGAAAATCCGCATCATTTTTAATGCCATATGTAACAATTGATTGCATGGTTCTTCGCTTAATTAGTTCACTATGTGCATCATCTTCATTTAAAATTGCGACTTTACTACGCTCATGATAGGCATTACCTAATCCCGAGAATAGTAAGGACTTTGCATCCAAGTATTGTTCCATTGTCTCATGGTAATCTAAATGATCTTGCGATAAGTTGGTAAAAACAGCAATATCAAAGTTCGCACCGTACACTCGACCAAGATCGAGCGCATGAGAAGATACTTCCATAAAGGCGACATCGACTTCCTTTTCGACCATTTCTGCAAAGTATTCTTGTAATTCTAGGGCATCTGGCGTTGTATTTTTCAAAGCTTTTGTTTGTTCACCAATTTTTAATTGGATGGTGCCGATCAATCCCGTAGATTTTTTATGATGTTGAAATATTTTTTCTAATAGATAGGTTGTCGTCGTTTTTCCATTCGTTCCCGTTATCCCGACTAGTCTCAATTTATCGGTAGGATACTTATAAAATTTATTGGCAAGCAAGGCTAGGGCACGAACTGTGTTAGGAACGATCACTTGAATAGCATTTTCTATAGCCAGTTCTCTTTCCGTAACAAGAACCGTCGCTCCACGCTCAACTGCATTTTCCGCAAAGTCATGGCCATCGACTGTGAATCCTTGTATACAAACGAATAAATCATCTTGACTTACTTGACGATTATCCATTTTAACACTTCGGACAACGGATTGTTCGCACATATTTTTCGTTTTATATATGGGTAAAACTGTTAATAATTCACTTAACTTCATTGGGCAAAATCCCCTTTGTATGAAAATTGTTTGCTTTATTAAATAATGCCGTAGTAAATCACTTGGATTAAACTGTCGACAGAGATTATTCCATTCACTCACATTTCGTTTATACTATAACACATCGACAAAAATGAACGAATAGTCATTTTAATCAACAGTTTAATTATAGCAGAAAAACCAATCTTTCACGATTATTTATCTTTACTAATATATTCTATTTTTCTCCTAAATAAAGTCTTATCTTTCCGTTTTCTTCAATGGCGCTTCCTGCTTGAGGTTCTTGGTCAATCACGATACTACCTTCTCCATGTGACTCCACTTCAAAGTGCGATAGGTCATGGAGCAGATCTTTTTTATGTGTTCCGATAAAGTCTGGTACTTTTACTAAGGCTTGTTCCGGCCATATATATGATTTTTCCAACCCACCTTCACGGAGTGGAAGATTGCGATTACGTAAAGAATCATCTATAATCGAGCGCACAATAGGTGCAGACACAACCCCACCAAATTGGATTGTATGCTTCGGGTTATCGATCGCAACAAACACAACCAGTTCCGGATCATCTGCTGGGGCGAAGCCAATAAATGAAACGATATGATCATTTGCTAAATACCTTCCATCAGGCCCAACCTTTTGTGCTGTCCCTGTCTTACCACCTACACGATAGCCATTAATATAAGCTGGCCTCCCGGTCCCATTCGCCACTACACCTTCTAATGTCTCACGCATTTGCTTGGAAGTTTCTTCAGAGATAACACGTCGCTTCATGGTCGGCTTCACTGCTTCAACTACTTCATTAGTTCTTGGATCAATCCATTTTTCGGCGATATATGGTTCGTATAAATAACCCCCATTTATCGCTGCAGCAACTGCCATCACTTGTTGGATAGGAGTGACTGAGACTCCTTGCCCGAAAGAGGTCGTTGCTAATTCCACCGGACCAACCTGTTCAGGCTTAAATAAAATTCCGCTGCCTTCTCCTTGTAAATCAATCCCTGTTGGCTTTCCAAAACCAAATTGATGAATGTAAGAAAATAATTTTTTATCACCTAATAAGTTACCAAAATGGACAAAGCCAGGGTTACAAGAGTTTTCGACGACCTCGCGCATCGTTTGACTTCCGTGACCTCCCTTTTTCCAACATCTTAGGCGAGCGCCACCGACAGTTGTAAAACCTTTATCGAAAAAATGATCCTCTTCTAAATTAACGAGTCCTTCTTCTAAAGCAGCTGCTAGGGTTATAATTTTAAAGGTCGAACCGGGTTCAAAGGTACTCCATATCGGTAAGTTCCGATTGAAAACTGTGTCTGGAACATTTTTATAGTGGCTAGGGTGGAAGCCCGGTCTCGTGGCCATAGCTAAAACACCACCAGTTTTCGGATTTACGACAAGGGCCATGGCTCCATCAGGGTTGTACTTTACTTGTGCATGATTCAATTCTCTTTCAACAATCGTCTGAATTTGTAAATCTATTGTCGTTTGTAAATGCAGGCCATCAATTGGCGCACGATACATATTTTCTAAATGTGGAATCTTACCGCCTTTGGCATCCGAAAAATATGAAAAATTACCACTTTGACCTTTTAAATAATCATCATAAATTGCTTCCAATCCCATGAGTCCTTGATTATCGATACCTGTAAAGCCAAGTACGTGAGCCAAATAATCATCATGGGGATAATAACGTTTTGAATCTTTAGCTAAATAAACACCTGTTAAATTTAATTCTTTAATCGCGCGCTCTTGTTCTTCACTTATTTTTCTTCCTTCAGGATGGAGACGAACACTTGAAGCGCGCTTTTCTACATAGCGCTCTGCTTTCTCTCTGTCTATTTGTAAAATGGAAGCTAAATGTTCTGCCGTCTTTTCTTTGTCCTTAATTTGATGAGGCACAATAATGACAGATGTGGCCGAAATATTTGTCGCTAGTTCTTTTCCATTTCTATCGACAATTTTTCCTCGATCGGGCTGAAAAGAAATATCTCGTAACCAAGACTCGACTGCTTTATTAGTAATCGATTCACTTAAGACGAATTGCACATAGGCAAGTCGGACAAGCATGACAATAACTACCAAACTGAACATTAAAAATAAGAATCGGATACGAATATTAACATTAGATCTCGTCGTTCGTTTCATGCAACATAACTCCTTAATTCATTAGTTTTTCTTACTATATGAATACATAGTCTAATTAGAACTAATGCATAAGGAAAACAGTGAACAAAGCGAGCTTGTCCACTGTCATTGATCATTATTTATTTCTGGTTTTTTAAACTCTACTTTTAATTCTTTTTGGCCTTTAATGACATCATCCGGTTTAATCGATTGTTTTGTTGCATATCCGACTCCAGAATCAATTAATTCGATATTCAACAAGTTGGTTAACTGAAGCACATCGCGCTTAGACCAATCCCTTATATCTGGCATAGTCGGTTTATCTGTTACAATGATTACTTTTTCATGCGGAAAGACTACTTCATTTGTACTTATATTAGTTGCAGCAACCTTTTTTCCTTTACCGATAAACTCTGCGTCTATATTTTCTTTTTGCAAAATCTTCTCTGCTTCTTTAACATCTTTATCTACAATGTCAGGAAACAAGGTCGATTCCACAACGAATTCTTCTTCCTCTTTATCAGGCTCAATTTCTAGGTAGCGTAAACTATTTTCCATTACATTCTTAAATATATAGGAAACCGGGTCAGACCCAACTTCAGTTGCTTTCAATTTAGGTTGTTGAACCGATACGTGAATCATTAACTGCGGGTCCTCACTCGGCGCCATCCCTAAAAATGAAAAAATATGATTTTCTTTTCCACTTAAATAGCCGCCGCCTTTTGGATTGGGCATTTGTGCTGTACCTGTTTTACCCATGGCTGAATAGTCTTCTAATTCGAATTTAGCACCTGTACCACCATCTCCTGTAATGACACCTGAAAGAAGTTGATTCATTTTTTCTGCAGTTTCAGCTTTAATCGGTTCTCCGACCACTTCTGGGTTATATTCTTTAATCACTTCACCGGTGTCAGGGTTGACTATTTTCTTTACGACATAAGGCTTTAACATCTTACCTTCATTAACAAGGGCTGTGGCAGCTTTCAATTGTTGAATAGGTGTAACGGTGCTCCCTTGTCCGAAGGCTGTTCGTAACTTTTCTGAAGGCCAATTATACAAGATACGGCCAGGTACTTCATTCGGTAAATCTATTTCGGTTACTTGATCGAACTCAAACCGTTTTAAATATTCATAGTAGGTATCTGAGCCCATTTTCTCCCACATTAACTTGGCAGCTGCGACGTTTGAGGAACGTCTAAAGCCTTCATCATATGTGATTTTACCCCAACCTCTTCCTTGGTTATGGTCATTAATAGTTTCAATCTTAGGGTTGACTCGGTATTTTCCAGATTGGAAAATTTCATCCTCATTATAATTACCCGAGTCAATGGCTGCTGCCCAAGTAAACATTTTCACAGTCGATCCAGGTTCAACCGGTGTAGATATCGCATCATTGTACCAATTTTCAACATCGACGATTTTATTTGGATTAAATGAAGGCCGGTTACTTAAGGCTAGTATTTCACCTGTTTTAGCATTCATGATTATAACCGACATGCGAGCAGGTTGATATTGGTCATCAACTTCAGACATTACGTCTTCTAGAAGCACCTGTATTTTTTGGTTAATCGTTAAATAAATATCTGAACCATTGACAGGTTGTTTGACAATGTCCTCAGATTTTAATAGCTTTGTATCGTGTTTATCACGTTCATATTTAATGTATCCATCTTCGCCTTTTAACAATTGCTCGTATTTATTTTCGATTCCTATAACGCCTCGAGCGGTATCGGTATCTTCATTCATACGTGTAAAGCCAATAATATGAGAAGCAAACATTCCATTAGAATAATGGCGTAATGAATCTTCCATAAAGTTTATTCCTGGTAATTGCAAGGCACTAATATCTTCCATCGTTTGTTTCGATAAATCCTTCCCTTTTTTACCGAATTCAACTTGCCATTTATTAGATGCTTGCCCTTCAGTAATAACTTTGGCAATTTCCGCTTCGTCCATTTCCAAAATCGGAGCGAGCTGCTTTGCTGTCTCTTCAGCATCGATAACATGACGTGGGGTTGAACTATGAACGGACATTTCGGGATTCAAGACTGCATAGACTCGGTAAGTCGGTCGATTATATGCAAGTAATTTACCATTTTCATCGAAAATTTTGCCTCGTTCAGATTGTAATTTCATTTCTGCTTCGCGAATTGTTTTCGCCCATTCATGCAAGGAAACATCATCAACCTCACCTGACACTTGAACATAGATAAAGCGTCCAGCAATAATGAGAAACAAACATAAAATGCCTCCCATGATGAAAGTAATCATTTTATTCATATTACGATTCTTTGGCATGTTGGTTCATCCTGACTTATTGGTTTACCTGACTTGCTCGTTTCACTTTTGCATCTTGTATTTTCAAGCCATTTTTATGAGCGATATTTATAATACGCTCTGGACTGCTTAATTCGCTAACTTCAAAATAGAGTGCTTCATTTTCTATCGTTTGGTTATGTACAGCTTGTTCCAAGTTTAGCACTTCACGATTCAACTGATCGGTTTTAGATGCATAAGAAACAATATAAAAACATGCTGCAATTAATACGACACTAAATAAGGTATAGATTAACTTTTCCCCTTTAGATATTCTATTACGCTTTGCTACTTTTACTAGAATCGGTCCATTTTTCTCTGCCTCATGTGATGCAACTTGTTCTTTCACTTGCCATTGTCTTGCATTGTTCATATTGTTCCCTACCTTTCCTCATATGAGAATCGTTCGTCCCATTGTTTTATCTTTTCTACGACCCGTAATTTTGCTGAACGTGCTCTTCTATTATGTTCAATTTCTTCTTGTGTCGGTGCAATTGGTCTTCTTGTTATCAATCGAAATGGAGGTTCATGTTCATCTGGCACAATAGGCAATCCTCGAGGAACACTTAATTGTGTACTCCATTTACGGAAGGCTTGTTTACAAATCCTATCTTCTAAAGAATGGAATGTAAGCACGGCAATCCGGCCTGATGGCTTCAATACTTCCGCCGCTTGGTGTAAGGCATCATTAAAACTCGCCAATTCATCATTGACAGCAATTCGTAAAGCTTGAAAGGTACGTTTAGCTGGATGACCACCCTTTCTTCGTGCTGCTGCGGGAATCGAATCTTTTATAATACCCACTAATTCATGTGTTGTTTCTATTGATTGACGGCCTCTTTCGCGTTCAATATTACGTGCAATTCTTTGGGCAAATCGTTCTTCCCCATATCTAGAGATAATCGATACTAATTGTTCGTAAGGCCAAGTGTTAACTATCGTATAGGCTGTTAGTTCTTGACGCTTGTCCATTCGCATATCGAGTCTTGCATCATGTCGGTAACTAAAACCGCGACTCCCTTCATCAAGCTGAGGGGAGGATACACCTAAATCGAATAAAATACCATCGACTTTTTCAATCTTATGTTTTTCTAAAGACTCTTTTAAGTATCGGAAATTTGAATGTATCAAAAGTGCCGGGTAAGCTTGAAGCTTTTCTTTTGCAGCTTCAATGGCGGTTTCATCTTGATCAAATCCAATCAATAAGCCATTTTCCGATAACTTTTCTGCAATGGCTAAAGAATGACCTGCACGCCCTAAGGTGCAGTCAACATAAATACCATCTTGCTTTATATTTAATTGTTCAATTACTTCTTCTTTTAAAACACTTTCGTGTTGATTCATGATAGAACCCACTTTCATAGATAAATATCTATTAAAGATCAAAATCCATTAAATTCTCAGCTATCTCCGCAAATGATTCTTCAGATTCAGTAACGTAACTTTGCCAGTTACTGTCATCCCAAATTTCAATGCGATTTGAAACACCGATAACTGTACATTCTTTTGTTAAATTTGCGTATTTCCGGAGTGGTTGTGGAATACTTATTCTACCTTGCTTATCAATTTCTAATTCAGAAGCACCCGAAAGGAAAAAACGTGTGAATTTACGGGCGTCTTTTTTGGTTAAGGGAAGTTGCTTTAATTTCGCCTCTAAGAGAGTCCACTCATCTTCTGGATAGATAAACAGACAGTCGTCAAGCCCTCGTGTCACAACAAAAGTTTCGCCAAGTCCTTCACGAAATTTCGCCGGCACGATTATACGGCCTTTAGCATCTAAATTATGTTGATATTCTCCCATAAACATATCATTCACCACTCTATGTGAATATACTACCACAATCCCCCACTTTGCACCACTATTTTTTTAATAGTTTCTTTTAGTAATTATTACATCTTTTTTAAAAAAATAAAAAAACTACTTAAAACTGAGAATAAATCAGTTTTAAGTAGTTAAAAATTATTATTTCATATGCTTAATTCTTCTAAAGAAATTATATGGTGATCTTTAGTAAATGGTATATCACAAGCGATTATTTTTTGAATGAAATCGAAGCCACATTCATTTAAAAAGAAGAGAATATTTAATGTTCGTTCTTGTAGGCCATCATTTGGTCGCAAAAACAATTGAATTTCTTCAAATTGTTCTAATTCTTGATCATATTTTTCTTCTAATTGCCGATTCATCCTATTGCGTAAATAATCTAGCTCTTTCGTAATGTTTTCTAGATTACGCTCCGCTGCTGCTCCTAAATCGGGACTAAGGGAAGTAGAAAGGGCTTGGATCGGTTTATGAATATCGGCTATATGCGCTTCCGCCTCATTAAACAAAGTATCAACAGGTGGATTTTGCTTACTTGCAAGCCAATTCATCGACAAATGTCGACAACCCTCATTAACTACATCAGCTAGTTCAAGTCGGCGATGTTTAACTAATTTATTAACTCGTTTTGTTAATAGCGTTATCGATAGGCGAGGAAGAATCGGTGGCATTTTCATTTGTGAATCAAATCTAGGAAATGCATCTTTTAGCAATGCCCAATAACTAATTTCACCATCGCCAGCGACAAAAGCTAACGTAGGGAATAAGGCCTCTTGCATGAGTGGACGGGTCATAACATTATTACTTAAACGGTCCGGCTCTCTCTTAGCAATCGAAAGCATCTCTTCTGTGCTGAAAGAAACTTCATCATACTTGCCCACCCATCGGTCTTCTTGACGCATTAATAATATTCGCTCTTCCTGATCATTATGGTAGAACAAATTCGCATCAGATTGACTTACATCAACTTGCACGGCATGGCCAGCTTGGCTTAGTTTTTCAGCCCTTGTAAAAATAGCTTCCGTTATTTCTTCTTGTTTATCAATTAACTGCACGAACCTTTCCCTTTCTAAATAACGAATTCCTTCATCGGCAGCGTCAACTAAAACGATGCCTTCCTCCTTAAACAGTTGAAAGATAATCCGTGCAAAAAAATCGACAAAGCTGTTCGATTCTTCGACCGCCTCAAATATAGACGAGGCTAAATATCGCGTGTGTTCCGTTTCTGCTAAGTCGTTAAACACTTGTTTAAGCCATTCCTTCGTCAACTTTTCATCTAAAGGTATATGTGAAATTGACTTTTTCTCCCATTCAACTTGGCCGATTATGCGTTTGTTTAACTGTCCATCCGCCTGAGTGAAAATATGGTTTATTTCATCATAGTCATGGTCCTCTCCCGCTATCCAAAATACAGGGATGACAGGTATACCTAACAATTCCTCTTGTTCACGGGCATATTTTATAATGGAAATAATTTTATGAACCGTATAAAGTGGCCCAGATAATAAACCAGCTTGTTGTCCACCAATAACAACGACACTTCGCTCATCGCGCAAACGTTCAATTTCATTAAGGGTCGCCTCTGGAGCCTGCCATTTCTCATTCATAGCTCTCAAATGCGTCGCCAACTCTTGACGTGGAAAATGTCTCTCTTGTAAATGAGCTATTCGTTTCTTCGTATCATTAAAGGGGTCATAAGCAAAGAGATCCTCTAGTTCCCCGTTCACATATTGTCTCACTAATTTATTTCTATTTTTCAATTCAATTGACTGCACTATCATGTAAAATAGCTCCTTCCTTTTGTGTATCGCAATTACTTTAATAATTTTAAACTTGTGAAGTCTTGTCTTACATATTTTTTTGAGAAGCTATGTGAATGTTGATGATTTATACTCGTTCATATTTTAACTGTAAATTATTCTTTAAGCAAAAATTCGAATTCCATAGATTACGATTAGAACTATGTAGGCTATGATAAACAATAAAAATACGATACGTAACAAAAGTACGATCGCTGTCATTAATGATATAGAAGTGTCATTGCGCCATTGCATAACGATTTGCAAGGCTAAAAATAAAATGAACACAATTAAAACGTAGCTTAAAATAAAGACATTATATAATTCATCAACGATTAACACGACCCCAAAAACATAGGCCAATGCTGACCATTGAACAATTATATGCACTTTTCGCCAGCGATGTGTCTTAAAAAAGCGCACGATAAAATATATAAGCAAGGTCCATATAAAGGGAAGGAGTAAGATAATAAGTAAATTATTGTCTAACCATTGCGTATCCATTATTTTTCGCCTCTTTCTTCTAGAGCTAATATAGCATCGTAAACAAAGGATGTGTAAGGCAACTCATTTCTTTCACGTTCTTTTAATAAATAACCAGATATAGCTTCAATTTCAGTTTGTCGTTTATGTAAAATATCAGCACGCATGGAAGATGTGTTTTTTCCAGTATTTTCTGCGACTCTTTGAACACTTTCCCAAGCAGTAGCGAAATCAAACTGCAAAACTGCAGCCGCTTCTTCAGTTAAAGCTTTGGCCAACTTAATAATTCTCGAATTCGAAACAATAGCCCCATTAGGGACATTGTACAAGGCGGTCAACGGGTTAATTACAGCGTTAATGAGTAACTTCGCTTTTAATAATGACTCCCAATTTTCGCTCATTTCAAAGGGGAAAGTTTCATCATGCAACTTGCGATAGAGTTTCGTCACATCCGCATCAACCTTGAGTGAAGCGAGTTTAATTGTTCCAAAGCCTAGATGTTCCACTTCATTATCACTGATTCGCGTTGCCCCATGTTCTACTACTCCTAAGTATACCGGAGAAGTTAAACATGATATTTTATCAATATGTCCCATTCCATTTTGTAAAAAAATAAATTGTGTCGTCCCATCAATTACTTGGAGATAGTCTAAAACACGATTTATTTGTGGTTGTTTAACGGTGACAAAAATGAGGTCATGATTTGTCAAATGATCAATTAGTTCGACAGCCACTTTTTTATTGTTTGCACGCCCATCACGATTATTAACAACTATTCCATTACTTCTGATTTTTTCTAACTGGGCGTTTCGTCTTACATAGAGCGTCACGTCATGTTTATCTGCTAAATAAGCACTCACTAACAACCCTAAAGATCCACCGCCAATAATCCCTATTCGCATATCGGCTCACTCCAAAAATTCCCTTACATTGTAAGTAATATAGCAATTATTTAGTACATAACTTTCCATTCTACTTCTATTTATACTATAATAAAAATATAAGATAAACAAGAGAGACGCAATAAGGAAAGGGTTGATAGAATGTCGAAAGTGAAAGTAGAAAGATTACGTATTAACTACAAAACATTAGAAGACTTTAAACAGTTCCAAGCGTATGGGAATCAAGAAGAATCGATGCTAGATGATTTACGAAATGAGATGGTTGAAAGCGATAGCCATTCACCTTTTTATGGTATCTACTTCGGAAATGCTCTCGTAGCACGAATGAGCTTATACCAACGTTCCAAAAAATACGACCACTACTTTAATCCACCACAAGATTATTTAGTCCTATGGAAGCTTGAAGTCCTACACGAGTACCGCAATCGTGGCTTCGGTAGAAAAATGGTCGACTTTGCCAAAGAATTCAATTTACCTATCAAAACAAACCCTATTAAAGAAGCGAATGAATTCTGGGAAAGAATGGGCTTTGAAGCTGCATCCTATAACATGGAACGCGACTTTGGTGAGAACCCCTACATTTGGATGCCAGAAGGAGTAAGAGAGGCCGTTCAACCACCTGAATCAACTGCCGAGTAATTTTACACGAAATAAAACATCCGTTCATAAGTAAAAACACTTGTAGAAGAAATAGTATTATCCTTATTAAAAATTGAAAACTATAAGCTACTAATAGCTTATAATCCAAGCTGGCGACTTCAAGGGGAAAGTATGAGTCCGAAAGTTTTTCTTACGGAGGCTGAGGCCATGCCCGCAGAAAGCACCCAGCTAAAGCTACATCTATCGAATCATCAAGCAAGACGATTTTGATAAAGAAGCATAAAAACACGAACATGATAACAGTATTTAGTCATAACTACTGTAATCGTTCGTGTTTCTTTATTTTATCTATTAGGATTCGGCTTCTTTTTTTGCCCATTTCCATATATTATGTATTTCTTTAAAAGCCGCTTCATAATCTTGTACTACTTTTAACAATCGTGCGTTTTCTTTTTGTAAGGCGATAAATTGTTCACGCTCATGTAGGTGATCTGCTTGCTCTTCATTGGCTACTTTCAAACTTTTTAATAATGAAATAGCTTGTTCAATTGCCTGCTCGTCATCACTTTTTACGCTAATTTCACTTACAGACTCTCTTCCTACGGTAGATTTTTCTTTCACCTGTGCAATATCTTCTGTATAACTCTTTCTTAAAGAAGCATTCCATCTGTAACCGCAAGCCGCCGGAGTCCGGGCTAGCTTTTCAGCTGCTTCTTTAAAGGCTTCGAGTTGTGTTTTCCCTGCCCTCATATGGCGCAAAACAATTTTCGCTAATAGGACATCTTCATCGCTCGTCCAAGCATCTTGTCTTTTTTTATTCATCTTTACTTGTCACCTACCCCCATTTTCTACATATATATGTTCGATAGGGACAAGTTAGACGTCTCATTTATTTAAAAACTTTTGCACCGCTTGCTTATGTTCTTCAGAGGGCCACAAATAAGCACTTTGTTTTGATTCCTCTACCATGCGCTCAGCTAAGGTGTTCGCATCAATAGATTGCATGAACTGCTGCTTTAAAAAAGTCAATTGGTCTTTTGACTTCTTTATATATGCTTCTAATATAGACGCCTCATCTTCCCAATCCTTTTCTTCTACAATACGATGAATCCAGCCTCTTTTTTCTAATGTTTCAACAGGGAAAATCGCACCTTCTGTAATCCATTGTAAGGCAAAACTAGGATGAACTTTTTTATGTAAAAGTGCGCCGCCACCCCATCCAGGTAAAATACCTAAATTAGATTGAATGAAACCGAATTTCGTTCCTTCTCTAGCTATACGTATATCACAAGCAGTAGCTACTTCACACCCGCCACCGAATGCATTCCCTTGCAATAAACAAATGGTCGGCACCGGAAACATAGCTAGCTGGTAAAGCATATTTCGCATGGGTGTTAAACTTTCGTAGGCTTCTTCTTCTCCAAGTTCATCATTTAACTCAGATAAATCCCCACCTGCACAAAACACTTTTTCTCCTTCACTTTTGATGACGAGAAATTTAGGTGGCAGCTCGCTCAACTTTCCGAGTAATGCTTCTAATTCGTTAGCCATCGCTTGTGAGATCGCATTACGCTTATGTTCACGATTCAATGTAATGACCCCATAGCCCTCTGCTGCTAGTTCGTAGATGATATCTTTTTTCACTATCAAGCCCTCCTATATAGCTCCTATTGTTTACAACATATTTTATCATGTTAAAGTATGGCTATACAATTAAATAAAAAAACAGACCACTTTGTGATCTGCTTTCTTTAGTATTTCTCTACTACTTCATCACCATCATATTGTCCGCATGACTTACAGACATAATGTGGCTTCGTTAATTCTCCACAGTTAGCACATTCCACTAAACCGGGTACATGTAGTTTTTTATGTGTACGACGTTGTCTTGTTACTTTTTTTGAAGTTCTTCTCTTAGGTACTGCCACAGTCTACACCCCCTATCAATTGAGCATACACGCTCGATACATCGTTCATTCATCTATTATATTTTAGCTTAATTTAAGTAAACATACAACATAAGTTGAGTGAGTTTATCATGTTTATTTAAATTATTCTTGATTCTTATCGTCTAACAGTTGTTGTAACTT
>Ga0079226_10002162_pt1 | contig 15124 bp, 14 predicted proteins | sample Poulit2014_FD_76345 | JGI IMG/M metagenome (GOLD analysis project Ga0079226, IMG submission 76345) | Agricultural soil microbial communities from Georgia to study Nitrogen management - Poultry litter 2014 | ecosystem: Environmental > Terrestrial > Soil > Agricultural land | place: USA: Georgia... | reverse complement strand
CGCCAGTGGATACCCGCCGATCCACGCCTGGATCGATTATCACACCAGCGACCAAGAACTCTTGGCCGCATAACCAGAAAAATAATCACAGAAAACTGTCTCAAAAACTTGACGAGCGCAGTTTTGTGGCGCGGAGGGAGGGGTGGCGGGTTTCGCTTAGCGTCGTTTCGTGGTGAATGCCGACTTACCGGTGATCGCACGGCCAACGATAAGAGCTTGCATGGAGTCAGTCCCTTCGTAGGTGGAAATGACTTCCATATCAGTTAGGTGCCGCGCCACATGGTTTTCCAACAGGAGCCCGTTACCACCCATCATGTCGCGAGCTTCCCGACAAACAGCGAGGGCTTTCCGGGATGTGACCATCTTGACCATCGAAGCTATCTCCTGGCTGTCCTCACCCCGAGTTTGGAGCTCAGCCAGGCGCATGCACATCAATTGCATCGACGTGACGTCGGCTAGCATTGTGGCCAGTTTCTCTTGCACGAGCTGATAGTGCGCAATTGGTGCACCGAACTGTTCGCGATTCAAAGCGTAGCGGGCTGCGTGCTCGAAGGCTGCCATCGCATGGCCGAGCGCCTCCCAGGAGGCGCCGCCACGCGTAGCCTGTAACACTCGATTCACGTCCTTGAATGATTGGCCAAACTCCAGTTGATTCTCATTCGAGACACGCACGTTGTCGATAGTGATGTCGGCCTGAAGGATGGCTCGTTTGCCGACTTTGCCCTCGATCACGACTGGATTGTAACCGTGTGGGAATTCGCCGTCTTCCTTTTCGACGACGAAAGCTTTGACTTCACCATCTGCCTCGTCACGGGCATACACCACGGTCACATCTGCTGCGTGACCATTCCCAATCCAGCGTTTATGACCATTGAGAATCCACGAGTCGCCATCTCGCCGAGCTGAGGTTTCAAGGGCCACGGTATCTGATCCGTGATTGGGCTCGGTTAATGCGAACGCTCCGGTCTTGTTCAGTGCCGCCATATCAGGTAGCCAGCGTTGACGCTGTTCTTCGTTACCCATCAAATATACAGAGCCCATTGAGAGATTGGCATGGACTCCAAGAAAAGTTGTGAAGGAACCGTCGATTCGGCCCAGTTCACGCGATAGCAGCCCCGCCTCACGGCGTGAGAACCCGGGGGCACCATAGCCCTGCACGAAGCTTCCGACGATGCCAAGTTCTTTGAGGGCAGGAAGGACTTCGTAAGGAAATGCTGCGCGTTCCCAATGATCGTTAATGACCGAGCGAACGTGCTCAAGGCCGAACTTGCGAATCTTATCGCGCAATGCAATCTCATCGTCAGTTAGGTCATTGTCGAGCAGAAAGAAATCTGGATGATCGATCAATTCGTTGGTCTCTAACAAGGCAGCGCCCTCTCCTAATACTACTGTCTGAAATTCTGTGGTGTTCATCGTGTGCTGAAAGCCGGGCCAGCATGAGCTTCGAGTTCTTTTCGATACGCCTCATCGTGAGGCTTTGGTTTACCGGATTTAGCATCAATGACGATCATCGTGGCTTCCGTATAAACACGTGCTTCGCCGTCCTGGACGAGTAATTGTCCAAACACGAACGATGTATTACCAATTCGTGGGATCCACACCCATACGGTGGTTTCCGGGCCGTATTGCACCTGTTCATCGAAGTTCGTGTTCAACGCCCGTACCACGCGCTGTTGCCCAGACATACCAGGCGTCGTCACTGTCCATAACTGCGTGGCACGTATTCGGGCTTCTTCCATAAGAGTAAGAATCCGAGCATTATTGATATGAGCATTGATATCTTGATCCGACCAGCGCAGTTGCACCTCGATAGGGGTGGCATTGGCCTGAATCTGTGCGAAGTTAGACATGGTTCGCGGCTTTCTGTTTGGCCGGATATTGCGCCAACCATTCTCGTACGGCCTCCGAATCTGCTCCCAGTGCCGGGGGCGCCTTGTCGTAGGTCACCTCAGAGCGGGAAAAGCTTATAGGATTTTTGATGGTCGGCACTGCGTTGTCCCCTTTTCCTGCGTTAACGATCGGCTCCAGACCAATGTCAGTGGCAAACTCGATACCACCGTCAACCCCGAGGATTGGTGCACAGGGAACTTGGACGGCTTGCAATTTATCGAACCACGCTTGGGCGGTATCCTGCGCCAGTTGCGCTTCGATAATTTCTCGCAATGCTTCACGGTTGGCGTTGCGCTCTTTCATCGTGACAAATCTTGGGTCGGTGGCCAGTTCGGGACGTCCCAACTGTTCCATTAATCGACCAAACTGGTTGTCATTGCCGCACGTAATGACGAGATCGCGGTCTCTTGCCTTGAACGGACCGTATGGGAACAAGCTTGGGTGGTCATTTCCTTGACGGGTTGGAATATTACCTGCTGCCGCATAACCTGCGGTCTGATTCACCAAAGAGGATATCGCTGACGATAAAAGGTTCACCTCAAGGTGTTGGCCTTTGCCAGAGGTCGAGCGTTCCTGAAGGGCAGCTAAAATACCAATGGCGGCGTGCATGCCGGTCATGACATCAAATACAGCTACACCGGAACGCTGGGGAGGGCCATCTGGTGATCCGGTAATTTCCATCATGCCGGAAAGTGCCTGCGCTAGAAGGTCGTATCCAGGCATGGATGCGCCACCGGCGCTACCGAAGCCGGTGATTGAAGAGTGAATAATCTGGGGCCAGCGTTGTGCAACCGATGCTGGGTCAAGCCCAAACTTTTTGAGGGCACCGGGTTTCCAGTTTTCAATAAATACATCGGCTCGATCAATGATTTGATAGGCAGTCTCGAGATCGTCCGCATCCTTTAAATCAAGTGTAACTGAGTGCTTATTGCGGTTGACGGACATGTAGTACGTCGAGATACCGTCGCGCGCGGGTGGCATCCATTGTCGCGTATCATCCCCGGCGGGGCTTTCTACCTTTATGACGGTGGCGCCCAGATCTGCTAGCAACATAGTGGCATATGGTCCAGCGAGCACCCGGCTAAAGTCTGCAACAACTATTCCTGTTAGTGGTCCAAAGGACGATCTTGTCAGGTTTTCATTCTTGATCGAGGACATGACGCCTACCTTTCACGTGTATCAAGATTCATATAATCAGGTAGATTTATGACTGTCCAATACCTATTAGGTGCAAATTTGATACCGAAAAGTCACGAATGACAGGTGAAATGGAAGTAAAGCAAGCACAGATCTTCCTAGCAGTAGCTGAAGAGTTACACTTCGGGCGCGCTGCAGAACAGCTTGGGATGGCACAGCCTCCGCTAAGTCGCATGATCAAACAGCTTGAACGAGAGCTCAAAGCAGATCTCTTCGTCCGAAGCACTCGCACTGTAGAGCTCACATCGATCGGGAAAGCCCTGATTGAACCTGCTCGACGCCTCGTCGCCGCATCGCAAGAAGCTGTCGATACTGTCGAAGATGCAATTGCCGGCAACATCGGACACATTCGCATCGGATTTGCTGGAGCTTCGACCTACAGTTCAATTGGCCGAATATTCCGGCAACTCCGATTAGCGAAGCCCGGGGTGACGCTCGATGTTGAATCCTCGATGTTCTCACCCGAAGGCTTGCGAAGTGTTCTCGATAGACAAGTCGACCTGGCCATTGGGCGGTGGGATTTCCTGCCGGCTGAGCTCGACTCCCATCTCATGGCCGAGGAAGAGGTCATTGTGGCTTTGCCGCCAGGACACCACTTAACCGACAAAGACACTGTATCCATGAAGGACTTGGCGCACGACTCTTGGGTTTCTCTTCCAATTGCTTCAGGCTCTGCGTTACAGAATCGGCTCACACATTTAGCCGCTGGCGCCGGGTTTCTCCCGAACATTACGCAAACCGCTCCGGATTCCTGGGCCCAGCTAGTATTGGTGGGTGTCGAGAGCGGCTGTGCGATCACACTGAATTCGGTGCGACAGAATCTCCCAGATCTCGGCGTGGAGTTTAAAACGATCGCTGACACACCAAACCCGCCGCTTGAAGTTCGACTCATCTGGCGCAAAGACAACCTCACCCCAGCGGTCCAGTCTGTGATTGATATTGCGGAGCAACTATTCCCCGTCCCAGAGCAGCACTAGTCGAATCTGACGAGTTTTCTTTAAACCCCCACGTGCACTGGTGCTAGCGCGGAGTCGAGCAAAGAAATGTCCCAGAAAGGACCTATCCTCTCTGAAGACGACTTCTTGCTCTTCATCAGTGAGGGCACAGTTGATGCGCCGCCGCATGCTCGCTCAAGCACCGTTTCTCGTGAGCCTTGAAGCTTCCGAGAAAGCCCTCAAGCGTAGTCGTACCAACCCTTGCCTACTTTGCGTCCGTACTCTCCTGTTTCATATTTGGCAGCGAGGACGGGATGCGGTTTGGATGCCTCATCACCGGTCTGTTCGTATTCGGCCATACGGATCAAGTAGGCCACGTCAATGCCCACAAGGTCCATGAGTTCGAACGGTCCCATAGGATGCCGCAGCGCGCTGCGTGCCGCCCTGTCGATGTCTTGGAAGTCGGCGATACCGGCGTCATAGAGTTTGAGCGCTTCAACGCGGATGGCATTGAGCAAACGGTTGGCGACAAAGCCAGGGACCTCTTCTTTGAGTTCGATGACTTCTTTGCCAAAAGCCTTGGTCACAGCGATGGTAGTGTCAATCGTCTCTTGTGAGGTTCCGTCGTGTGGGACGACTTCAACGCCTTCCATCACTAACGCTGGATTAAAGAAGTGCATGTTGCAGACCTTTTCAGGTCGATTCGTTGCGTCTGCAATCTGAGACGACATGATATTCGATGAGTTCGTCGTCAAAATCGCATGCGACGGTGCCGTCTTATCGACCTGTGCAAAAATATCCCGTTTGATCGACAGATCTTCGATCGCAGCCTCGATGACAAAGTCGGTATTTGAAACTGCGTCATCCTGGTCGGTAGAAAATTGCAGCCGCTGTTTCGCTTGTTCAACCTCTTCAGCGGTGCGACGCCCTTTTTCGACGTCCCGATCGACACGGTACCAAAGTTCTTTTTTAGCTCGGTCCAGCGATTCCTGGCTGATATCTACGACCGTGGTGGCGAAACCTGCTAGGGCTGAGACCATCGCGATTTGCGATCCCATTGCGCCGGCACCGATCACGGTGATGTTTTTGACGTTGTGTTCCATAAATAGTTACGCTCTTCCTTCGTTCTCGAACTGCGCGTGATGATTGCGATGGGAGACCCGCTCATGATGCACTGCTGCGTAGTCTGGATCGCGTTTCTCTAAGAAAGCGCTGGTGCCTTCTGCTTTTTCATCGCTGCTGTAGGCCACGGCTTGGGCTAGACGTTCCAATAACATGCCTGTCTCGTGGTCCACATCGAAGCCCCGCTGCAAAACCTGCTTCACGAGTTTCAAGGCTAAAGGGCCCTTCGAACGCACACGTTGAGCTTTCTTATGTGCCGCATCCATTAGTTCTGTCGGCTCCACGAGTTCTGTTATAAGCCCGAGCTGATACGCACGCTCGGCTTTCAAACGCGCACCAGACATAATGAGGTCAGTGGCCACACCGATGCCAACAATCTTCGCCAACCGTTGGGTGCCACCCGCAGCTGGGATAATCCCTAGGCCGGTTTCAGGTAGCGCAAACAACGCATTTGTCGAACCAATGCGAATGTCGCAGGCTAACGCTAGTTCGTGTCCACCACCAAAAGCTATCCCGTTGACCGCTGCAATTGTCGGTTTAGAATATGTGGCGACTTTTTCATAGAGCCGCTGCATGCCACCGATGAGACCGTCGTAGGGCACACGGCGATTAAGCTCTTGAATATCTGCGCCCGCCACGAAGGCCTTGCCTCCAGCGCCGGTAAAAATTACGACATCGATTGAATCATCGTGTTCAATCTGCGCAAGATGTTCCTCAATGCGATCAAGAACGCCTTTGTTCATCGCATTGAACTTATCGATGCGGTTAATGGTGAGAACGGCTACCCCGTTGGTGTCTTCCCGCAATACGAGAGTTGCAGTGTCTTCTGACATAAAGCCCTTTCGACCAGTTTGTTGAGAAGTGCAGTTCTTTATCATGACCTGTTCAAGGGCCATGCTAACCCCTTGGTATTGCTTACCGGGTGGAGACCGTTCCGGTCTTTTCAGCAAGTGGGGAGATGAAGATGGGCTTGATGAGCCAGGCCACACCCACGGTGACGGCCACGGCGCCCGCAAACACCGCAATGCCAATCCAATCAGCAGAGTCGCGTGCAGCAAACATCATGTTCAGGTTGCGCAGCACCCCGGTGGTGAACACCAAGAAGATGTGGACAATGATGAATAAGATGAAGTACACCATGGTGTAAAAGTGGATCTTGCGGGCCACCGGTAGCGTGAATGCCCTATTGAGCCGATCGGCTTTTTGTGGCCACCACGTCGACAGGCGCAGCCCGGTGAGCACCGCAATCGGCGCGGCAATGAACACGGTGATGAAATACGTCATGATCTGCAGGGCGTTGTAATACACCCACGCGTTTTCTGCTGGCCAGTCCAATGACACGTATTGAATACCTGCCGAGACCAGGTTGGGGAAAATATCCCAGTGGGTGGGCGCAATTCGCATCCAGTGGCCGGTCGCAAAGACCATGATGTAAAAGATCAGCCCGTTGAGCACCCACAACACGTTAAAGCTCTGGTGGATCCATTGCTGGATCGATACCTTGGCCGGGGTGTTCTTTTTATTCGGTGAATAGAATCCGCCATCGTTTGGTGTCCAATAGGCCTCGGGGCGTTCTTGATTACGAATCAGCAAGCCCGAGCGGATGACCATCACGATGATGAAGAAGTTAAAGAAGTGCTGCCACCACACCCAGGCAGGGATCCCAGCTTCCACTCCTTCGGGGTGGGTCGGTGTACCTTCGTAGGTCGCAATAAACTGCGCCACCGGATTCAGCGTTCGCAGCCATTGGGCGACCAGGACCAGACCTGCTGTCACAACTGCCACGCCTACTAGAGCCAACACGACCTTCGCGGTCTTCGACAAGCCCGGTTTCGGCTCGGCCGCTTCGGGTTTTACTGCCGGGGCCTTGGCTGCTGCTGGCGTGACGAGGTCGGGCCTCTTGACCTTCCGCTCGGCAGGTGAGGCCGTGGATGCTGCAGCGGCTGGTGCGCCCATACGTTTCGGCGCTGGCGTCCCGGTCGCAAGGTCGGCAACCGGCTGCGCTGCTGCAGCTTGAGGTGTAGCTTCGGGTGCTACCGGGGCAGCGGTAGCTGGGTGGCCAACTTTCAGTGGTTCCCAGCCATCCATGCGACGCCGTGGCAGGTCCTCGATCACCGGTGCGGGAGCGGCCTGTGGAGCGGCAGTTGCGGCGGGTTCCGCGGCGGCTGCTGACTGCTCGCTGGCAGCCGGAGTCGCCTCGGTGGCCGTTTCAACCGCTGCGGACGCAGGTGCGGTTACCGCAGCAACCGGGGCTGCAGTGTTGGCGGCCGACAGTGGTTGCCAACCGGTCATGCGTCGTCGTTGGATATTTGCATCCGGGATGGAGGCCTGCTGGGCCGCGATTCTTGGTTGAGCTGTGACGGGCTGTTCGACCGCAGGTTCCTCAATCGGCGGTGCAGCACTTGGTGCCGGAGCAACGAGTTCGGGTTCAACTGCGGCCGGGAGCGGCACCTGCCCGGGCCTATCGGTCTTCTCGACGGCTAGTGGCTGCCATCCGATCATGCGACGTTTTGACATAGATATCAGCTTTTACGGGCTTTGAGTTCATCAACGACATTGGGCAGGACCTCGAAGAGGTCTCCGACCACACCGAAGTCGGCCACATCAAAAATGGGCGCGTCTTCGTCTTTGTTGATGGCGACGATGGTTTTGGCGGTCTGCATCCCGGCCAGGTGTTGGATGGCCCCCGAGATCCCGACGGCAACATAGAGGTCTGGTGAGACCGAGACCCCGGTCTGGCCGACCTGCAGGTTGTGTGGCACATACCCGGAGTCGACTGCGGCACGTGAGGCGCCAATGGCGGCATTGAACTGATCGGCGAGATCTTCGATGAGTTTGAAGTTCTCTTCGGAGCCCACGCCACGACCGCCGGCCACCACTACCGAAGCTGAGGCAAGTGCCGGACGATCGGAGGTGGCCTCTTGTTCCTCGGCCGAGACGATGGTTGCCCCTGGTCCGGTGGAAACTTCTACCTCGGAAGTCACCACATCGGGCTGAGCAACAGCTTCTGCCCGGTCTGCGATGGCACCCGGGCGGATGGTGACGATCATTAATCCGCCCTCGACGGTGGATTCGGTGTTGTAGTCGCCACCGAAGACCGCGTGCGCCACGACGGGCTCTTGTCCGTCGGCGTCCCAGTAGATTCCGGTGGCATCTGAGGCCACCGCACCTTTGGCGGCAATCGCAATCCGTCCGGCGGCCGCGGCATTGACCGGGGTGTGCGAGGTGATCAGCAGCGAAGCACCGTAGTGTTGTATCGCGGCAACCCCGGCAGCGACTTCGGCAGTGCCCAGCTGGTCGGTCGGCCCTTCGTGGACAAAGATTTCGGTAGCACCAGCGGCACCCAAGGCGGCGATGGTGTCAGCATCCGGGGTGGCGGTGACCACGGCAACGGGCTCGCCAATGGTCGAGGCGGCACCCAACACTTCTGCAGGATCCGCGTTAGCTACAAGTGCAAGCACTTTCGACACGTTCAGGCTCTCCTTAGATCAGGTGCCGTGAGGCAAGGAAATCGACAAGTTCGGTGGCAGCGGTCTCGCCGGAGACTTTTTGTCCGGCTTCACGCGGTGGGCGTTCGGCAGCCGAGACCATCACGTTGCGCACATAGGCGGCTTCTGGCCCGGCGGCTAGGCCCAGCTCGGCCAACGAGGTGGTGGCGATTTCTTTCTTCTTGGCCTCACGAATGGCTTTAAAGTTTGGCAGTTTGGGATCGCCAGCCTTTTCGGTCAGTGACACGATGGCAGGGGTAGCAGCCGAGAGAGTGAGTTTCTGTGTCTCGGTATTCGTCACCGCGGTGACTGTGCCGTTGGCGACGTCGATCGAGTCAGCAGCCACGACGTGGGGCCGACCCAAGATTTCGGCCATCATAGCCGGGACCATTCCGCCCCCGCCATCGGTCGAGGCGGCGCCTGTGAGCACCAGGTCGGCGTCGGCAACAGCAGCGGCCAGCACGCGTGCGGTTTCAATCATGTCGGAACCGGCGAGCTTGTCATCAGAGATATGCACGGCGCGATCGGCAGCGAGCGCTAAGGCCTTGCGAATGGTCTTATCAGCATTTGCCGGACCCATGGTGATGGCCACAATTTCGGTGGCGGTGTCCGCCTTTTTCAGATCGGCAGCCACCGCGCAGACACGTTCATCGATTTCATCCACAACATTTTCGGAGGCTTCACGAGCTAACATTCCCGTGTCGAGCGCGATCTGCCGCTTCTCATAGGTGTCCGGCACCTGCTTGACGAGCACTACGACTTTCATTTGCACCTCATAGTGATGACGTTCCCTCAGAACTATCCATATAATTTGAGTCAAAGATATACAAACATGTATATATTTGCAACGCAAGGACGATTTTACCTGAAGTTCGATCACGCACGGGTGGGCCTATTCGTAGTCTGAGAGCGCCACAAGGGTTACTCAAGGCGCTTCGCAGTTACCTCCGAGTCATCTGGAGTGACAAGATGCTCTGGACCGGCGTCAGTTAGTCGTTACCTGGGACGGAAGCACGGGAGGCCGTTCGCCGAATCAGAAGGCAGGTCAAAGACTTAGAGCTTCTCCTCTAAAGAGTGCCGAATCTTGGCTTGCTAGTTGGTTTGTGCATATTCTCGTTGCTGTTGCGAGCCATGGGGCTGAATCGGAAATCGGCGTCGCTGGTCACGCGCATTATGTAGACAGTAAGGCGTGGCTGAATTTCACCATGAAACTGCCGGGCGCGGGTGAGTCACAGGAGAAATCTGTAAAGGATCAACGCCGTTTGGTGTGCTCGGTAACTTGACGAGATTGATGGTTCTGCGGTGCGGCTCATTCCGCGAAGCTAATCGCTTACCAAGTTCAAGAGCGGAACTCGAACAACATTGTTCAAAATTGAGTACCGGAAATGGTGATTTATCATCTTCTGTCATATACATTGAGGCGTGCATCACAATTTTTGAATGCCAGAGGAGCTTAACATGTCACATGTGTACCGTACCCAAGACCCTGCAACCGGTGAACTTATCAAAGAATATCCATTCGCCTCGGACGATGAAATCCAGGAAGTGTTAACTCGATCCGCTGAAGCGTACACTTCCTGGTCAGCCATGGAAATGTCAGCTCGTGGGCAGATTCTCTTGAAGCTGGCGGATCTTTTCGAAGAAAACGCCGAGAAGATGGCCGCTCAGGTGACCCGGGAAATGGGGAAAAGCAGGGCGGAGGCTTTGTGGGAGGTCGGGTTCTGTGCCCAGATTATTCGTTACTATGCGACCGAGGGGGAACGCCTGACCGCCGATGAAGAGCTCAAGAACATCGATGGGCAGCGTGCCATCCTGCGTCGTCGGCCCCTGGGTCCGATTCTCGGCATCATGCCGTGGAACTTCCCCTACTATCAAGTTCTACGCCTTGCGGCCCCAAACCTGATGCTAGGGAATACCATTATTTTGAAGCACGCTGAAATCTGCGCCGGGACTGCGCTCATGATTCAAGACTTGATGACCCAAGCGGGTGTCATCGACGGGGCGTATTTGAATGTATTTGCTACTCACGATCAGATCTCGACGATCATTGCTGATCCTCGTGTCCAGGGGGTGTCATTGACCGGTTCCGAGCGTGCTGGTGCTGCGATAGCCGAGCAGGCAGGTCGCCACTTGAAGAAGGCAGTTCTAGAACTTGGCGGATCAGATCCGTACATCATTCTCGATTCTTCGAATATTGCTGAAACAGCGCGTCAGGCATTCGGTGCAAGAATGTTTAACACCGGACAGGCGTGCACCTCAAATAAACGACTCATCGTGATGGACGAAATTTATGATGAGTTTATTGACGAACTCACGAAGCTCTTCGCAGAACTGACGCCCGGCGATCCCGCCAATAGTCAAGAAGGGGAGTATGCCCCTCTCTCGTCACAAGCGGCCGCGGAAGGTCTGCTGTCGCAGATCGAAGATGCACGAGCTGCGGGCGCTCAGGTTCTTGTCGGTGGTACGCGTCCTGATCTACCCGGTTACTACGTAGCACCGACAGTGATGACGGATATTCCGAAGACTGCACGTGCGTATACCGAGGAACTGTTCGGCCCGGTGGCCATGGTTTATCGGGTCAAGACAGCGCAGGAGGCGATTGAGTTAGCAAATTCGTCATCCTATGGCCTCGGTGGGTCGGTCTTCTCGACAGACGAGCAGCGAGCTCAGAAGGTTGCCGATCAGCTGTCGGTCGGGATGGTTCATATTAACGGTTTCAACGTTGGTGGCGCAGACCTGCCATTTGGTGGAGTGAAACGATCGGGCTTCGGCCGTGAACTAGGTCCTTACGGCATGGATGAATTCGTGAACAAGCAGCTGTTCACGATCACTGATTAATTTCCCTGTGGTCTGGCTCTTTTGAGCTGGGTTTGTGTGGCAGTCGTGCATGACGGGTGTTTTCAAGCCATGCGCGACTGCCGCCTTGGGCGTTGCCGATGACGCAGAACAGTGACAGACCGGGGAGAAGAATGCCGTTTATTACTATCATAAATACATACATGGATGTATAGTGTGTGATTTAGGTCATCCCGAAAAGCGTGCTGTCAGCAAAGACGTTTCTTGATGACGCAGACTGAGTTGCTCAAGCTCGGCTCAAAACGATTAACAAGGACCACTTTCCATGAACATCACCGGTGCTGTGCTCGAATATGCGGGTGCTGATCAACCCTACGTAGCTTCCACCCCGATCAAGGTCTCGACCTTAGTGCTCGAGCCGCCAGCTGAAAATGAACTCTTGGTACGCATTTTTGCTGCTGGTGTGTGCCATTCAGATCTGTCGGTCGTCAATAACGATCGCCCCAGACCATTGCCAATGTTATTGGGGCATGAAGCTACGGGCATCGTTGAACGTGTGGGCTCACCAAATTCTCGTTTCAACGTAGGTGACCATGTCGTGGCAACTTTCTTACCACGTTGTGGTGAGTGTCCGGGATGCAAATCGCAGGGCAAGATCCCCTGCGAAGCTGGCACGAAGGCCAATGAAGCCGGAGCGTTGCTGAACGGTGGGCGTCGTCTGACGCGAGAGGGAGTGCCAATACAGCACCACCTGGGAGTTTCCGGTTTTGCCTCACATGCCATCTGGAGTGAAAACTCAGTCGTGCGCATCAGCAAAGACGTGCCGCCAGAAATTGCAGCAATTTTTGGGTGCGCGATGCTCACGGGTGGTGGCGCCGTTTTGAACGTGCTCCACCCCCAGAAGTCTGACTCGATCGCGGTGGTTGGACTAGGGGGTGTAGGAATGTCGGCCATACTCACCGCGCATGCGACAGGTGTCGAGAACATCACCGCCGTAGACCTGAACCCAGGAAAACGTAAACAAGCGCTTGATATGGGTGCGACGCAAGCGTTCAGCCCGGAAGAAGCCGAAGCGCACGGTGCACAATTCAGCGGCGTCATCGAGGCGGCAGGGCATCCGCTTGCCTTGAAGACCGCATGGAACATCACTGCCCCCGGAGGCACGACATGCACGGTAGGCCTGCCTGCCCCGGGAAATGAGATCACCCTTGATCCATTGCAGATCACCGCGCAAGCAAAAACTCTCGTCGGTTCGTACTTGGGGAGTTCCGTACCTGAAATCGACATTCCGATCTATGAAGAGCTATGGCGGTCGGGGAAATTGCAAGCAGAAAAACTCATTTCTTCCAGAATTACGCTCGACGACATCAACACTGCAATGGATCGGCTCAGTGACGGTGAAGCACTGCGTCAGGTCATCATTTTTCCTGAACACTAATGAATTCATCGTGAAAGGTCTGAACATGAATTTCCATATCTATGACGCCGTGATTATCGGGGCAGGTTTCTCAGGGCTCGGTCAGGGAGCATCATTTAAAAGGGCCGGTATTGATAACTTTGTCATCCTTGAGAGCCAGGAACGGCTAGGCGGAGTTTGGCGCGATAATACTTACCCTGGCGCCGCATGCGATACCCAGTCTGTGATTTACTGCTTTAGCTACTTCCTTCACCTTAACGTTTCTAAAATGTACGCGGGTCATGAAGAACTGCTCGGTTATCTCGAGGCCCTGGCAGATAAGTTCCGTTTGCACGAGCACATTGCCTATTCGCACGCTGTGAACTCGGCGGTATGAGATGACGAAGCCCGCCACTGGGTCATCAGCTGTGAAAACGGGAAGACTTTCCGAAGCCGAACTTTGATCCCTGGATGGGGCCAGTTGGGCACCCCGTTTATCCCACAAATCGATGGACTGGACACGTTTGCTGGCGACAGTTTTCACTCTGCAAGATGGCAGCATGACATCGACCTGAGAGGTAAAAGAGTAGCCTCGATTGGTGCAGCGGCGTCTGCGGTCCAATACGTCCCTGAAATCGCACCAGAAGTGGAACACCTGACCATCTTCCAGCGCTCAGCAAACTACATTCTGCCGCGGGGTCAATATGCTTTCACCGATGCAGAACTCGAACGTTTCGAAACGGACCCGGACACCTATCGTCAACTCCGAACCCAGATCCATAATGAACGGGAAGAAGGCTTTGCTCGAACGCTCGTGGATTCTGCGGAGTCTCAGGTCGGCATAGAGCTGGCACGACAACATCTCGAAGCTCAAGTTCTGGACCCCCAATTGCGCCAAAAACTCACCCCGAACTACCAGTACGGTTGTAAGCGGATTTTGCGCTCTGACGATTACTACCCGGTTTTCAATCGTGAAAACGTTGCATTGGAAACGAGCAGCATCAGCCATATTGTCCCCGAAGGCATCGTAACGCGTGACGGTGCACTACATGCACTGGATGTCATTATTTTCGGGACTGGATTTGAGTCCCAGGCATTTCATGGAGACATCGTCATCCAGGGTAGAGCTGGCGTGTCCTTAGATGAGCGTTGGGGCAACTCTCCTGAGGCATTCTTGGGAATGTCGGTCGATCAATTCCCGAATCTGTTCATGATCTATGGCCCAAACACCAACCTCAATCATCATTCGATCGTGGCGATGATTGAGGCTCAAAATGAGTACATTGTTCAGGCCGTCCAATACTTGCGTAATGGCGACACGGACTTTCTCGAAGTTGACCCGCAAACGCTTGAAAGGTTTATCACGAAAGTTCAAACAGACCTTGAGCGGTCGGCCTACGCTTCGGACTGTTCGAGCTGGTACAAGAATTCTGAAGGCCGCGTTATCAACAACTGGTCCGGCACAGTGCGGGAATATCACGACCTCACCGCGCAATTCTCGCTTGCAGACTACCGCGTTGCTGTAGGGGCATAGGCCTTGGTTGCTATGAAACGTTCGACTGATCCGCACTGCGGAAGAACTATTGCCGATGGAGCAAAACCTGTCCTCGAAAAGTTTCGTGCCGCAGGTGGTCGCCCCTTCCATGAATTTACACCGGAACAACTCCGCCAGAATTACATCACTGGAACAGCGATTGCGGGCATGCCCGCGAGAGCTGACATTCAATATATCGATTACGAGTTATCGTCTTGCACCGTTCGCGTTTACGCACCGCCGGAAGCAAGTGAACAACATGCTGGTTTAGGTGTCCTCTATGTGCACGGCGGTGGCTGGGTGATGGGAGGTATCGAAACCCACCACACCGTTTGTCAACACCTAGCAGCGCAGGTAGGCGCACCAGTGGCTCTTGTCGATTATCGGTTGGCCCCTGAGCATAAATTCCCAGCGGCATATGACGACAGCCTTGCTGCTCTGCAGTGGTTTGTAAACCAGCGCGACGAACACCAGCATCACATGGAGGCTGTGGCCGTTGTTGGTGACTCTGCCGGAGGTCAACTTGCCGCATCGGTCGTCAATCAGGCTGTATCTCAGGGCGAGGAGCGCATCTCAAGCCAGGTGCTCTTGTACCCTGTGACATCCGTCGAAACACTGCATCTTGAGACATCGCCGTCCTACGAGCGGATACAAACTGGTTTTCCCTTAGTCGCCGACACCATGCGGTGGTTTATTGACCTCTACATCTCCGGCGACGCGGATCGTTCGGATGTCAGATTGTCCCCGCTTGTTGCAGACCTGTCGG
>Ga0079226_10002161_pt1 | contig 15124 bp, 18 predicted proteins | sample Poulit2014_FD_76345 | JGI IMG/M metagenome (GOLD analysis project Ga0079226, IMG submission 76345) | Agricultural soil microbial communities from Georgia to study Nitrogen management - Poultry litter 2014 | ecosystem: Environmental > Terrestrial > Soil > Agricultural land | place: USA: Georgia... | reverse complement strand
CAGCCGCCTAATAACAGCGTCATAATTGCCAGCAATGCTAGCCATGTTTTTCGTGTAATCATCATTTGCCCTTTTGATTTTTTGTTCATGCTGCTTTGCCAAGAGTGCCGATTGAGCTTTGAGTGTTGTTAGCTCAGCGCGCAGCCTGTCACGCTCGTTTTTGATTGTCCCCAGTGCTGCTAGTGTAACTGTTAGCGCTACAGCTAGCACTACTAATGCGTATTTCATAGCAGCTCCAATTTGCCTGTTACGAATAGTATGCGCTCGCTTGTGCGGCGCTTAACAAGTCCGCCAAGCTTTTGACCACCAGCGTATACCCAGCGGTCAAATTGACTAGCTGCCGCGCGCTCGTTGCCGTCATTTAGCAGCTTTAGCAGCGTGCTGTTTGTAAACGCGCCAACGCCCACATTAAAGGCAAAGCTCACTAGCGCATCAAATTGATGCTGCTCAACTTTTACTTTTAGTGCGCCAGCTACCCCGTGCGCATGTTCTGCAATATCGTCTAGCAGCAACGCCTCAGCTTGCGACTCGGTAACCACCATGCCTTTTCGCGCTGTCTTGGTGTGCCCCCAGCCGATTGTCCACACGCCCACAGCGTCTTGGTAGGCTTTGAGCTGTAGCCCCTCGTAGTGCTTAATGAGATGCAGCGCTGCGGGCTTATTGCAGTCATGCCGGCCACCCTCGTCACGTCGCAGTTGTTTTTTTAGCATCCTAGCGCCTCCAGTAAATCGTGTATTCAACGCCCAAGCCCACAGCGTCGTACGTCGGCCTGTCTTTATTGAGCGCGCAACTGTGGTGGGTGTACTGGGCGTAAATGCTCGCACCTTTATACTTAATCAGGCCCTGCTTTAGTCCTAAATTGCTAGTGAGCTTGTCGCTAATTCCGTCGTTGTGGCAAAACACGCTACCCCCTAGCTGCTGCTCAAGACCTGCGTAAATTGTGCTGTAGTGCAGGTATTTTACGCGCTCAGATGAGTTGGCATCCACCGCGTAAAACAGAGCCGCGCCCACGGTAAAAAAGACAAAAGCAAAAATGATACCTTTTAGCGCGCCGTTTTTCTTGAGTTGCGCAACTGGATTTTCTGTTTTTAATCGTGCGTAAAAATAGAGAAAACTAGCGACAACGATAAAAACAATTAACATAAACTTAAGCATAAATACCTCCAAAAATACAATTTCCCAAGAAGGTTTTAACACGCGTTGAGTAGGGCATTTAACCCTCTGCTGGCTGTCCATCTAGACCTACTGTGCCCGCTGGTTGTCCGTCTAAGCCCACAGCACCTTCGGGATAGTCAAACTCAAGGTCTCTTCCACTGACAAACAGCTCCCACATCTGAAAGCCATGAGGTGAATGAAGATTTATACTGATGATCGCGCTAGATACCCCAAGCTCATATACACCATTGATTGTCTCAACATTAGATACAATCTCTATGTCGCCTCCGTGGTTTAAATAGAAACCTACTCTCATGCTCGTAAGACTCGAATTGATTTCGTGATAAATTATCCCCTCATCCGTGATGACATCAACCCTGTGCTGCCCAGAAGTTGATCGTGAAACTCTTACCGAAAAACTTTTGTCGCTTTCAAAATTAATTAAACCAAACTCCACTCCGAGCTCAACTAGTAGTCCGGAATCAAAATTTATCCACTCCCAATCCGTCTTCACCTCAAAAGCATTACCTTTAGTTACCAGCCTGCTCTCTGGAATATCTCCGCCTGATATTAACGCACCGAATACCTCTTTATTGATCGCTGATACACTGCGGTCCGGATCAAACTCCCTGAATTCCTCTTTGCTGGCTTTGTTAAAGCAGGCGTCTAAAAAATCAAAAGGAAGAGATCCAAGCAGTGCCAGCTGCTCAGGCGTTGCATCCAACGGATAAACACAAGACTCCCCATCCTGCGCTTGGGCAAGAATACCATGTATGACTGGAAACATTATTCTAACCCTCCGCCCGCCCACCAAAAGCCGTCGTTTACATTGTACACCAAGCTCACAGCAGCTCCCTTGCCCTTGGTAGTTGTCGCATCGTCTAGAGAAACTACCGCGTCGGTTAGCTCAACTGCTCCATCGCCCGCCTGCACTAGCACACAGTTTACGGGGCTAGACACGCTCGCAAAGTTCACATCGACACCAGCGCCAGACGTAAAGAAAATAACGTGCCCGTTGTCAGCCTCGGTGATTTCGTAAGTGTTGGCAGCGACGGTTTTTTGCGCGTAAATGTGGTTTTGAGATTTTAACGCTTCGCCAATAGCATCGGTGGCGGCCGCTTGGCTCATCACCGCAGTGGAGCTGCCGCCAGTCTCCTGCACGACCTCGGTCTTGTTGGCTTCCTCTTCGATGCCGTCAAGTTTCTGTTTGTCGTCATCGGTAAAATCATTAGCGCTCAAACCTTTGCCGGCTTCTTTATCAACCTTCTCGCTCTCTAAGCGCTCTAACTCATCCTTGACGGATGCTGAGCCAAAAGATACCTGGTCTGCACTGTAGTCTCCAGCTTCTGGGTCAACGGCACCCGCCCTTCCGTTGAATGACGTTACGCCGTCGGGGGGAGTCAACATCTGAAGCCAGTTGTTTATATCTCCCGCAGGTTCTTGCTGCAGAATAAACGTCTCGCTCGAGTCAGTACGGATAGCAACATCGCCCACCTGCACGTCGAGCGCCAACATTTCTTGTTCGCTAGAAACTACAAACGGCTCGCTAATGGCAAGACGTGGCACCTGCTCGGCGCGCAGCTTTCCTTGAGCATTCAGTGTCGCCACCCCCGTTGGCGCGCCCTTCTCGATGGCGGGAATTGCGCCATCTGCTCTTGCGCCCTGAGCAGCGGTTGCAAAGTCGCTAGCATCGCGAGTTGCCGCACTTCCAAGTCCAAGATTGTCACGGGCCAGAGACACGCTCTCAACATCGCCAAGATTGCTATCCTTGCGCATAAAATCATCGGCATTGGCCGTTGCCCCGCTGCCTAGGCCAAGATTAAGACGAGCTTCCTCCGCATCCTCAAGGTCCGATAGGTTGTTCTCTACCTGTAGAAATTTATCCGAATCTTCAGTTGCGGCGCTTCCGAGGCCGAGGTTGATTCGTGCATCGGCTGCGCTGTCCAAATCTGACAAGTTGTTCGCAGATTGGAGAAAAAACTCAATGTCTTTTTTCGAGGCCGTACCAAGCTCGCTAAGCTCAAACTCACCATCCAACCATTCTTTTAGCTGGTCTGCGCTAACGCTTCTTGTGCGCCAGACGTCGTTCTTTTTTATCGACACTTCAAACAACATTTCACCGCTTGCCGCGTCGATGACTTCCATTTGACTGATTTTTATGGTCTCGCTCATTTATATATCCCCAACTTGTCTGACTATTCCGCCCTCGCTAAGACGTAGGACGCCGCTTTCATCAACTCTAGTTACAAACACGCTTTCTACGATTCTTAGAATATCATCTTCTGACACCCTGAGCAGCCCGTCTTCACTGATGCGGGCTCCCCACTCCAAGAACGCGCGCCACCCTATATCTACTTCCCAATTGTCCACAACAATCGACCTGTTATCGGCATCTCTGCCAAGAGACAGGCCTCCGCTCAGCATCCACGCGCCGTAAGTAGTCTGCGTGAGTCTACCCGCCGCAGGAGAGAAGTTTTGCAGCAAATGCAGCGCCACCCGCGCCTGCTGTAGCCACGAATGCGCCTCTTGTGCATTGCGATGCCTTACGCGCACTTGCACACGCCATTTTTGTCGTCTGTAACCCGTGTTCTCTAACCCACCTATGTGACGCGGCCTGTCGCTGAGGGTGTCATAGATTGTCAATGTGTTATCGGGCGTTGGCGGCTCGCCGTTAATGAATACACTGTCGCCAAGCGTGCCCACGCCCTGCTGCTGCAGGTATAACGCGATAATATGGGCTGCTGATTTCATTTGATTTTCGCCTCTTGCTCTGCTAGCTCGATGATTCTATCGGTTTTCTCGATAATAGCAGTTTCTAGGAATTTAGCCTGCCCGACCTCGTGGTGCGCTTCCAAATCCTCGTGCACGTAAAGCGCGTAGTTTTGGCGCACATCGATGCGAGCGCCGCCATTAACGGGCACAGAAAACTGTGCGTTTTTAAGGTCGCCCGTATCAACAGGTGTAAGCTCTTTTGAGCGGTTAACAATCTCGCCCGCTGCTTTGCGGATGCATTTAACAGAAAGCTCCTCGATGCGTTTTAGCTGGGCAGTTAGGTTTTTCTCGATTTCTTCCAGTCCCTTAATCACCCAAACACCTCCCAATCACCGTCCCAAGTGCCGCCGCCTGAGCGCGGTATTGTTTGGCCGCTGTCGTTTTTGAAAGCCGCGCCGCCTTTGCCGCCTTGTGCCATCCAGTACTCAGTGCTGCCATATATATATCTCGAACGCCCGCCGTCTGCCCCTCTGTTTCCACCTGCACCGCCCAAATAAGTACGATCAGGTCCTGCGCCGGTTACAGTGGTTCCGCCGGCCATACCACCTGTTGTTGCCGTGCCGTCATGCCCGTTAAAATCCCCTCCTGTTGCCCCTTTGCCAGGCGGCGTCCCCGCTCCGCCGCCGCCGCCGCCGCCCCAAGCCGAACTGCCAAAAACCGACGCTCCGCCGCCGCCGCCGCCGCCTGCATATCCGTTCATTACAACTTGGTGGATTTTAGTGGTGGCGAGCAGGGCGTGCCCACCATCTTGGCCGTCGATTCCTTGGACAACGTCTGAGGGGGGTGGGAACTCCCCAGCATCTCCCCCCGCCCCTAGTATCTCAACGCCGCTTTGTATTACAAGCTCTGTGGTCACGCCGCTATACTCGGGAATATTCCAATGCAAAGCCGCGCTGCCTGCGCTTGAGCAATTTAGCGTTACCCCGCTCGCCACCGTCACTATAATTCTATCGCCACTGCTTGGCGTGTACGTCGGATACGTCGCATCAAATATGTTTTTAACATTGACGTTTGTCATATCCTCGGCAATAAGTATCGGCCACACGTTAGGTCTTGCGTGCGTACCTACACCGAAGTTTAGAGCTACTGCTTTGTAGTCCCATTTGCTGCCCGTCACTGCTTCTCGGACACTTGTCACTTGCGCAGCTAATTCCATCTCTTCGCCCATGGTGTTTGTAACAAGGCGCGTTTTCAGTCTAAAAAACTGAGCTAGTTTCAAATCGCTGTCTTTTGCGTCGAGGCTAAATTGCAATTCGAGCGGCGGGTTTTTACATAGCTCGTGGATATTTTCTCCTAGCTCTACCGCTAAGGTGCCATCCAAAAAGTAGCCGTAAACATCTTTGCTGGTGACACTGCGTCTGTGATTGCCGTCCTCTTGCTCTAAGTTAATAAACGATTGCACCGATTTATAGTTTTTCGTGTCGTCCAAATCCTCAACCCAATTGCGAACGCCATGGTGCACGCTTACGCGCGTAAATACGCGGTTATGCTGAGGTTTTATACGTAAACTGTCTGCAATGATATTACTGTGCTCATCGATGAGTCTTGAAAACTGCAGTTCAGCCACGGGCGGCGCAGGCACGTTCGCGGCCAAGTGAATTTTAGCTGCTTCCTCGTTCCAGTACGGATAAAAATACATTTGCTCGGCAATATCTTCTAACAGCTCCGCAACGCTCGTTGGCTCAGGTATATAGCCTGTGTAGTTGTGCTGCAGCCAGTCGTACTGACTGACAACTTGGCTCCATTGCGCAAAGTCGAGGAAGTCACCCACGTCGCTGATGTTTGTGTATTCGTTTAGCAAGACCTCAATAATTCTCAGCGCGCTGTCGTTTGTAAATACTAGCACTCTCTGTATTGTCGCTCCTTCACTTAAGTCAGCAACAGCGGTGCCAAGAACTCCGCGAGTGACAGTATCGCCCTCAGGCTGCCTCACAACATGGATGATTTCACCGTCTATGTTGAAGTAGTTATTGATAAATGGAGTGATTGCGGGAAAGCCGTAAATGCTTCCCAGTTCGCCCACAGGTAGTTGGCCCGCCACACTTGCGGGCATATCTGTCAGTAGCTCGTTGCTGCTCTCCCGCGGCGCCTTCGCGTGCTTAATATTAGTTAAAAACAACGGGTCTTGGCACTCGATGTTGAGTGTGCCGCGCTCATCAACATTGCCCACATTTTTGATAACGAAAGTGCGCGTCTTTTTACCTACCACCTCGCCGTCTTTTATGTATCCCGTAACCCAATCGACGCGACGCGCGTACAGATATGGATTGCGCGCAAGGTACTTAATCAGAAACGTGCTGCGCTCATCGGGCTGGTATCCCACGCCGTCTAACTGCGCTGCACCGCTAATACGATGTGTGAAATACTTGTCTTGTAGGCGGTCGTTTGAACGGCCGTCCATTAGCGTTATATTGAGCGTTGCGCGCGTCCCGAGTGGCCCTGAGCCACTGTCAACACCTGCGGGGTTAATGGTCGCGGGCTTGTGGCTTGTTTTGTGCAAAAACGGGTATGCCGCTTCAAAATCTTGACCAAGCACCGCAGGAGTGACAATCGTGCTAGTAAAGTTGTCGGGGTTATAAAACACGTCACGATGCGTGCCACGGTTGTAGCTATTTTTAACCGGGCACGTGTTTATAGTGTTAAAGCATTTGTCAGTCACATCGCCGCCAAGTACGGCGGGGCAGCTGGTGCCAAAGCTGCGTAGGCATGTGTCACGGTAAACGACTATGTACTCAACCGGGTATCTCATGCTGGACACCTCAGTGTAAAGCTTACCTGCACATACTCCTCGTCTGCAGTATATTGATAGCTTGGCTCACTCTCAGTCCACCCGTAGTGAACAAAATCTTTGTCAGCGACTTTGTAATGCACATAGCACGCGCGCGTCTCAAGCTTTTCAAACAATTCTAAAATCTCGTTCATTCGGTCTGTGGTGGCAATAAAAGATAGCGGCTCAAGCGTCACTGTAGCGCCGCGCCTCACTGCTGTGCGACCTAAAAAGTGGCCTTTGGAGCTAATGTTGTTGTTGTAAACCACATCTTTATTAAACTGCGCAGGGCTCAGCTGTGTGTTTTCGATGCAGGGGAATTCGTATGGCTCCCCTCCGGAGAAATTTATAATAGAACTAACCCCATTCACTACAAACCCTAGCGCTGTCAAAGAACCGCCTGTTGCTGCATCAGTCATAAATATGTTTATTCCACTGCGCCTAGGTAGTCCACGAATGCCAGGCGGACCGCCCATATTCGTCAACCCTATTGCTGAGTAATTAGCATCAGACAAGACCACCCCTGCGGCCACTGTTTTTCCAACCACTACTTGGTCGTATGCTGCGATAGCGGCAGAGCTAGAGTCGCTAACGGATGCCGCCTCATACGTCACGTCAGATATAGATAGCTCAGGGTTGATTATGTTTGGGCTTGAGTCCAGCTCAGGACTCTCTCCATCGAACCCAGCCACCAATATTCTTAACATCTACATCACCCCCACAATCTTTCCGCCATCCTCTAGCTGCGTATTTAGCGCGGCCAACACCTGTGCGCCGTCATACAACTGACTAGGGTCAATGCCGTGCAGATAGACGTTTTGTGTCATTTCGCCGCCTCCTGATGCCACTGCTTGCGGCTCAGGCGCTGCAGCACTTGGCGCACTTGGCGCAGCAGAGCTTCCGCCGCCGATTTTCTGCTTAGCAATGTTGGCAACGTTGGCAAATCCCGCTGCGCCCACGAGCGCTGCCATGGGTGGGCCTATGATTGGCCCTAGTGCCCACGCTTTGCCGATACCTTGGTATGTATCAATAGTAGCATTTGCAATAGCCGCAGCCTTGCCGATTTCAAACATTGATTTGCTGCTGCTGTTCGTTATGCTTTCGCCTTGGCCTAGCGCGGTCTGGATGCCGCTTAGGCGGGCGCGTTGCCCTGCTTTTTCTATGCTGGTTAGCGCGTCTTGGTATTGCTGCTCTGCGGCTAGCATGCCGTCGTGGTATTCTTCGAGGCTGATAAACTCAAGCGCACACGCTTCGTTCAGCCGATCCATTCGGTCGTTTCTCTGCTGCTCTAGAAACTCTTCCTCTGTGAGCATGAAGTCCATGGCGCCACGGCGAATTTCGATGATGTCAGCAACATGCGCCTCTTCTAGCGCCTTCATTTCATCAAGCGCGCTCGCCGTTTGGTCGCGAAGGCCGTCGCCAGTGGCGCGGTTAACATCTAGTATGGTTGCCTGCACGCGCTCAAGCATCGCTTTGTTTTCATCTTCGTAGCGCGCACCGCTCCACACGTCGCTCATGGCATCAGCGCTGTTTTTTGCAATTTCGACAATGTCGCCAAAGCCGCTTTTCGCGATGTCAATGGCGCCCCTGAAATTACCCTCAAACAACTGTACTACTGCTGCGGCTAGCGCGCCTATCGATGTACCCACTGCGTTTATTACGCCGCCAAGGCCTGCCACCACCGTGCCTAGCACCCTCATGCCGCCGGTAAGCGCTTGGGTTATTCCATCTACCGCTGCGGCTTCGTCTGTATAGTGCCTAAAGATGCCTACCAAGTTCTCAAGCTCGGGCCATAGTCCCGATGCGATGGCTTCTTTTGCGCCGCTGATTTCGTCTTGCCACGCCTGCATTTGACGGTTGGCCAAGTCCATTGTCTGCACCATGCTGCTATCCATGATTTGGCCTGTTGCTTCGGCGTTGTCTCCAAGCTCTTTTAGCAGTTTTCCGTTGTTTAGCAGCAGTGGTAGCAAACGGCTAGAGCGCCGCTCAAGATTTTCCATCTCTGCCGCTATTTCAGCTTGTGACTTGCCCGCTGCTTGAGCCTCGGTAACAAGGCGCTGCAAAGCGCTCGGGCCATCCTCGCCTGCTGCGCGGTTTATCCGCCTAAACATGCGACCAAGCTCGTCGCCGCGAACGCCGACCTGTTGTGCTGCTAGTGCGTATTTTTGAAACTCGCGCTCACCTACCTGTGCGGCGTTTGACAGGTTTAGAATTGCTGTTGCGCTTTGGCCGGTCGATGAGACCATTTTCAGGCTCATGGTCATGGCTGACGTGCCGATAGCTGTTAGCGACTTAACCATGTTCGCGCTAGCTTTCGCGGTACGAACGCTCATGTCTTTAGCTGCGCCACCAACGGTACTTTTTGCCTTGCCCATTTCCTCGCGCAGCTTTTCGGCGTTGGCGCTTAGAAATACTACCAGCTCGCCTAGATTTCCCGCCATGTTACCTCCTGTTTCTCAGCATACGCTTGAGCTGCTCACTGTTGACCACTGGCTCTTGTTCAAAAATGGTGAACATGTACGGATTTGTTCGCCAACCTGCTGCGCGCATTGTCGCATCGCTGATTGTCATTTTTGCAATTTCGATGCGACGCCCCAGGTGCAGCGTTCCGTGCTCGTCGATGACGCGCTGCCAAAAGTTCACCTCGCTGAGGCTGAGCCGTCTTTTGGCTTCGGCTACCGTGCTTCCACCGATGCCATTCATCACAAGCTCAGCCCAGAACATCTCTTCTTGCGTCAGTCCTTTTTTTTACCAATGCCCGTTAGTACGTCTATCATTTCAGACGCAATAGCGCTTGCTAAAGGGTTCGGCAAATCGCGGAACTCGTCTGCCGTAAAAAACGGAGTCTCGCTATCCTCGCTCTCATAGACAAGCAGCGCCACTGCATCCGGGTTTGGTTTGCCCATAATTTTGTCATCAAACTCTTGAGCGCTTGGCTCGCGCACCCACAGCTCCCATTCGTTGCCGCCGTACTCAACAACGACGCGGTGGCGTGGGGTTTTTCCTACGAAGTCCTTTAAGCTTTTCATTATGCAAAATCCTCATCGACGCCACTCTGACGCTGTATAGTAAACGTGCCTTGCCAATTGCCGTTATCCTCGCTACCCCACTGCACAGACTCAACATAACCCGTCATTGTTAGTAAGCTGCGGCCAGTTGCAGTCCAGCTGCCTGATGATAGCGTGGGCGTTGCTGTGCCGTCGCCAAGTGCAACACATAGCTGAATGTCATTTGTTCGATTTTTGAAAAACCCTTTGAAGTCTTCGTACGCTTCTAAATTGTCAAACTCTACCCCGATGGTCGTTTGACCCCACGTAAACTTACCCGCTTCGCTGCGGTTTGAGCTAGCGCCGATACAGACGCGCTCGCGCCCTTCAACGCCATCGGTACCCACGTCTAGCTCAAACAAGCAGCCTGCCTTCGTTACACTGCCACTTAGACCTTCCGCATAAAATAAATCCATGCCTTCTACTTTCATTTTCTCTACCTCACATGACCGCTTTGGTTAATGTTATCGTATTGCGTAAATTTTGCGTTACGTAAACGTGCCTGATTTCGCCTGTGTTGCTAGGCATTTCGGCATGCTCGCCTAGCGCTAGTACGCCGTTTTTTGCAATTCCTGCGTTTGTGTAAACGACGCTCTTTGCCACAAACTCCTTGCCGTCGCTATCCCTGTAAACTTCGTTGCTATCCTGCCATCTACATTTAATAACCACTGGCGGCGCATAAGTCGGGCCAAAGCCGTCGTTGCCTGCATAAGCCCAATAAGTGGCCTTTTGATGCATGTGTCTATCATAGCGTCTCATCGTATTAGTCTCACCCCGCCATATTGCTTGTCGCCCATGGCCTCGCCCAAGCACGGCGCTATGCGTTTTGCGAGCTGCCCAAAATCTGTTGCTTTGCTGCCAGCACCTCGGTGCGCCGTCCAAAAAGAATAGCTAGCATCACCAAGGCTTTCGCTCTGCATCACGCCCTGCCCATCAATACCCTGCAGCGTTAAAAAGTGCGCCACTAGGTATTTCATGGCCGTTCTTTTTACTGGCTCATCTAGTTTAGCAAAGCACTTTTCAGCAATGACAAGCATATCTGTTACGAGCGCTGTGATTCGCGATTGCTCGAAAAACTGGCCTGTCAAATCCTCAATTTCTTGCTCAGTGATAACCACGTTCGCGCGCCTCGTCTTCGTTTAAATATAACACTGTGCAGCGGCAGTTTATTATCTGTCCTGCATCTGCCCCCATCGTTGTGTCTCTCGGGAAAAGCATTTGTGTGCCGTCTGGCAGCACGAACGGGTCGTCAAACCCCACGATGACGCCGTCCATTTGTTCGTGCTCTTCCCGTTCGTTCCCGTCGCCCGTTGCGCTCCACATTTTGTAGCGAACGCTAGTCTCGTTGTTCTCGCGTTGCTGCTTTATAGCCTCGAAACCACCGCGCGATACAGCCTCGCCCGCCTCTGTGCGAGCAATAGCCTCGCCGCGTGTTTGCAGCAAGCGCGCTTCGTATCTCGATATGATGCGAGACAACTCTTTCTGTGGAACAGGCTTACCCTGGTCTATATACCGCTTCACGGTGGCATCAAGCCTAGCGTCGCGCCTCGTGTTCTGCAGATACTTGCGCATCTGTTCGGGGTCGCCGCTGCGTAAGTTTATTCTAGCGTTTGCAACGGCTTGGGCTTGTGGGCCGTTTAGCCCCACTATACCGCCCTCGCGTCTGCCGTTTGGCGATACGCGGCCAACTATATCAAGCGCTATTGTTCTTGAGTTTTCGCCAAGCGTTCGGCCTGCTGCAATTATTTCTCGGATAGCTTCTTTTTGCTGTGCGTTAATATCTGCAACAAGCTCGGCTGTGAGCGATGATATAAATTGCATCGCGGCTTGTGAATTAGGGTCAAATCTGCCAGTAAGTTGGCCGCTTGATTTTAGTGACTCTCTTATGGCTTCGGTGGTTTCGGCAAGGTCGCCACCGCGAAGCTCTAATAATTCATGCAAGGCATTGGCGTCATCAATCGACGCCTCCACCTCTGCTATCGATACTTTTTTTCCCGCAATGTCGCGCAAATAAGCGCGCATGACAGCTCGCGTGTGCCGTCTCAGCTCTTGCATTTGACGTCGCCTGCTAATCATGCGCGCTCGTCCTAGTTAGTGCTATCTAGGTACGCGAAGTCGCGCTTGCGCACTACGTTTACACCTGCTGTGCGGAATACGCCTGGTACTTCCCAGCGGAGCGGGCCAGACTGATGCACATCCAGGAACGTGTGCGGCATTGGTACCGCTAGCTCCAGCACGTTAGGGTCGCGGCGATATGCAACGATTCGCGGCTTGTTGCCTGTTGCCGCCGTGTCGAGATCATCTAAGCTGAGAATCTCAACCGCTCGCCCATTAATTGCTGCAATGTTGTGCGCAGCGATAAAGTCAAGCGACGTCTGCGCGCCGTTCGGCATCAACAATCCTGCCAGCCGCTTATACAATTCGTACGGCAGAATTACAGTATCCGCAGTTGATGCGCCTTTGTTGCCAGTGAGCTCAATGGCCTTATTGTCTAGCGCAAGCGCTTCTTCTGGCGTAACTGCAGCCCAGTCGGTGTTATCCGTGTCGCGCGTTACACCCGCGTTAGGCTGGTTGATTAGACCAGTTAAGCCCTTTTCGCGGCTGCCAGAGAATGCAATTTCTTGCATAAACTCTTCATATGCGAGACGTGCAGCACTTGCCTTGCGGGTTGTTAAATCAACACCCATTACGCGCGCACTGTTGATTTCGTCAAAGCCATAGCCGTAGCCGATTGCCGCGAAATGCACGGGTGCAATACGACCGCCCACATCCACATCAGCCATCGGCACATCATCGGCGTTGCCGTTGATGAACTCTGCTTTTCCTACGCTGTCGGTAGAGATAAACGCCACGGCTTGCTGCCATGGGTTGCCCTCGCTGGTGACGGGCACAAGCTCGGCATAATTGATATGCGCAAAATCTTCGTCCATCACCTGCTCTTTGATGCGAGCGGCTTGGCCTTGTAGCCATTTCAAAATATCTGAATTTGCCATTACGATAGCTCCTCAATTTCTGTGCCCATCATGCGGACTGGGGCTAAACCGCCTGCCGCCACAGTGTCGTCAAACTGCGCGCCAACAATGCGGAACGTGTATGTCGTATCGTCTGCTGCGCCCCATGCGCCGGCTGCGCTAAAACCAACTGCCGCGCCCTCGCTAACGTCGTCAGCCACCTCAACAAACACAACGCCTTGCGTCATGATGCGAGCGCTTTCGGGAAATTCCGCGTCGCCCTCGATGGATACGGGGCAATGGATACCTAGAAACGTCTTGGTGCCGTCTGCGGTCTCAGCCTGACGACGCTCTGCGTCTGCATATTGCACTGGCGCACCTGCTGCGATTGTCTCACCCTCGGCAACAGTGCGGCTAATAAATGTCGCAGGTACCATGCTGCCCTGCATGCCTTTAAATGCTGCTTCCATTATTTCTTCCTCCACGCATCTTGCAGGCGCTTACGGTAGCGCTCGTCTGCATCAGTATTACTGCTGTCGTTATGGTTGTGGCCACCACTCTGGTCGCCGTCGTTGCTGCCCACGTCTTCGAGCGCGATATCGAACCGCGCATCGATGTATGCGTCTGACTTGTCTTTTGTTGCGCTGTCGCCCAAAAGCGCCGTCACAGCTGCTCGCTTAATCTCCTGCTCGGTGCCGCTGTATTCCATATCGACGATGGTTTTTGCCTTCGCGACAAGGTCAGCACGTTCAGCTACTTTTTTGGCAAGTGCTTCATCGTCAAGCTGTGCTGCTTTTAGCTTTTCGATTTCAGCATCTTTGTCTGCAAGCTCTTTGTCTTTCGCGTCGACCTGTTCCCCTGCCTCGGCAGCAGTTGCCTGCGCCTCAACAATTCGCTTGTTTAATTCGGCAATGACCTCGGCGGCCTGCTCGGAAACCTCCAAAGTGATGCCGTCGTGAATGATTTTCACGCCCATTTTAGTACCTCTTTCGTGGTTGGTTTTTGGCTGTTGGTGGCCGCCACTATCGCCAATTCTTGCCTGCTCACCTGCGCGCGCCTTGTCTACGAGCGCAAGATGGTTGTTTTTAATGTTGCGCTGAATGCAGTCGTACGCCTCACCATCGGGCGTAACGCCATCCGACCACTCAAGTGTGGCGCTGTATCCCATCGATAGTTCGCGCTTACCGTTTTCGTAGTCCTCAATAGCTTGTGCGTCCATCAGCACCAGTGGCACGCGGATAAAATCGCCATCGCGTGCAACCTCAGCGCCAATCTGCCCGATGGCAAGGTCGCGCCAATTCTTTGCGGTGACTGGCTCGCTTGGGTGGTCGTTCGTCATTGGGCGATAAGCAAACGTGCTCATAACCGCATCTGAAAAAACCTCTTCCTCGGGTCGAAATACGCGCACTTGCTTTAAATCAGGGCGCCCAACTTCGCGGCCTGCATAAAGCTGTATGCCACTGCGCGCCACTTTAGCTGTAGCAACTAAGTAGCCGTCATCTGTTCGACGCGGCTTGGTTGCCAGCTCTATGCTGTCGTAAAAATTAATCATCTTCGTTTTCCACCATGCTGAAATACGACTCACCCTCAAGTGCAGGCAGATAGTCTCCTAGCGCCTGGGCTGCTGCGCTGCGCAATTCGTCATCACTAAAAATCATCGTATCAGATAACGTTTTAATAGACGTCGATAACGCGCTTATGTTGTTTGCTTTTTCTGTTTCTGTTTCCTGCCACAGCGAGCACCACTCGTAATCTACATCATCGGCGGCCTGTGCTTCGTTTAGCATTAAGCGGTCAATAGCGCGAATAGCGGGGCCGATTTTGTTAGTCTGCTCGCTCGCCACTTCGTCGTAAAAATCACGTATTTCGCTATCACCCTTGGCGTTAAGGCCACCTACGCTAGTGCCAAGCAATTTTGTAGCCGGTATACCGCTCGCGCCTGCTGCGATCTGCAGCGCAGTTAACTGCACATCGTTTAGGCCGCCAAAATTTACATGCTTCTGCTCGTACGACTCTTCGGCGTCCATCAGCAGACTGTTTGTTACTGATTTGCCGTGATTAGCCACGGACAAGCGGCGCATCAACTGGCTTTCGCCTTCTTGAGTGCCAACTATTTCCATTAGGTTTGGAATTCTGAACACATCCACCTTGGCCTCAAACACCAACGCTGCAATATTCGCGGTAACGCCATCTGCGTTTAGGCATGCTCTGTAAACAGGATTGAGCACACTGTCACCGCCACTCATGCGAGGAATGTATCGTCCTCTCATCGGGCACAGGCGGCTTGTGTGTACGTTCTGATTATTGATGCGGATTGTGTTCTGTGACTGGGTGGCGCTGCGAAATCGAGACAAGATGCCTGTGTTGTTTGTAGGCATCTCTACGATATCAAGCCCCACGATGCGCTCGTTGTCGCGCAATGGCGCATGCAT
>Ga0079226_10002159_pt1 | contig 15129 bp, 14 predicted proteins | sample Poulit2014_FD_76345 | JGI IMG/M metagenome (GOLD analysis project Ga0079226, IMG submission 76345) | Agricultural soil microbial communities from Georgia to study Nitrogen management - Poultry litter 2014 | ecosystem: Environmental > Terrestrial > Soil > Agricultural land | place: USA: Georgia... | reverse complement strand
CGCCTGGCGGGACGCCGCGGAGCGGCGATGAGGCCACGCCGGACCTGAACGTCCGGTGTCCCGTCTCTGATCGTTGTCGAAAGCGGCGTGGCCGTGCTCGACACGCGCGGTCGGCTGGTGCACGCTTGGACTATGACATCGCTCGCACGGGAAGAACGACTCAGGCTCGCATCTCTCCTGCGGAAGGTAGGGCCTGACTCGCCCACCCTGTGCGAGGGCTGGACGACACGTGATCTCTCGGTCCACCTGGTCATGCGCGACCGCGATCTGCCCGCCCTCGTGGGCGAGCACCTCAAGCTCTTCGCGAAGCGCCACGAGCGTGTCGACGAACTGCTGCGCGAGACGCCGTGGATCGAACTGGTCGGCAAGATCGCGCAGGGCCCCACCGCGTGGAACCCCAGTTCGTGGGGCGTGGGCGTGGATTCGCTCATGAACACCGCGGAGTTCCTCATCCACCACGAGGACGTGCGCCGTGCGCAGCCGGGCTGGCGGCCGCGCGAGCTGGGAACCCAGGTGCAGAAGGACATGCTGCCGTTGGTGCGTGCGCTGGCCCTGTCCTACGCGATCCGCCGCGGCATCCACCTGATCCTGAAGCCGCGGGGATTCGACGAGTTCCGCGCCGGCCGCACGAACAAGACCACGTACACGGTGACGGGGCTGCCGGTCGAGCTGCTGCTCTACCTGTTCGGCCGTGAGGACCACGCCGTCGTGGACGTGCGCGAATCCGCGCCGGTGTCCGACGATGACGACGCCGAGGTCGTGGGCGGCACCCCGGACGAGGTCGCCGCCGCGGAATCGGACACCGTCGAGGGCGAGTGGCCGGCTGCCGTGCAGGACGGGAGGAAGAAGCGCGGCCCCGTCGTGGAGAAGCCCGAGGGCTCGGAGGTCTGAGCGCCCCGCCCGTGCGGGCGGGGCGCTTCATGCGGACGCGCGGTGCGCGTCGACCAGGGGCGCCAGCCGGCCGTCGAGCATCTCGTACGTCGCATCGAAGCGGGGCATGAGCTGCAGGTCGTGGGTGACGAGCAGCGTCGCGGTGCCCAGATCGCGGGTGAGGTCCACGACGAGTCCGATGATCTCCTCGCTGCGCGCACGGTCGAGTGCTGAGGTCGGCTCGTCGACGATGAGGACGTTCGGATCCCCCATGAGCGCGCGGGCGATGTTGATCCGCTGGCGCTGACCGCCGGACAGCGCCGCCGGGCGGGCATCGCGGTGGTCGCCCAGACCGACCACGTCCAGGAGGTCGTCCGCGGCCCGGCGGCGGGCCGCGCGACCGCTGCGCCCGCCGTCCATCTCGCCCATGACGAGCAGCTGTTCGCGGGCGGTGAGCGAGGGCAGCAGGTTCGACTGCTGGAAGACGATGCCGATCTGCTCGCGCCGCAGGCGGGCCGCTTCCCTCTGCGGGAGAGACGTCGCGTCGACGCCGGCGATCTCGACGGTGCCGGAATCGGGACTCACGAGCGTGGAGGCGACCGCGAGCAGACTGGACTTCCCCGAGCCCGATGGCCCGGTGAGGCCCGCGACGGTGCCGTCTTCGACCTCGAGGTGCGCGTGGTCCACGGCCGTGACGCGGCCGTCGCCATCGGGGAAGGTGAGGGTGATGTCGGTGAGCGAGAGCATCGGGTGGGTCCTTTCGAGTGGGTGAGGAGCAGAGGGTGCAGGGCGGTCCGGCGGGTGCAGGGCGGTCCGGCGGTGTGGGCCGCGGGTCAGCGGGCGGAGCCCAGCGCTGTGAGCGGGTCCGCCCGGGTGACGGAGCGCAGGGCGAAGGCCGCCCCCACGAGGCCCAGGGCGATGAGGAGGACGGCGGGCAGGAGCGTCGTGTACCAGGAGACGATGAAGGGCACGACTCCGCTGACCGCCAGGCCCAGTGCGGCCGTGAGCAGGATGCCGCCGCCGACTCCCGCGGTCAGCACGGCGAGCGACTGCCCGAGTGCGTCGCGCATGAGCGACGGGGTGGAGGCGCCCAGGGCCTTGAGCACCGCGACGTCCCCCGTGCGCTGCATGGTCCACACGGTGAAGAACGCGCCCACCACCAGGGCGGAGATGCCGAACAGCATGCCCACCATCATGAGCAGGGAGCCGATCTCCGACCGGAACGATGCGATCGCGAGCAGCGAGGACAGGCTGCTCTCCGCGCTGGTCGACGTCTCGTCGGCCAGCGCCTCGATCCGGTCGTCGACGGAGGCGCCTCCGGTCGAGCCGGCGCGCTCGGCGACGTCGAGGGTGAGAGCGGTCGCCGCCACGTCGTCGCGGCCCAGGCGCGTCTGCATCTCGTGCCAGTCGTCCATCGTCACGTAGGCGACCGGGGTGTGCGCGTACCAGCGGTCCTCGTCGAGCACGTCGACGGCGAGGTCGATGCCGAGCACGGACACGTGGTCGTCGGCCCCGACGCCGAGGTCCTCGGCGGCCTGCGGGCTCAGCCGCACCTGTCCGTCGCGAGCGGGGGAGTCGGCGGTGCCGCCGAACAGCGCGGCGGAGATGCCCGCTGCCGAGGAGTCCGGCCCGTCGATCGTGAACCGGAGGATCCCGATCTCGCTGACGTCGGCCACGAGCTCCGAATCCCTCCAGGCCTCGACCTGGGAATCGGTGAGCTCCGATTCGTCGAAGGTCTCGTCGGCCAGCACGACGCGGTCCCCGTCGAGGGCGCGGACCGCGGAGATGTTCTGCTGCGCGAGCCCGCCGGTGAGCCCGGAGAGCAGGCCGATGAGCAGCGTCATGAGCAGGACGACGCCGGTGATGAGGGCGAAGCGGCCGCGGGCGGAGCGCATGTCGCGCCAGGCGAGGAACATGAGGGCCTCCTGAAGTGGGGTGGGGTGCGGGGTGGACTGGGATGGTTCCGGACGGTGTCCATCCGGTGACCGGCCGATGACTCCAGTCTTCCCGTGCGGGTCCTTCGGCACATCGGACGCGCGGACGGTCCTCCGTGGCCGGGAGGACGACTCCCGGGTAGTCCTTTCGGCCGATCCTCCCCACGGCTGCGCGGACGCGGTGCCGGCGGCGGCCGCGGCGCAGTAGCGTGGGGAGCATGCCGCGTTCGCTCCTGGTCTCCGACGAGTCGTCGGCCGGGCGTGCCTCGACGCTCACGTCGACGTCCGTCGCGGTCGCCCTCCGGTGGGGTCTGCACGCGCTCATCGTCGGCCTCGGCGTCCTGGTCGTCGTCCGCGCGCTGTCCGGTGACGCGATCCACCCGCCGACGGCGATCGCGCTGGTGGCACTGTTCGAAGCCGTCTATGTCGCGGGGGTGCTCCTGGCGACGCGGCTCGCGCGGCTCCGACTCGTCTGGGTGGCGGTGCTCGCCGTCCTGTGGCTGGGCACGCTCGTCCTGGCCCCGGACGCCGCGTTCCTCGCCTTCCCGCTCTTCTTCCTCTGCCTGAACCTGCTGCGCGGCTGGTGGGGCCCGGCCGCTGTGCTCGCGATCACCGCCGCCGCGGTCGCAGGCTTCGCGGTGCACCGCGGGCTGACCGTCGGCGGGGTCACCGGCCCGCTCGTGGGAGCCGCCGTCGCGGTGGCGATCGGCCTCGGCGTCCGCACACTCATGCGTGAGGTGAGGGCCCGCGAACGGCTCGTGGCCCGGCTGCTGGCCGCGCAGACGCGTCTGGCGGAGACGGAGCGGGCCGCCGGCGTGGACGCGGAGCGCACGCGCATGGCCGCGGAGCTCCACGACACCGTGGCTCAGAGCCTCTCGAGCATCCAGCTGCTGCTGAGCGCGGCCGAGCGCCGCATGGGGCCCGAGGCCGCCGGCCGCCGCGAGATCACACTGGCGAAGTCATCGGCCGGCTCCGCGCTGGAGGAGACCCGCGCGTTCATCCGCGCGCTGAACTCCCCGAAGCTGGCCGCCGCGACCCTGCCGGACGCACTCGCCCGCGTCGTGAGCGAGACCGGTTCAGCGGCCGACGGCGGAACGGCTGCAGAAGTCGACGCGTCGGTCGGCGCCGCCGCCTTCACGTTCCGCACGGAGGGCGCGGCGCGTCCGCTGCCGCGGCCCGTCGAGACGACGATCCTCCGCATCGTCCAGGGCGCGCTCGGCAATGCGGCGGCGCATGCGCGGGCGGACACCGTCGTCGTGACCCTGCGGTACGGCCGGGAGCGGATCGCAGTGGACATCGTCGACGACGGCCGCGGATTCGACCCCGCGGCGGTGCGGTCGTCGCGGGAGTCCGATTCCTTCGGCGTCGACGTCATGCGCGCGCGGGCAGGGGCGGTGGGCGGCAGCCTCGTCGTCGATGCGCGACCGGGGCAGGGCACGGCGGTGCGAGCGGTGTTCGACGTGGCTGACGAGGAGACGCGCGGCGACGAGGTGACGCGCGGTGACGAGGAGACGGGAGGACGAGGATGACAGTGCGCGTGCTGGTCTGCGACGACCACCCGGTCGTGAGGGCAGGCATCACGGCTCTGCTGGCGACCGATGAGGGGATCGACGTGGTCGGCGAGGCGGCGACGGGTGAGGACATCGTGCGGCTCGCGGCCGACGTGCCGGCCGACCTCGTCCTCATGGACCTGCAGCTGGGCGGCGGCGACGGAGTCGTCCACGGGGCGGAGGCGACGCGCCGGATCCGTGGGGGCGGCGCAGCGGCTCCGCACGTCCTCGTCCTCACGAACTACGACAGCGACGCGGACGTCGTGACGGCGATCGAGGCGGGGGCGGCCGGCTATCTGCTCAAGGACACCCCGCCGGATCAGCTGCTCGACGGGATCCGGAGGGCGGCGGCGGGGGAGACGGCGCTCTCCCCGGACGTGACCGCCATGCTCATGAAGCGGATGAGGACGCCGGCGGTCAGTCTGAGCATGCGGGAGCTCGAGGTCGTCGAAGCAGTCGCCGACGGCCTGTCGAACTCCCAGATCGCAGGGCGACTCTTCGTCTCGGAATCGACCGTGAAGACGCACCTCGCCCATGTCTTCGAGAAGCTGGGCGCCCGCTCGCGGACGGACGCGGTGGCGCGAGCTCGCGAGGCCGGGCTCATCCGCGGCTGACGCGGCGCAGCTCTCCACGCGAATCCCTGCACGGTCCCCGAGCGGATCTCCACGAGGTCCCGACGCGGATCAGCTCTCAGCCGCCCCGTCTCAGCCGCGGCCGCGCTCCACGGCCGGGTGCTCGATCGCGTCGACGATCGCCTGGCCCAGGCCGGCCGTCGTGCCGGTCCCGCCCAGATCGGGGGTGACGACCGTCGTGTCACCGGCCGCGACGACGGCCTCGAACGCCTCCTCGACGGCTGCCGCGGCCTCCGCCTCGCCCAGATGATCGAGCATGAGCGCGGCGGACCAGATCTGGCCGATCGGATTCGCGATGCCCCTGCCCGCGATGTCCGGGGCGGATCCGTGGACGGGCTCGAAGAGCGACGGGAAGGTCCCCTCCGGGTTGATGTTCGCGCTGGGGGCGATGCCGATCGTGCCCGCGCAGGCGGGCCCCAGGTCGGAGAGGATGTCGCCGAACAGGTTGGAGGCGACGACCACGTCGAACCAGTCGGGGTGCAGGACGAAGTTCGCCGCGAGGATGTCGATGTGGAACTGGTCGACGTCCACCTCCGGATACGACTGCGACATGGCGGCGACGCGCTCGTCCCAGTACGGCATGGTGATCGCGATGCCGTTGGACTTCGTGGCGGAGGTGACCTTCTTCGCCGGGCGTCGCTGCGCGAGATCGAACGCGTAGCGCAGCACCCGGTCGATGCCCGTGCGGGTCATGACGGTCTCCTGGATGACCGTCTCCCGGTCCGTGCCCTCGAACATGCGTCCGCCCACGGAGGAGTACTCGCCCTCCGTGTTCTCGCGCACGACGTAGAAGTCGACCTCACCCGGCTCACGACCTGCCAGCGGGCTGCGCACGCCCTTGAGGAGCTTCACGGGCCGCAGGTTCACGTACTGGTCGTACACGCGCCGGAACTGGAGGATCGATCCCCAGAGGCTCACGTGGTCGGGGACGGCGTCCGGCCAGCCGGCGGCACCGAAGAAGATCGCGTCGACAGCGCCCAGCCGCTCCGCCCAGTCCTCGGGCATCATCGTGCCGTGCGCCTGCCAGTGCGCGGCGCTCGCCCAGTCGAGCTCGATGAGGTCGAGATCGAATCCGTAGACATCCGCCGCGGCGCGGAGCGCGCGGACTCCTTCGGGCATGACCTCGGTGCCGATCCCGTCGCCGGGGATCACCGCGATCCTGTAGGTCCTGTCACTCATCGGTCCAGTCCTTCCCTCCGTCGCGTCCGGGCTCGCCGTCGGGCCCGCGCTCCGTCTCCGGCCGGTCGAGGTCCTCGTCCGACCGGTCGCGGTCCTCGAGCCGACGCTCCTCCTCCAGCCTACGACGTTCGTGCTCGAGGCGCCTCCGATCCTCGCGCTCCTCCCAGCGCTTCCGCGTGCGGGCGCCGATCGCGGCGTCGGGGTTGCGCACGGTCCGCAGGATCAGCCAGCCGCCGCCCAGGACGGCGACGAGGAAGGCTCCCGTGACGATGAGGATCGCCACGGTCGACGGTTCAGCGACCACGACTCACTGCCTCTTCTCCAGCCGGCGCCTGTCGAACCAGTTGGCGTAGCGGACCGTGAGGGAGCTCATGCCCAGCGACCCGCTCACCGTGATGAGGGGGAGGCCCGGGCGCGGGAGCTGGTCGACGACGGTCTTCTTCGAGCCCCACGCGCCGCGGACGCCGTCGACGTCGACTCCCCACCCGTCCGGCACGACGATGAGGCAGGCGCCGATCGCCCCGGCGACGTCGATGTGGATGGCCTCCGGTGCGGTCTCCACCTCGAGGAGGTTGACCTCGACGGTCGCCCCGGTCGATTCGACGCGGATGAAGGGCGGGACCTCCCAGCGGCCGCGGCGCCGCTCGTCCTCCCAGCCGGCGCGCAGCACGAGTGGACGGCCGACCTCCCAGCCGACGGCGTCCCGAGCCGGGACGACCGCGCCCGTGGCCGTCCGCGCCGCCGTGCCCGGCCCCGGTTCCAGCGCGCTGGACGGCGGTGGCACGGGCAGGTCCTCGACGAGGGGGTCGAGGTCCGCGTAGGTCTTCGCGTCCGCGGCGCTCTGCATGCGCTCGGTGAGCTCCTCGACCGTCAGGCGTCCTTCGCCCGCGGCGACGCGCAGGGTCTCGATCACGTCCTCGCGCTCGGCGTGTCCGATCCGGATCCTCCGGGCAGCGGAATCGCCGTCCATGTGCTGGTCCTCCTCGCCCCGTGGGGCTGCTCGCCGAGTCTCTGCAGCGTCGTCTCCGCGCCGTCTCCGCGGCGTCGCCGGGGACGGTCCGGGCGTCGTCCCGGTGACATCGTCGACGATGCTCTGTGTCCGTCCCTGACTATAGGGTGGGGGACGTGTCCACCGCACTGTATAGGCGCTACCGCCCCGAAGCCTTCGACGAGGTGATCGGGCAGGAGCACGTGACCCGCCCGCTCTCCGCCGCGATCGATGCCGGGCGCGTCAACCATGCCTTCCTGTTCTCCGGTCCCCGCGGCTGCGGCAAGACGACGTCCGCGCGCATCCTGGCCCGCTGCCTCAACTGCACGGAGGGGCCCACGTCGAATCCGTGCGGTGAGTGCCCCAGCTGCCGGGACCTCGCGAACGGCGGCTCGGGCTCGCTCGACGTCGTGGAGATCGACGCGGCCAGCCACAACGGCGTCGACGACGCGCGCGATCTGCGGGAGCGTGCCGTGTACGCGCCGGCCCGGGACCGCTACAAGGTGTTCATCCTCGACGAGGCCCACATGGTGACGACGCAGGGCTTCAACGCGCTGCTCAAGCTGGTCGAGGAGCCCCCGGCGCACGTGAAGTTCGTCTTCGCGACGACGGAGCCGGACAAGGTCATCCAGACGATCCGGTCACGCACCCACCACTACCCCTTCCGGCTCGTCCCGCCGGAGACGCTGGTTAGCTACCTCGACGATCTGAGCAGCCGGGAGCACGTGGACGTCGGCAGGGGCGTGCTGCCGCTCGTGGTGCGCGCCGGCGGGGGCTCCGTGCGCGACACCCTCTCCGTCCTCGACCAGCTCATCGCCGGAGCGGACGCGGACGGCGTCGACTACGCGACGGCGGTCGCGCTGCTGGGATACACGGACGATGCGCTCCTGGGCGACATCGTCGATGCGTTCTCCGCCGGCGACGGTGCGGGGGTGTTCCGGGTCATCGACCGCGTCATCGAATCGGGGCATGACCCGCGCCGATTCGTCGAAGACCTCCTGGAGCGCTTCCGCGACCTCTTCGTCATCTCTGCGGCGGAGGACGCCGCTGCGTCGTTCCTGCCGGCGGTGCCCGCCGATCGGCTGGAGCGGCTGAAGGTGCAGGCGCGCGCGTTCGGCCCGGCGGAGCTCTCGCGCGCCGCAGACCTCCTCAACGCGGGTCTCACGGAGATGACAGGGGCCACCTCACCGCGCCTGCAGCTGGAGCTCATCTGCGCGCGCATCCTGCTGCCGGGTGCGGAGGACTCACGCAGGTCCGTCGTGTCCCGCGTGGACCGGCTGGAGCGCCGTATCGGCATGTCAGCCGGCGGACGGATGCCCGCCGGGGCGGCACCGGCGCAGGCGGGAGCGTCACAGGACCGGGTCGATGCGCCGCCGGATCACGCGGATGCACCGTCGGGCGGGGCACGTGCCACGCCCGACGGGACCGACACGGCGCCGCACCGGTCGCCGACCGCCGCGCATGATCGGACACCGGGCGCTGCCCATGACACGCCGGGCGCGGCTCAGGACACTGCGCACGACACTGCGCAGGACGCGGACCCGTTCGCGGATGTCGCGGATGCGGTGGCGTCGGCTCGATCCGTGCTCGACGGTGCACGCGAAGGCGCGACTCGCGGCGAATCGGAACCGCGCCCCCACGACGGGCAGCCCCCGGCCGCGCAGCCCCCGGCCGCGCAGCCCCCGGCCGCGCGGCCTCCTGAGCCGGCCGCTCGCGCTGAAACGGCGCCTGTGCCGGAACCGACTGCACCCGCGGAGCGTCCGCAGCAGCACGAGGCGCCGGAAGCGCATCCGTCGCCGGAGGTCCGCCAGGCTCCCGGCGTGGGTGCGGAGATCGACGCGGTCCGTCGCGGCTGGCCGGATGTGCTGGCCAGGCTCCAGCAGCTGCGGAAGCTGTCGTACGCGATCGTGAGCGGCAACTCCTTCCCGCAGCATTTCGCCGACGGCGTCCTCTTCCTCGGCTTCAGCAATGCCGGTTCGGTCCAAGCCTTCCGTCGCGGCCCCCACGCGCAGTTCGTGAGCACTGCCGTCGAGGACTCGCTGGGGATCCGTGCGGAGGTGCGCGTCGGCGATGAGAACGCCGGGCCGCCTCCCTCGGGCCCTGCGTCGGGAGGACCTCAGGCCGGTGGTCCGGGTGCTCCGGGCGACTCCACCGCCCCCACCGGCCCGACCGGCTCCACTGGCCCGGGCGGTACGGACGGGCGTGGGCCCGGACCCGGTGCGGGCGGACCCGCCGGCCGGTCGGGGCCTCGGCAGGTGACGCAGGAGGAGCTGGATTCCGTGGTCGGCCCGCGCGAAGCGGATCGGACACCGGTCGATCACGAGCGCTTCTGGCAGCAGGACTCCCCGGAACCGGGCGGCACGGCGCAGGCAGCCGCGCCGACCGAGCAGCCGACGTCCCCGCGGGGACGCGAGAGCCGTGATGATGCGGAGGGCGACAGTCCTGCTCCGCTGACGGTGGCAGACGCGGAGCAGGAGACCCCTGCGCCATCCGCGCCCGCGACATCCGTGCCCGCGTCGGCGGAGACACCGCCGGAGGAGGACGTCCCGTCGGATCCCGAGCCCGTCGGCACTGCGGCGGGGGAGAGGGCCGTGGACCTCGGTGCCGTCCTCGTCCCACCGCCGGTCGACATCGAGCCCTATCCGGAGAGTGAGCCGTATCCGGAGGGCGAGCCGTATCCGGACGAGGACGAGCACACGCCCGCTCCGACGACGGAGGATCCGCCGCCACCCCCGCCGGACGGGAACTCCACGCCCGCCGGCGACCTCGATTTCCTGGGTGCCTATGCGGACGTCGACATCGCCTTCACGGAGAATCCGGGACACGAGCAGGCCGCAGAGTCTGCGGACACAGCCGAATCCGCAGGCTCACCGCTGGGCCGCTACGCGCACCTCGCGCAGCGTCACAGCGACGATGTGAAGGGCGCGGAGCAGCCCGCGCCGCCCGTCGAGGAGCACGTGCCGGATCCCGTCGAGAACTACACCGACTACGACACCGAAGGCGACGCAGACATCGAACACGACGATGAGTACGGTCCGGCCGTCGTCGAGCGCATACTGGGTGGCGTGATCATCGAGGAGACCCGCGAGTGAGCCTGCTCTACGAGGGCGCCCTGCAGGATCTGGTGGAGGAGTTCGGCCGGCTGCCGGGCATCGGCCCCAAGTCCGCGCAGCGTATGGCCTTCCACATCCTCCAGTCGGACACAGCGGACGTCGACGCGCTCGCCGAGGCGCTGCGCGCGGTCAAGCGGCGCGTCCGCTTCTGCGATACGTGCGGCAACGTCGCGGAGGACGCGACGTGCGTCATCTGCAAGGACGAGCGACGCGATCGGGCGATGATCTGCGTCGTCGAAGAGCCCAAGGACGTCCTCGCGGTGGAGCGCACGCGCGAGTACCGCGGCCTCTACCACGTGCTGGGAGGCTCGATCGACCCCATGGCGGGCGTCGGCCCCGACGACCTGCGCATCAAGGACCTCCTGCCGCGGCTGCAGTCCGGGGACGTGAAGGAGGTCGTCATCGCGACGGACCCCAACCTCGAGGGCGAGGCGACGGCGACGTACCTCATCCGCCTCCTCAGCAGCGTGGGCCTCACGGTGTCGCGGCTGGCATCGGGCCTGCCGGTCGGCGGCGATCTCGAGTACGCGGATGAGGTGACTCTGGGACGCGCGTTCGAGGGGCGTCGCTCCGTCTCCTGAGCACGACCCCTTGACTTCTTATCGATAAACGGAAAACATATTGTTTATCGATATATCGACTATCGATAACAGGAAGTCGCGCATCGCGCAGGTCGCACATCGTTGAGGGGCGAGCGGATATGAGCACGAACGACTCGACACAGCAGTTTCCCGAACCCGCGGAATCCTCCGGATCCGACGGGACCCCCGCCGCAGGCGCGCAGAAGAAGCAGCCGTGGGGATTCGAGGTGCTGCTCGTCTTCCCGCTCATCGCGCTGCTCAACACCGCACTGTCCCCACTGTTCAGTGCGGCGCTGTCCGACCGCCTCCCGGTCGTCCTCGAGTTCACCGAGCCGACGGCGCTCACCCTCGACGGTGTCGACCTCGCGGTGGAAGGGGTGACGACCCTGTCCGTCCCCCTCTCGGAGCTCAGCGCCTGGGCGATCGGGCAGTTCATCGCGGCGAAGGCGATCTGGATCGTCGGTGTCCTCGTCGCCACGTGGTTCGCATCCCGCGCAGTCGCCGAGGTCGTCCACGGCCGACCGTTCTCCACCCGCGTCGCACGAGGGCTGGCAGGGCTCTCCTGGACCACGTTGGCCACCGGCGTGCTCTACGTCATGGCGCAGGTTCCCGGCGACAACCTCGTGATCCGGGACCTCGGACTCCGCGACGCCGCGGTGAGCAACGGCGTCACGTCGAACATGACGTATCTCTGGATCGGCGCTGTGATCCTCGCAGAGCTGCTGCGGCGGGCCGTCAGGCGCGGACGCGAGGTGCAGGACGAGCTCGAAGGGGTGATCTGAGGTGGGGCCCGGCGAACCGCGGGTCGTCTGTCACCTCGACAGCCTGCTCGTTCAGCGGGACATGACGCTCACCCAGCTGTCGGAGCGGGTGGGGGTGAGCCTGGCGAACCTCTCCGTGCTGAAGAACAACCGGGCGAAGGCGGTGCGCTTCACGACGCTGCTCGCACTCTGCGAGGTCCTCGAATGCCAGCCGGGCGACCTCTTCAGCGTCGTGCGCTGAGACCACCCCTCATCTCAGAATGGTGGGGCGACCCGGAGCCGGTCCGCCGGTGCCCGTAGAATGGTGCGCGGCTCGGCCGCAGCGGTGCTGCACCGCTCACGTGCCGGCCGGACCGAACAGCCCGCGAGAGAATTGAGCACATGAGCCTCGTCGTACAGAAGTTCGGAGGTTCCTCCGTCGCCGACGCCGCATCCGTCAAGAGGGTCGCCAAGCGCATTGCGGAATACCGCAAGGCAGGCCATGACGTGGTCGTCGTCGTGTCCGCCATGGGGGACCAGACAGACGACCTGATCGACCTCGCCCAGGAGGTCTCGCCCGTTCCGCCGCCGCGCGAACTCGACATGCTGCTGACCGCCGGAGAGCGCATCTCCATGGCGGTCCTGGCGATGGCGATCGCGAACCAGGGGGAGAGCGCGCAGTCGTTCACAGGGTCCCAGGCCGGCGTCATCACGGACGAGTCCCACGGCCGCGCACGCATCATCGACGTCACCCCCGGCCGGATCCGCTCCGCGCTGGACGACGGCCACGTCGCGATCGTCGCCGGATTCCAGGGTGTCAGCCAGACCGCCAAGAACATCACGACGCTGGGCCGCGGCGGCTCCGACACCACCGCCGTCGCGCTCGCCGCCGCGCTGGACGCGGACGTCTGCGAGATCTACTCGGACGTCGACGGCGTGTTCACGGCGGATCCCCGGATCGTGCCGTCCGCCCGCAAGATCGACAAGATCGGCTACGAGGAGATGATGGAGATGGCCGCCTCCGGCGCCAAGATCCTCATGCTCCGCTGCGTCGAGTACGCGCGCCGCTCAGGGGTGCCCATCCACGTCCGCTCGTCGTTCTCGAAGCTCAGCGGCACGTGGGTCACCGACGGGGAGATCCCCGAGCCCTTCAGGACCGCAAGCACGGAGGAATCCACCATGGAACAGCCCATCATCTCCGGAGTGGCGCACGACCGCTCCGAAGCCAAGCTCACCATCGTCGGGGTCCCCGATGTGCCCGGCAAGGCGGCGGAGATCTTCAGCGTCATCGCTGAGCAGGAGATCAACATCGACATGATCGTGCAGAACATCTCCACGCGTGATCCCGGCCGCACGGACATCTCGTTCACGCTGCCGATGACGGACGGCGCGAAGGCGATCGAAGCACTCGAGGGACGCAAGGACTCCGTCGCGTTCGACCACATCCGCTACGACGATCAGATCGGCAAGCTGTCGGTCGTGGGCGACGGCATGCGCTCGAACCCGGGGGTCACCGCGACGCTGTTCCGCGCCCTGAGCGACGAGGAGGTCAACATCGACCTCATCTCCACCTCGGAGATCCGCATCAGCGTGGTGACGCGCGCCGAGGACCTCGACCGCGCGGTCGCCGCAGCGCACCGCGCGTACGGGCTCGACAGCGAAGAGACCCAGGCAGTCGTGTACGGAGGGACGGGACGATGACAGCAGTGACTATCGGAATCATCGGCGCCACCGGACAGGTCGGAGCCGTCATGCGCACCCTGCTCGAGGAGGACCCCGGGTTCGAGATCGGCGCGGTGCGGTTCTTCGCGTCCGCGCGCTCGGCCGGCTCCACGCTGCCGTTCCGCGGCGAGGACATCGTCGTCGAGGACACCACCACGGCGGATCCGACCGGTGTGGACATCGCGCTCTTCTCCGCCGGGGGATCGACGTCTCGCGCACAGGCGGAGCGCTTCGCCGCCGCCGGCGCGGTCGTCATCGACAACTCATCGGCGTGGCGCGGCCACGATGAGGTGCCCCTCGTCGTGAGCGAGGTGAATCCGGACGCGGCCGAAGCTCGTCCGAAGGGCATCATCGCCAATCCCAACTGCACGACGATGGCCGCCATGCCGCCGCTCAAGGCGCTGCACGACGCCGCCGGGCTCGAGCGCCTCAAGGTCGCGACGTACCAGGCGGTGTCCGGTTCCGGGCTGGCCGGCGTCAAGGAGCTCACCGAGCAGGCACAGGCGGTCGCTCCGCACGCCTCCGCACTGGTGAGCTCCGGCGCCGCCGTCGACTTCCCCGCGCCCCAGGTGTACACGGATCCCATCGCGTTCAACGTGCTGCCCCTGGCGGGCGCTCTGGTGGACGACGGCGAGTACGAGACCGATGAGGAGAAGAAGCTCCGCAACGAGTCCCGCAAGATCCTCGCGCTGCCGGAGCTGATGGTCGCGGGCACGTGCGTGCGCGTGCCCGTCGTCACGGGTCACTCGCTGTCGATCCACGCGGAGTTCTCCCGCGAGATCACCGCCGATGAGGCGCGCGAGGTGCTGGCGAACGCCGCCGGCGTCGCACTCGAGGACGTGCCCACGCCGCTCAAGGCCGCGGGCGCGGACCCCAGTCTCGTCGGTCGGATCCGACAGGACCAGTCCGTGCCGGGCGGCCGGGGCCTCGTGCTCTTCGTCGCGAACGACAACCTCCGCAAGGGGGCCGCGCTCAACACGGTGCAGATCGCACGCCTCGTGGCCGACCGTCTGGGCTGATCGCGAGCCATCGCGCGAGCTGCTTCCACGGAGTCGTCCACGGCGCCCCCTCCCGCAGCGGGAGGGGGCGCCGTCGACGCGGGGCGGCCGGTCGCACCGCATCGAAACATCGGCATATCTGCATTAGTGCGCCTCCCGGGCCGGGCGTAGCCTGACGGCAGAACACGCGTTCCACCAGCGGACGGCCCGGCTCACGGGGCCACCTCCGCGGCGGGCCGCGACGAACACCCCGCCCCTCACCGGAAGGCCCCTCCATGCGCCGCTCGCCGATACTGCTCGCCCTCCTGTCCGCATCCGGGCTCGTCCTGGTCGGCTGCGGCTCCGGCGACGGCGCGGCCGCTGGCGGCGACAACGAGGCGCCGACGGTGGTGACGTCGACGAACGTCTACGCCTCGCTGGCAGAGGCGGTCGCGGGCGATGGGGCCGAGGTCCTGCCGATCATCGACGATCCCGTGCAGGACCCGCACGAGTACGAGGCGACCGCGCGCGACCAGCTCGAGCTGTCCCGCGCAGACGTCGTCGTCATGAACGGGGGCGGCTACGACTCGTTCATGACGACCATGCTCGAGGCGGCCGACAGCGAGCCGAGCGTCGTCGACGCGGTCGCCGCCTCCGATCTGCCGGGTGCCGAGGAGGCGGCGACGAGCGGTCACGACCACGGGGTCCACGACCACGGGGTCCACGACCACGGGGACCACGACCACGGGGACCACGACCACGAGGGCCATGACCACGAGGGGCACGACCACGGGTCCTTCAACGAGCACGTCTGGTACTCCGTGCCGACGATGATCGCGCTCG
>Ga0079226_10002158_pt1 | contig 15131 bp, 14 predicted proteins | sample Poulit2014_FD_76345 | JGI IMG/M metagenome (GOLD analysis project Ga0079226, IMG submission 76345) | Agricultural soil microbial communities from Georgia to study Nitrogen management - Poultry litter 2014 | ecosystem: Environmental > Terrestrial > Soil > Agricultural land | place: USA: Georgia... | reverse complement strand
TGCTTTGAATAAAAGTAAATTTAATGATGCTCCTCCAGGCTCTTGGTTTATTAATGGCTCATTTAACTCTGCATCAACTTGAGGTTTTGATTCAATCACATAGTCTCCTGGACAAACACCCGGGCAGTCCGTGTGCTCTTGGAAATATACTCTAATTGGAATGCTGATATTAGCTGGAAGACCTGGTATCGTTCCGGTTACATCAATTGTTGCTGGCACATAACCAAAGTGAATAACTTCATCTTTCAATACAGTAATCTCCTGCTGGATTCCTGAATAATCTGGTGTAACTACAACATTTGTGACACCTGGGAGAAGTCCTAAGATTGCATCAACAACCGGTCCTGGCGCAAGCGATACAGGCAATGCTAATTCCGCTGTTCTTTGCACATTTTCCGTACAAATCACTTTTTCTACTAATTCGCCTTGTTCCTCATGGCATACATCACATTTTTCTATTACACGACCATGCTTACAGGTATCCCCTCTATGATGAGCCTGCCTATGATAGAAATTTCTTCTTTTTGTCATAGTAAAATTCCTCCTATTTAAAATTTATTTTGGAAGTTCTCTTCTCCTATCAACTATCTATTTAAATAGTCCGTAATTAACTTCCTACACTAATACTATATGTATCAATTTCCATTTTGAATAGATAGATGTACATGCACAAACGCATATTTTAGCTGATAAGTAGCAAGTTAAGGGATAGGAGTTTATTAAATAGTCGATAGACTACTAGGTATGTATCGATGGATGATATTTTTCATAAAAAAATAGAAAGCCATGGATCAGATGGCTTTCTATAATGAGAAACATTCATGGGCAATCCCTACAAGCCTTGTATTGGATTACTTTATTCTATGCTTATTAATCGAATATGAATTGGCGTAATACCTATAAAAACGATAATTATTACATTTTAAGTAATATATCACTACTAGACTATCATACAACCTTACATTCATTTCTCTACATATATTGGTATGGATAACTAAATTTATGGGATGTTAAGGAGAGATAGCGTGTACAGAAAAAGAAAAAATGCATCAATGAGAGAAAGACATAAAAAGTTAGCGCCCGAATACTCTGGTTCATGTGTCAAACAGGAAGTTAGCCGAATTATTAAGGCACAAAATGAAGTAGAAAACGATTGTGACTCCAGTTGCAAAAGTTCCATCAAACAACTTCTAACACAAAAAGAAACCCCAGATTCTCATCATACGACGATCCCCTTTATTCTTTATTGTTCTCACACTTGTAAACCCTTTATTGGCAGTGGGGTGTTTCAATCCCCTCCGGAAGAAAATTGCCTACCTTTTTTTGGCTGTGTGGAGTCTCCTATTTTCCGTGCTAAAAAGTTTATTGAAGACAAGGAAAACTGCGTAATCCTAGAACTCCTTCTGCCAGTAACAGAAGATTTTGATGTACCAATACGTGCCGTTGATTCACATAGCAGTGTTTGTCCGTTTTTTCCAAAAGATAACCCTGTGACAAATTTTCTTGCTACAGGTATATGTTTAACGGCAGATTTAGATAATTTCAGCGCCATATCTTGTCTCCATCCAATCACACCGATTCCTTCTTATGAATTTCCACCAATTGAATAAGGGAATAAGTGAAGAAAGGGTGCTCCTCTATGGATCCCTTTCTTTTTATTTAATTAATCCTTTGTCATTGGTCTAGCAGGGCTACCAACAACGGTTATTTTTTCCTCTACGTCTTTTGTTACTACTGCACCTGCTCCTACGATAGCTTTTTCACCTATTACTACGTCTGGCAGCAATGAAGCATTATTGCCAATCTTAGATCCTTTTTTTAACACGGGACCTTTTAATTGTTCATTTCCTTTTCCCATATATTTATCATTGGATGATGAAAAACATGGTCCGATAAAAACATCATCTTCTATCACCATATCAGCCGTTACATAGGAGCCCGTTTGGATCGTAACGTTTTCTCCGATTTGAGTATTATTTTCTACCATTGCATTTCTACCGATAATTGTGTTTTTACCTGCTGTGACATTTTCTCTTATACTCGCTAAATCCCCTGTGAGAACACCTTCTGAAAGAGTAACTCCGCGGTAAATGACATTATGACTGCCAATTTTAACATCGTTATAAATAAAAAGCGGTGATAAGTTTTTTGAGGGTTTTCTGGCCATATTATTATTTGTGAAAGGAAACTTTCCAAGTAAAGTAAAATCAGCTACAGACACACCATCTCCGATTATTGTCCCTTCTTTAATAACCACATGATGACCAATAGCCACATCATTTCCAATAACAACATCCTTTTCAATAACAACATGTTCTCCTATTATCACGTTTTTACCAACCTTAGCTGTAGAATGAATCATTCAATCACCCCATTTCTTTGATGACATTTATCATAAGCTTTGTTTTATTTATAATCCTCATAGTAAATAGATATAAATTGTGACGTAAATGAACAGTATAAATGTCAAAACAAATTTCAATTGTAATGGAACGGAGTTATTCAGTCGTGAGAGTCACTATATCGGTTAACTTTAAAACGATTTCAAGACTTTTCTACCGTGAGAGGCCCTCTATCGGTCAACTCTAAAGAGATTTCAAGACTTTTCTGCCGTGAGAGGCCCTCTATCGGTCAACTCTAAAAAGATTTCAAGACTTTTCTGCCGTGAGAGGCCCTCTATCGGTCAACTCTAAAAAGATTTCAAGACTTTTCTGCCGTGAGAGGCCCTCTATCGGTCAACTCTAAAAAGATTTCAAGACTTTTCTACCGTGAGAGTCGTCCTCACCTGAAATCAATAGCTCTTTCACACCTTCCGCATTTCTTTCGTCGAAAAGTCATCCATCGGCAGGATAGTTGGTTTTTGGTTATTATTTGCATGATAAAGTGCAAAAATGGTTTCTAATGCTTTTTTTCCTTCCTCTGGGGTCATTAAGTGCTGGCTATCTTCCTTGATTGCTTTCAGAAAATCTTGGTACATTCGGTAATGCTCATCTGAATCTTTGCTTAATGAAAGTAGATCTCGTTCTAAATGAGCATAATCTTCATGATAGCAATGTTCTATTTCATTCAGTCCCTGACCTCCCAAACAGATAGTACCTTTTCTTGCAAAGATAGATAAAGAGTAACCAAGGTTTCTAGGTTTTGTAATTGTATTTGCTTCAATCAGTCCTTTGGCATGATTCTTAAATGTGATAATTCCTGTTGCTACGTCTTCGATTTCCTTATTCTTTTCATTTGTGGCAATTTCTCCGTAGACCGATTCCACATCCCCCATCAGCCAAACTAATAAATCAATCATATGAATCCCTTGATTAATGAGCATCCCACCATCTTTTTTCCAGGTTCCTTTCCAGGCGGCAGATGCAAAATAATCGGAAGAGCGATTAAGATGAAGGGAAACCATACCAAAATAAGGTGCTCCAAAATATCCTTGTTGAAGTAGCTCCTGCAACTTTTGTAGCATTGGCTTATAACGAAGTTGATGGCAGACGAGAACTTTTTTATGATGCTTTTCTGCTAAATCAATAATTCTATTTGTGTCCTGAAGAGAGAGTGCGAGAGGCTTTTCTACAATCACATGTTTTCCTTGCTGGAGTGCCTTTATAGCGATCTCAGCATGTAGACCAGAAACAACTGAGATAATGACAATATCTATATTTCTAGCTTCTAATAAATCATGATAATCGGTATATCGTGAGATAGTCATCTGTTTATCTAAGCTTTGATAATGTCTCACCACTTTTTCCATTCTTTCCTGGCGAATATCGCTCACCGCCACAAGCGATAGTTCATTCAAACGAGACATCGTTTTTAAATGTTTTTCGGATATGAAACCACATCCAACTAAACCAACGCGAAGCATCATTCCTTCACCGCCTTATTCAAAGCAAAAATAACCTCATCTTGCTTGTCAAAGGATAAGCCTGGGTAAAGTGGGATGGCGAGAAGTCGTCCAGAAACAGATTCAGCAATTGGAAAATCACCTGTTTGATAACCAAGCGTATGGTAAGCCTCTTGAAGATGAATACAACGTGGATAGTAGACGCCTGTTTGAATATCATTTTTGTTGAGTTGTTCAGCTAATTTATCTCTATTTTCAGATTCAATACAATATAAATGGAAAATATGCGACGCGTCTTGCATAACATGAGGCCGTTTGATCGTGGCTATATCTTTTAAATGCTTATCATAACGCCTAGCTAACTTTCTTCTTTGTTCATTCCAGTCGTCAAGATGTTTTAGCCCGATTAAAATAATGGCCGCATGAATTTCGTCAAGTCGGCTGTTATAACCAATTTCATGATGAAAATATTTTTTATAGCTGCCATGTGCCCTAAGTGTTCTTAATCTTTTCGCTAAATGTGGATCAGATGTTGTAATTACTCCTCCATCACCCATTGTTGGTAAGTTTTTAGTTGGGAAAAAGGAAAAACAAGCTGCATCCCCAAGTGCACCTGCCTGTTTTCCTTTATATGTTGCACCAAAGGCCTGACATGCATCCTCGATAACAACAAGAGCATGTTCTGCTGCAATCGTATTTATTTTATCCATATCAGCCGGTTGACCAAATAAATGAACAGGGAGAATCGCTTTCGTTGCTGAGCTTATTTTCTTTACTATTTGACTCGGATCAATATTATACGTCTCCTTATCCACATCTGCAAAAACGGGTGTAGCACCCACTCTTGTTATCGCCTCAGCTGTTGCAAAAAAGGAGAAGGGGGTTGTAATCACTTCATCCCCTTTACCAATACCATAAGCATCAAGCGTCAATACTAGAGCATCGGTTCCATTTCCTACACCAATTGCTTCAGTAACACCAAGCCTGCTCGCTATTTTCTGTTCCAATTCATCGACATTTTCACCTAAAATATACTGACCACTTTGTAAAATACTTTTCATTTCCTTTAATATTTCATCTTGAATAAGAGTGAATTGACTTTTGGGATTACTAATTGGAATCATTAAACATCATCCTTTTTAATAAGTCTTCTCACTCGCAAACTATTCTATAGAGATAAAATATTTGACGGCGTCTACCACGATTTATCGAAAAACTAGAAATAAGCTGAGGATTAGGATAGATTCCAGTTTAAGTTATCATACATGCCTTGCGATGATAGCCTTTTTTACTTTAAAACATATACAAACTCTTACCACATCGCATATACCAATAGTAAGAAACGTAGAAAGGATAATGCATTATGATAGACAATAACAAGCATTATAATGAAAAAAACAGAAAAGAATCTTTCAAAATCGCCGTCGTTGGGTTAGGCTTTGTCGGACTTCCAGCAGCGATAGGCTTCTCTCAAAAATATCAAGTTATCGGTTTTGATATAAATAAGGAAAAAATAAATATGCTAAAAAATAATATCGATCCACATGGTGCGTTTACAAAAACTGAAATAGAAAATACCTCTATTGAATTTGTATCAGAGCCTTCTAAATTGAAAGAGTGCCATTATATCATTGTTGCAGTCCCCACACCGATTACACCAGATAAAAAGCCAAATTTAACGTTTCTCCAAGAAGCTTCTGCCACCATTGGCAAACAACTCACTCCAAATACAACCGTTATTTATGAATCAACCGTTTACCCTGGGACAACGGAGGATGTTTGTATTCCGATTTTAGAAAAACACTCCAATTTAACCGCTGGAGAAGATTTTTTTGTCGGGTATTCACCAGAAAGGATCAATCCAGGTGATGAAAAGCGTACATTCACCAATATCCCAAAAGTAATTGCAGGGCAAGATAAAACTGCTATGGACAAAATTTCACATCTTTATCATCAAGTAATCACCGACGTAATCTATGAAGCACCATCAATCAAAGTTGCAGAAGCATCTAAAGTTGTTGAAAATACACAGCGTGACGTGAACATTGCCCTCATGAATGAACTTTCACTTATTTTTGACAAGATGAATATAGACACGTATGAAGTCCTTGAAGCCGCAAAAACAAAATGGAACTTCCTGCCCTTTACACCTGGATTAGTTGGAGGACATTGTATTGGGGTTGATCCTTATTATTTAATTCACCAATCAAGAATAAAAGGGTATGAACCAAATCTCTTAACATCGGCAAGGGCGATCAATGAATTTATGCCCGATTATGTCGTACAATCGTTACTTCACTTAATCATCTCTCATAAAATAAATTTAAAAAACCTCCGTGTCACGGTATTAGGTACCACCTTTAAAGAAAATATCCCAGATACGAGAAACTCAAAAGCACTTGATATTATAAAAAAGTTAGAACAATTTGGTATATCACTCCAAACTTGTGATCCATATGCAGATGAGGATGAATTAAAATCAATCTATAACATCCAACTAAAGCAAATAAGCCAATTGAAAAAAGCTGACATCGTTATTTTGGCTGTCCCCCATGAGGAATTTAAAAAAGATTTAAGTTATTTAAAGGACCTATTAAAAGATAAAGGAATCGTCATGGATTTAAAAGGGGTCATCCAAAAAAATGTTCTCCCTGAAAACATCACTGTGTGGCGACTTTAATAAAAAAACTGATTAACGAAAGTTGGTTTTTTAATGGGAAAAAGATTAAAGATTTTAGTGTTAATAAAACCTTTTTGGAAACATCCCACACATCAACCAAAAATAGATATGATAAAAGCACTTGAAGAGTTTGCGGATGTCTATTATTGGTATAAAAATGGCCATATCCGAAATATTTTAAAGCAATTAAGAATAAAACCCGATTTCATTTTTCACTATGATATTGCCTGGAACTATGGTTTGGCACCAAATATCCATGGATTAGAAGATATTGATATTCTAAAAGGCTGCTATGTCATTGACTTACACTGGAAACCAGAACAAAGAATAAAGTATTTTAAGAAAACCAAAATAGACCTCATCTTTTCCACTACAAAAAACCCATTCCAGAAAGTATTCCCTCAATTCAAAGATAAACTGCGCTGGTTACCATGGGCGATTAATCCAAAAGTAATGAAAGACTGGAGACTTGAAAAAAGTATTGATTATTTGCTTATGGGATTAACTTATGTGGATGAAAAAAATCGAGGTGAATTTTCACTACCTGAGAAAATTCCTCCAAAAGGACGCTATACATTTAGGGATACCGTATTTGAGAAAATGAAAAATGAACCTGGCTTTATGTTCCATCCACACCCTGGTCACCGTACTTCAAATCCCAAGGAACTATTTGTCAATGCTCGGTATGCAAAAGAGTTGAATCAATCAAAAATGTTTTTCACCTGCGGTAGCCGTAGTAACACGGGAGGTGTAGCTGTTCTTAAATTTTTTGAAGCACCAGCGTGCAAGACTCTGCTACTTGCCGAACGAAATAAAGATATAGATGATTTAGGTTTTAAAGATGAAGAAAACTATGTCGCTTGTACAACTGAAAATTTCCTTAAAAGAGCAAGGTATTATCTTAAGTATCCAAAAGAAAGAAACAGAATCACGGAAAATGGATATAAATTTATTCATCAGAACCATACAAATCAACACAGAGCAAAACAACTTATCAGGGAAATAGAAATGAGTATTAAATAGTTTTCTATCATCGGTAAAATTCTAGTATTTCCAACTATTATTACTAAATGTGTTCCCGTGCTAGATACTTTGCCTGTACAATAGTTTCAAGTATTCCATAGAATATAGTGAGTTCGGTATTTAATAGATATCTGAACTTACTATATTCAAAGGAGGAATAAATCATGGCAATTGATGATTTAATGACTAATGGGGGGTTTGAAGCTGGAACATTAACGAACTGGGATGCGACAAATGCAGGAATTACCGGGTTTAATCCTCATTCAGGAAGATATGCGGCATATCTAAACGCTGGACCTGGTTCTGCTAATCTATCGCAAACCGTACCAGTTGACGGGGGAGAAAGTTACCAACTAATCGTATCTTTAGGAAAATATGGTTTCTTTTCTAGTCCAGATCTCTTTGTTCGCGTCACTTTTTTAGATGATAACAACGCTGAATTAGGAGCTGGATTAAATGTACAGATATCTAGTAGCACTCGTCCAAATGTCATATTCAATTCATGGCAAGAAGTATACCATACAACGAATATGGCACCAGGTACCGCCACCCAAGCTAGGGTAGAGATTATCAAACCAATGGGCGGTCTGCTGGATTCAAGTGTTATGGTCGATGATGTCTCCCTATTAGAAGCTACAACTACACCAGGACTTCCAGGGCCAACTGGTCCAACTGGCGTAATGTTCTAAACTAACATTTTTTTCATTAGTCTATAATCAACATGAAAGAATTCCGAATAAAAATGGATAGCTTTAGGTTCTTGGTAACTTCTCTGATGACGACCAGCCCTCAATGATTGAGATTCACATTTGTACCCTGCCAACGTTTCTCTTTTGCTATAGTCAAAATCCCTCCTACCCCACACCTCAGGAACTACAACAAATTCAAGGTCTCTCTCCTAACATCTTCCTGAGGTGTCCTACTGCTAGACCTTGCTTAAAAGAAGATACTCACTTCTTGAGTATCTTCTTTTCATATATCATCTTTTATCGGTATGTCCCGAATAATAAAGTATGAAGGAGGAGAAGAATGATGATCACGATTAGTTTATGCATGATCGTTAAAAATGAAGAAGATGTTTTAGAAAGATGTCTAGATTCCGTAAAAAATCTAGTAGACGAAATTAATATTATCGATACAGGTTCAACTGACAGGACCGTTGAAATTGCCAAAGAATATACAGACCGCGTCTATCACTTTGAATGGACGGGGAAATTTAAAGACGCGAGAAACGAATCTTTTAGACATGCAACGAAAGATTATATCCTATATTTAGATGCTGATGATGTATTGCTGGAAGAAGATAAGGAAAAGTTTATGAAAGTAAAAGACACATTGAATCCTTCTGTCGATTCGGTTTCTATGTTTTATAATGCGGGCGAAGATGAGTTCGGTAATGTAACGTTAACATATCGTAGAAATCGTCTTGTCAAAAGAAGCCGCGAGTTTAAATGGAAAGGGGATTGTCATAATTATCTTGAAGTGACAGGACATATTGTGAATTCCGATGTTGCCATTACACATAAAAAAAAGAGACATACTACCGGAAGAAACTTAAATATTTACCGTAAGAAAATTGAAAATGGGGATGAATTTACACCGAGAGATTATTTTTATTATGGTAATGAACTTCGTGAAAATGGTCATTATGTCCAAGCGATTGAAAGCTATACAAAGAATATTTCACTCAGTGATGGGTGGATTGAGGATAAAGTATATGCCTGCATCTTTAGAGCAGATTGTTATCGTTTATTAGATCGAGTAGAAGATGAACTATACTCCTTATTTGCCTCATTTAAGTTTTCAAAAACACCTCGAGCCGAAGCATGCAGTAGGCTTGGCTTTCATTTCCAGCAAAAAAGAAACTTTGAAGTAGCTTTATTTTGGTACCATTTAGCCACAACTGTGGAAGAAGATCCGAATAAGTGGAGTTTTACCTACCCTGCTTACGCCACATGGTATCCTCATTTACAATTAGCCATATGTTATTATAACCTGCAAGAATTTGAGAAAGCATATGAACACAACAAACAAGCTGAAAAATACCGTCCAGGGGATAAACTAATTTTATTCAATAAAACGTTATTGGAAAATAAAGTAAAAAAAGAAGTATTTTAAGTTTATTTTATCCTTTGCAATATCTATTACCACCTCACCCCTCACACTTCTTTTTCTCCAACCAACTAATAAACATTAGATGTGTATGATTTAACCTAAAGTGATAAACTATAAAAAGAATGGAGGGTCGTTCTATGAGGGAATTTAAGAAACTAACATCGATGAATGACATGGAGCAATTTATTCAGCAACATGAGCTTTCCTTTTTGTATATTTCACGACCTGATTGTAGTGTTTGTCACGGATTATTGCCACAAGTCCAAACATTAATGGAAAAATACCCCAAAATCCAACTTGGTCATGTAAACGCTGAAGAAGTGAAGGCTGTTGCTGGTCGTTTTTCTATATTTACCGTTCCCGTTCTGCTCTTATTTGTTGACGGCAAGGAATATGTGAGAGAAGCCCGCATTGTGCATATGGATCAATTTGATGAAAAAATTAATAAGATATATGAAAATATAGTTCATTAAAATTTTTTAAAAGAGGGTATGACATAAGTTTTTTGTAAGATAAATATCCGAACTATGGTAAGTCCATATAATCCACTCCGGAAATATACTCCGCTGAGGTAGTATAACGTTCGTCTTTAGAGTTCACGATTTTAGTTATGTCCCACCCTCTTAGTTTTTATATCCATTTTCTTAGCAAATTAGTCTCTTCAGTAGATACAATGCGCTTTATCATCATGACCCATATAGATCAACGAACTTTATCTTCCTCTTTCACTTAAAATCAGATGTAAAAGATGTTTACTTCTAGCCTCATATTGAATGACAATATCAAAGTCAGGTGCCTTTATTGAAGACTTATATCATGAATCCAAAGCTCATAATCATTTGGTACTTCATCATCGATTTCAATCGTTCCTTCATAAAGCTTCTCAGTTGAATTTAAATCGTAGATGACGATGGAGGTATGAAGCTTATCCTCTTTGAGTCGATCTCCAATGATCACTTTATCTTCCTGGACGGTTAAAAATACCTCTTCCGTTATCTCTTCTGGTAAATCATAGTTCTGCTTATTCTGAAGCTGTTGGTTCGAAAGATTATAGACATATACAATCAGTTCGGTCTCATCCATTTCATAAAGAAGCAGTTGATCACCTTGTACATGAATCGGTAATAGATTGTCTCTAGCTTTTATTTCATCCGATAAATCGATGGTTTCGTACTCCCCTGAATCTAAATGATAGGAAACGAACTCATTGTTTTCGTGTTCATACTCATAATGACCATCATCTCGCAGCACCTCTTTTTGCGTATTTTTCATAAAGACAGAGTACTCTGCGGATTCCTGATCCATCTCTTCTACCACTTGAACGTCGGTATACGAATCGTCCGCACTGAAACCTGTTATAATCAATTCATCGTTTAATATTTCCTGTTCATCCACATCAATCGTAAACACATGAAATTCCTCTTCATCCATACCTGTCTCATCATCAAAGAAGGATAAATTTGCGATTACATTTAATTCATTATTCCTTAACTGAACAGCACTAACATCTGAAAAAACGAGTCCATCTTCTTTTGGAAAATCAATAGTAAAAGCTGTTCTATCTTCTGTCTCTTTATCTACCATGTCAATATCAAAATATAAATTAGTTACCTCATATCCACGAAAATCTGTCTCTGACTCAATATTAACGTAAGCAAGGAAGTCGCTACTTTCATCGTAAAGTTGCGTGAAATCTCGTTTCCCACGCATAAAACTTTTATAATCTTTTTGAAGTTGTTTGATTTTTGGACTTAAAAATTGTCCTTGCAATAAAGATACATAAGAACCTTGCAAATAGGTTGATCCTTCTTGAGTAACTGTTATAGCAGCTATATGTTGACGAGAGGCTTCATTATATTCTCCTTCAACTACAACCTCACTTCCAAGTTTTTCATCACCATTCTTGTGTTTAATGACAAATTCTGGGTTATTTGAAAAAGCAAAACTAGATTGGATAAAAAATCCCGTTAAAATAACCACTATAAAAATAGTTAATGTCCCTAATTTCCAATAACGCTTCATTGTATTCCCCTCCTCACACAGTTACCTTATTTTTAAGCAGTAAATGGCCAATCCATATTGAACCGATTGAGACAATCAGCACGGCCGCTATTTGTAAAAAGTACATTTCGATTGGATAGAAATAACCATTTAAAATAAAGAATTGCAAAATCCAAGGAGAAATAGCTATAACAAAGGATATCGCACCATATAATACCCCTAAAATAATACCTTTCCATCTCCAACTTCTCTCCATCAAAACAATCGTAAATACAATAAACACAGCCATAAAACCAGTTAAATAGGACTTTACAAATTGCAGCAATGTTCCAGGAATGATAATCCCTAAGACATAAAGTTGATCCATAATCTCACCAAATGTGAAATCAAGTCTCAGGTCTTTCGGTACCATCCACTCCATGATTGTACTTTCGACTGGCAATAAAACAATCTGCAGGGCAACAAGACCAAAAACCATCAGGAAAATCGTCGTTGCTTTTGCCAAATATACATTTAATCGAGCTGTAGGAATCGTTAATAAACGATAAATAAAAGTATTTTTCGCAAACCAATCTCGGTACCAGATGAAAAACACGTAAATGATTAAGGTAACAATCCCGATAGCTACTGGTGCCGCAAACCATAACGATGTACCTATACGATGAAAGGACATCTCACCAAACTGCTCCAGAAAACTTGATAAGGATAGACCCTCTTCATGCATCATTTCATTCGCCTGATTCAAATAACTTTTGGATGTAATAATAACGCCCAAGATTTGAGATACAATCGTAATTCCAATGAGCACGAGATAAATTTTCAAAAAACGATTGAATTCAAAATTAACCAATTTCAAATATGATTTCATATGCGATACACCTCTCTCATGACATCAATAACCGATTTCCCTTCTTGTTCACGGATCTCTTCTGCATTAAATTCTTTAACAACTTTTCCATCATCCAGTAAAATCGCTTTATCAATTAAATGTTCGATATCATTTATTTCGTGAGTTGTTATAATGACACCTCGATCCTCAATAAGGTGACTTGTAAATACATCTGCAATTTGTTCACGGCTGAAAATATCAATCCCGGAAAAAGGCTCATCCATTAATATATAATCAACATCCAGAGATAATCCGAGCATCAGGTTGACTTTTGCCGTGTTCCCCTTAGATAGAGTCGCAATTTTATCATCTTTATTTAATTTAAAAAACGTCAGCATCTCTTTGGCACGCTTCTGATTCCAGCTGTCGTAAAAATCATTCATAAACTGCATGGCGTCTCGAATACGCATTTGTGGCAGCATCGTAATCGCGTCAGGAATAAAAGTGATTTTTTCATAGCTTTCTTTTGTGATTTCTTTTCCATCTAATAAAATATGACCATTACTTACAGGGGTTAGTTTCATAATGGCATTGAGAATGGTCGTTTTTCCTACCCCATTGACCCCAATTAAACAGGTCACTTCCCCTTTATTCGCTGTAAACGATACACCGTTTAACACTTTCTTTCTGCCAAACTTTTTTCTATTTCTTTTACTTCAATCATATTCCCTGTCCCCCTTTTTGACCATATTTTTTCCTCACCAACTCTAAAGCTTCCTCTAAGGGAACATTGATTGATTGAACGGAAGAAATAAAGGAATCCACTGCTTCTATAATTAACTCTTCTCGGACAGCTTTTAATATCGCTTCGTCTTTTGTAACTCTACTCGGCAAGTTTCGTTCTGTATAAATCAATTTTTGTTCCTCCATTTCTTTATAGGCTCTCTGAACTGTATTTGGATTGATTTTTAATTGACTCGCCAATTGTCTTCTTGACGGTATTTCCTGACCAGGTTCAAGCATTCCTGTGGCAATCCGTTCTTTAAAATAATGCATTACTTGTATGTAGACCGGATCCCGGGTATTAAAGTTTACTTTCATTCCACCAGCTCCCACGGTTTCTTGATGTTTCATTTCACATAGTGTATTAACCATTTAATACACATTCTATGACTGTATTATACAGATAATACACTTGATGTCAATAAAAAATGAAAATTTTTTTGTAGAAAGTCTTATAAAACAAATTTCATCTAAACGAAAACCTTCAAAGATATGATAAAATAAAGAGATAATGAAATGAAAGACAGGGGAAATAAAAGATGAGATTAGTTTCTTGGAACGTTAATGGGCTGAGAGCCTGCGTCAGGAAAGGATTTTTAGATTATTTTCATGAAATAGATGCGGATATTTTTTCTGTACAAGAAATTAAATTACAAGAAGGACAAATCGAGCTTGAATTAGACGGCTATTATCAATACTGGAATTATGCAGAGCGAAAAGGTTACTCGGGCACAGCTGTTTTCACGAAGCAAAAACCTCTTTCTGTTCGATATGGACTTGGGGAAGAAAACAACCAGCCAGAAGGACGAATTTTAACATTGGAATACGAGAGTTTTTATTTAGTTAATGTCTATACGCCCAATTCACAGCGCGATCTTGCGCGACTTGATGTGCGTCTCGAATGGGAAGATCAGTTATTTGAGCATTTAAGAGAACTTGATGAGCAAAAACCTGTGATTTACTGTGGAGATTTAAATGTTGCACATCAAGAAATCGATTTAAGAAATGCAAAAGCGAATCGTGGTAACTCAGGCTTTACAACAGAAGAACGCAGTAAAATGAGCTATCTGCTTGATTCAGGTTTTATCGATACATTGCGTTATTTCCATCCTGATACTGAGGGTATTTATACATGGTGGTCGTACATGAAAACTGTACGCGAACGGAATATCGGGTGGCGCATTGATTATTTTATTGTATCTGAACGACTCAAAGGGCAATTGGAAAAATCAGAAGCACACCCTCATGTCATGGGCAGTGACCATTGTCCAATTATGTTAGAAATTGACTTATAAGGGGAGAATGTCTTGATAGATACTGGTTCGTTCCTATTGAGCGACAGGTATATTTCTTCACGTTCCAGACGAAAATACATTCCATATGAAAGACCTGCGGTGATATGTCAAGTTTAAAATGAGTAATTATTTTGTTATCAAGGTGCAATTTGTTTAAAATAAGCAACACTAAGCTAAACCAGTAAAAATATGTAAATTACTGAAAATTATTGAAAGGATTCAGAAGCTATTTTTGCTTCATATATTGACGCTCCTTTCAGACGTGTATATTTGGTTTTTGCGTAGTAGCGCATCCACCAAGCGAACAAATTTTCTTGCGGTTAAGATGAGGGCTCTTTTATTTCCATTACGCGAAAGCGATTGTCCCAAATGATCCTAAGACCATTATCTAGGAACATCACAGAACGTCCAGGTGTTTGACATGTTTCAAAACAGGTTATTTAGCTCAATTGAGTTACCTGGAACGGATGGTGGCGACTCCAGCGGGAATAGCATGAGTCTTGAGACCCCACAGTGAGCGTTTTTTGCGAGCGAGGAGGCTCAAGCCATGCCCGCGGAAAGCGT
>Ga0079226_10002157_pt1 | contig 15137 bp, 14 predicted proteins | sample Poulit2014_FD_76345 | JGI IMG/M metagenome (GOLD analysis project Ga0079226, IMG submission 76345) | Agricultural soil microbial communities from Georgia to study Nitrogen management - Poultry litter 2014 | ecosystem: Environmental > Terrestrial > Soil > Agricultural land | place: USA: Georgia... | reverse complement strand
TAATTCTCCCTTATAGACCAAATGTTTTTCTTTATCCTTTTCATCCAAATCAATGTATTTCAAATCGGATAAATCCATGTTTCCCTCATATGTTATGTTGTTCATTCTCAAAACAGGGTATTCCCCAGTATTTTCATCAGCCTTTTTACTAGATCCGTATTGCGTTGATTCTGTAAGGTCGCCGATTCTTCCTTTATCCCATTGTTTATTATTTACATAAGGATCCCCAAACATATCCAAGAAAACACTTTGCTTTAAAGAAGATAATGCTTCGATTTGTTGTTGACGTTTGTCGATTAAATTTATAGATGTATTTAAAATTTCAACTATACGTTTCTGCACTTTTATGTCAGGTATTGGTATTTTAATACTCCTTAGTAAGGTTAAATTAATATTATTTTGTGCTACACCCCTACCTTTTGATATTACTTCCTGTTTTATTGATTTTAAATAATAATAAACATACTCTATTAGTACTTTATCTGTTTCAACTATAATTCCAGCAATTGCCTGATTGGTAGATGCTTCTGTTGTTAATATTGCGCACTCACCTAGTGTTGCAAAAATTGTATATAAAATTGTATTGGGTGGAAATAGTTTTGCAGAAGAATTATTCAATCCTTCTTCCGTTATATACTCTTTAGATGTATGCACATATTTTCCTCGAATATCAGCAATCTTTATCCAGGGAATATCGCCGTTTTTCCAATAGCTAACCTCAGACCTTTTAGGAGTTCCGCCAGCTGAAACTTTAGCAATTTCATCTAGTCTAAGATACTGTACCTTCTTCATTTTATAAGCTCCTCCAATTTTGAAATCTCACTATTTATGTCATTTTCAAGAAGCTTTATTGTGTTCAATATTTCTTCAGGCTCTTCATACTCCACTCCCTCATACTCAACTTCCTTATACTTATTCATCGACAAGTCATAATCATTTTCCCTCAACTCATCAATCGGCACGAAGAAGGATTGGTCGGTCCGTTTTCTATCTTTTTCCGCTTCTAAATTATTAAAGCGCTCAATGATATCGGGGATGTCATTTTCTTCTACAGGGGATCGTTTATCATCAAGTGAGAGTCCGTCGGCTTTCATATCATAGAACCAGACATTATCTGTTCCACCTGCATCTGTCTTTGTGAAAATAAGCACACCTGTTGATACACCAGCATATGGTTTGAATACACCGCTTGGCATACTGATGACTGCTTCTAGCTTTTGGTTTTCAATAAGTTCTTTTCGGATGGCTTTATGGGCATTGGATGCACCGAATAGGACACCATCTGGTACAATCGTCGCACCACGTCCACCTTTTTTAAGCAAACGTAAAAATAAACTAACAAATAAAAGTTCTGTTTTCTTCGTCTTCGCTATTTTTAATAGATCGTCAGATACCGAATCATAATCGAGCGACCCTTTAAACGGTGGATTCGCTAAGACAAGGGTATATTTTTCCCGATCTTTATTTTGCTCTGATAGACTATCACGATAAGATATGTTCGGATTATCAACATCATGCAGCATCATGTTCATCGCACCAATTCGCAGCATCGTACCATCAATCTCAAAGCCGTGGAACATCGTTTGGTTAAAATGCTCTCTCAAGCCTTGGACGAAAAACATATCGTTATGATGTTTTCTTAAATATTGGCTCGCAGATACGAGAAATCCTGACGTTCCCGCTGCTGGATCAACAATAATATCTTCAGGTGTTGGCTTCATCATGTCGACAATCATATCAATAATTTGCCTCGGTGTTCTAAACTGACCATTCGTACCTGAGCTTTGCAGTTTTGATAATAAATACTCATATAAATCCCCAAGCGTATCGACTTCACGTTCACCACTTGTTGCTTGTGGTAGTTCATTGATTCCAGCAACAACCCGTGATAATAAAGATGGGGTCGGGATCACGAAAACGGCATCTTTTAAATGAGTAGCGTAAGCTGAATCTTTTTCCCCCATGGATTTAATAAACGGAAATACTTTTTGTGACACAACCTCAAACATTTCCTCTGGTCCCATATTCGAAAAACTCGTCCATCTCAGTTCTGGTTGGTCATCTGGAAATAAAGGATTCTCATGCGGAATACCGAGCAGCTCCGCATCCATTTCTTTTTTCTTTTCATTATCATCTAAACCTTTTATAAATAATAAATAGGTAAACTGTTCAATGACTGTCAGTGGATTCGTTATCCCACCAGTCCAAAACGTTTCCCATATACGATCAACTTTATTTCGTAATTCTCCTGTAATCATGTTTGCACCTCTTCAAATTAATAAATACTAGTACTATTATACTATAGACTAGACTCCTCATAAAGCCAGTGAGATTTATAAAATTCAATTAGGTATTTTCTTTCTTATATCATATCAAGTTTTTAATCGAACTGGTTTTCGGTATACATATTCTTGTATACCCTTCATTAATCATCCATCATTTGCTACAATGACAATAATTATTAAAGTCTATAATCCATACCCGATATTTATGGAGGCGGAATATATGTATAAAATCTCATCCAATCATGTGACAAAAATGGAGCCTCTTACTTTTGCTGAACTTGATATGCAAGAAAGTGATATTGAAGAATTGCTCAGACAAAACATTGAGATGATTTGTGATGAAGAAGAATCGATGTTAATTGTCGGAAAGCAGGTTAAGAATGCGAGCCAGGGGCGAAGTGACTTAACAGCAGTGGACAATAGTGGAGATATTGTGTTAATCGAGATTAAACGAGATAAACGTGATATCGAAAGTCGAGCAGAGGCTTTTGAGTTTCAAGCCATTCGCTATGCAGCAAGTTATGCAACTATCCAAGACCCAGATGACCTAGTCAATAAAGTGTATGCACCTTATATTGAAAAATATCGTCACGAATTTGAAGATGAATATCGGTCCTTAACTAGTGTTGAGTTAGGATCACGGAAGCTCATTGATTTTTTAGAAAAGAATGAGGTATTAAATGAGTTTAACCAACAACAAAAGGTTGTTTTAGTCGCGTCAGATTTTGATGATCAGACACTGTCAGCAGTGTCTTGGCTTAATAAAAATGGTGTCAATATGAGTTGTTACAAATTAATTCCTTATAAATATGATGACGATATCGTTATTCACGTTGACAAACTCTTACCCCCAAGTCATTATGATGACTACTATGTTGATTTGATCCATTCGTCATCACACGCTCCAACTAGAAAGAAGGGAACACGAACACCACGTCGAAGCTTACCAAGAATTAAGACGATGCTTGAATGGGGAGTTATAAAACCGGGTGACATTATTGGAGCAAAAGACCAAAACGATGAAGGGGAACTTCTTGAGAACGGAAATATTCTTGTTAATGGAATAGAACTCACGCTCAATCAATGGTTGAAGAAAGTTTATCGCTGGTCGAGTGTACAAACTTATGCCTTTGCTGTGCATAAAGAAAGCGGAAAAACACTGTCGCAAATAAGAAAAGAATATATGGATGAGATATAGAGTTCTTAAATCTTGAACCAAGGAATAAGAGTTTTCACACATCAATGAGCCATGGCCGCACTTAACCAATGGCTCATTGATGTGTATCAGGTTATCTAAACAAATGAGTTTTAATTCCAGATGCTTCCCTCAATCTCTTCCTTATCTCAATGCATCACTTTTGCAATAATGTAAAGGTCAATCGAGCTTCCCTTACCTCCACTACCTCCCACAAACTTCGGCTACTACATGACCGACAGCTTTTGCGGAGACAAGCAATGCCTCTTCATCTATATCAAACTTCGGATGATGATTGAAATACGCTTGCTCGACATTTTTTGGTTTACAGGCAATATAGAAGAAAACGCCAGGTGTTTTTTGTAAATAATAAGCAAAATCCTCTGATCCTGTTAACATTGGATATTCGATAATGTCCGTAATGTGAGGGTCTTTCGAATCTTTCAAAATGGAAACAACTTGCTCTGTCACTTCGGGATGATTGTATAATGGCGGATAATCATCTTTATACTCAAGCTGACAGGTTACACCAAACTGTTCCTCGATTCCGCGGGTGAGACGGCGAATTTCTTTTTCAATCTTTTCTTGAGTGCTTTTCTCCATATAACGAACATCGCCTTCGATTTCAATACTATCTTTAATAATATTGAATGATCCTTTCCCATCAAAAGACCCGATAGTCACAACGCCCATGTCGAACGGATTGAGCCTGCGACTTACAATCGTTTGGATGGCCGTTACAAAATAGGATCCAGCAACAATCGGATCATTCGCATTGTGTGGGGATGATCCATGGCCGCCTTTCCCTTTGATTTTCAATTTGAAATAATTTCTCCCTGCCATGGCATATCCGCTTCTGTAACCAATCGTTCCAGCTGGATGGCTCGGAAATAAATGAGTGCCTAGGACCATATCTAAATCATCAAGCACTCCTGATTCAATGATACTTTTCGCGCCACCTGGTGGGGTTTCCTCTGCATGCTGATGGATAATTTTTACCGTGCCATGAATGGATGATTTTAATTGAATGAGACAATCAGCGAGAATGAGCATGTAAGCCGTATGCCCGTCATGTCCACATGCATGCATGACACCTTCATTTTTTGATTTAAAAGGAACATCCGTCTCTTCTTGTATTGGCAATGCATCAAAATCTGCCCTGAGCCCAACAACTTTTCCCGGATGATCCCCATGAATGGTCACAATGATTCCATAACCATTCCCGACATTTTCTTGAATCTCCACATCTTTTCCTTTGTAAAAATCTGCAATATACTGTGCGGTATTTTTTTCTTGAAAGGATAATTCCGGATTTTCATGTAAATGACGACGTATCTGGATCATTTCATCTTGACGTGATTCAAGCATGTCCATGAGTTTCTGCTTCATAAATCATTCCTCCCTAAGTTTACTATAAACCTTTGGGAGTCTTAATAGGGATTTTTGACTCAAGGGACCCGTCCCCTCGTCCCCCTTAAGCCTCTTGCTCTGTTAACTGTCGAGCCGGTTGCGATGAAGAACGTTTCGATGAAAATGGACGTATATTAAATACAATATTTAACACGATCGCTGTGACGCTTCCTGCCACAATCCCGTTATTGGTTAAAATTTGCATACCAGCTGGTAAAACAGAAAATAAATCAGGTACGACTGATACGCCAAGTCCCATACCAATAGAACAAGCAATAATCATTGAATTCTCCGGTGATTCTGTGATAACTTTTCCTAACATCTTAATGCCTTGTGAGACAACCATCCCAAACATGGCAAGCATGGCACCACCTAAGACAGATGTTGGAATAATGGTTGTGATGGCAGCAATTTTAGGAACCAAACCAAAGACAACCAAGAAAATTCCTGCCACGAATACCACTCTGCGTTTTGTAACACCCGTTAACTGCACGAGGCCGACGTTTTGTGAAAAGGCAGTGTATTGAAAGGCGTTAAAAATGCCTCCTAATAATACCGCGAGTCCCTCGGCACGGTAACCTTTAGCTAAATCCTTTTCAGATAGTTCTCTCTCTGTAATATCACCAAGCGCAAAGTAAACACCGGTTGATTCCACTAATGACACCATGGCAACAAGACACATGGTGATGACAGCAGGAACTTCAAATGTTGGCATGCCAAAGTAAAAAACTTGAGGCATATGGAAGTATGACGCTTCCGCAACAGCACTAAAATCTACTTTTCCAAAAACAGCCGCTATGATTGTACCAGCAGCGAGTCCAATGATAATCGAAATGGAGCGAATAAACCCTTTAGAAAAACGATACATTACAATGATAAAGGTTAACGTACCAAATCCTAAGAAAAGATTCATGGATGAGCCAAAGTCACTTGCCCCTTGTCCGCCAGCTATATCATTAATTGCCACAGGGATGAGGGTTAATCCAATGATCGTTACAACACTCCCAGTCACAATCGGTGGGAAAAAGCGAACTAACTTTCCAAAGACAGTACTAATAAGCATAATAAAAATGCCTGAGACAATAATCGCACCATATATAGCTGAAATACCAAACTCTCCACCAATCGCTATCATTGGCCCTACAGCTGTAAATGTACACCCTAGAACGACCGGTAAGCCGATACCAAAGAAACGATTGCTAACAATTTGTAAAATCGTTGCAACACCACACATAAAAATATCAATGGCTACAAGGTAAGTCAGCTGTTCAGTTGTCAGACCCAATGCACCACCGACAATGAGTGGGACTAAAATCGCTCCTGCGTACATCGCTAACACATGCTGCATCCCTAATGCTGCTGTTTTCATCGAGGTGAATCCTCCTTAAAGGTGACTTTTCCATTTTCTAAAGATGAAACAATTGCTAAAGATTCAACACGGATATCACTTTCTTCAATCATCTTTCTACCATGTTGAAATCCTTTTTCAATCACGATGCCAACGCCTGCTAATGATGCTCCAGATTGTTCTACCATCTGAATTAACCCTTGTGCGGCTTGTCCGTTTGCCAGAAAATCATCAATAATTAAAACAATATCATCACTTTTGATGTAATCTTTCGAGATAGAAATGGTATTCGTTTCTTGTTTCGTGTAAGAATAGATATCTGCACTATACAAGTTATCAATCAATGTTAGGGACTTACGCTTCCGTGCAAATACTGTTGGTACACCTAATCGTAAGGCCGTCATGACTGATGGTGCAATCCCGGACGACTCCAATGTTAATACTTTTGTAATCCTGTCTTCCTTAAAACGGGACGCAAATGCTTCACCAATATCCTGCATTAATTCAGGATCTATTTGATGGTTTAAAAATGAATCAACTTTAAGTACAGAATCAGATAATACTTGTCCTTCATTTATAATTTTTTGCTTTAATTGTTCCATAATAATCCCCTTTCAAATAAAAAAACTCGGAAATGATCACCTCTACAATTATGAAGAAGCAGCCATTTCCAAGCTTAAAATCCCGAAATAAAAAGATACATTTTGCCCACATGGACCAAACAATCTTTTCGCTACTTTTCATAGTCGGTTCATTTACGGTAAACCGGTAGAAACTTGCAGGCCATATCCCTGCTATTATATGAAAGTAATATTCATTTTTAGTGTAATAATTATATCATGAATTTGGTCTATTACAAGTTGTTTTTTAAAAAGATGGGATGCGGGGTCAGGTCCTCTGTCCCAGTTTGTCTGCCCTTTACTTAAAATACCTTTTCCTGTAAATTGGGGTCAGCCCCCTTTTCTTCAACATAAATCTTCATAGATGAAATAAGTTTTTTTAGTCGAATAGATACTAAGGGAATATTTAAAAACTTCTTTAAGCTACTTAAACAAGTCATATAATAGGGTTATGCAATAATCGCATTTCCTCAAGGGAGATCGGCGCATTCCTCATGGTTGTAGTGTCATACGATACGCTATAACGAAAGAGGCTGTCGCCTATGTCTGTTTTTGAAACAATGGTTATAGTGATCGCTTTTGCGACACTCATTGTGACGATTATAGACCATAAAAATAGACCTCCCTTCGTTTACCAGGCTAGTGAGGTCTATTCCTTACTTGCGCTGACCCCTCTTGAAGGGGGAGCGATTTATTGCTGACCGGAGATATTGGTGTATCTTCTGTCTTTATTAATTTATGTCTTTTTTCTGTTTCTATATTTATTATAAAACGAAAAACGAGTCTGCATACAAGAAAGTTTTATTGTTTGGGAAGATTTTAACTTTGTGACTGCAAAAGAAACGGCACGTGATAAAATTAAATTGTAAGGATAGGAGAATTGACTTGCAAAGATGTGAAAATTGCAACTCACAATTTAGCTGGAGTCAAATTTATAAATCATGGTGGTGGGTGTATCGACCAATTAAATGTGAGCACTGCTGTGTTAAGCATAAAATAACCATTGTTGGCAGGTTTACATTTGTCGCCTTGACTATATTACTCATGTTGGTTTTTATGTTTTTTCTTACTCCCTTCAATCATGTTTGGGTAACTTTCGGTATAGGTATTTTAATATTTATGATCGGTTCTCTATTAACTCCATTTGTTCTTCGATATGAAAAAGAAAGGTGATAAAAATGAAACGGTTATTCGGTGTTCTCATATTCACGTTGCTGCTTGGTTCATTAGGCGCCTGCAGCTCTGACGATTCTACTACAGTAACAAATACTATTTCAGCTGCTGATGTCAATGATAGAGAAGAAACCATACTTTCCACGAGCACGAATGAATCATTTTTATTTGATTACCATAATACAGACTATGATGAAGTCATGGTATGGGTGGAAAAATATGAGTCTGGTGAGCTAGTTGATGATCAACTAGGGTTTGTGACGACACAAGCAAGTGAAGAGGGATCGATTATTGTAGCAACAGCAATTAATGATAACGACGGTGAGCAAACATTCTTGATAGGAATTGGTGATGAAGGCGGGACTTCCTCTGCTAGTATCTTGGATGACAATCTAGGAGACGCCGAGCATTTATCGAAGGTATTTGGTGAGTTACCTGAGGACCAGATACTAGATAACGGTGAAGTTGTGCTGGCGGATATGGCTTATATTAATGATGATTTTGGCACAAGCTCCATTTCCAATCAATTTTATGAAGATCCAGAGGCCCATATGGATGAGTTAAAGGAATACGATATCGTTTATCTATTTAAAGCAGAATTTACGGAGGAGTGAATGAATGGACGGGGCTATCCTTTCGATTGTTATTAATTTCAGAATAGGACGCAATTATTGAATAGACCTTGTTCAAGTGATTGGGCGCCTAAGGAAATCATATAAAACAAACAGGCCGTTTAACTGAAAGAAATGGGAACACGACTGTTAAAAGGCCTAATTTTTGTTGTTACATTACTCTTTTGTCATTCTCTTAGCCCAGAAAAAATTATATCGAAATGGAGTTAAGACAATCGGAAAGATCTCCTAACAAGGAATAGTGTTTGTCGCATATAAAAGCCATTTTCCGCTTTGGGGGGTGTAAAAAATTAAAAATGATAAAGACAAAGAGGATAGCATCTCATTAAAGATTGTATCTTATTGGTTTTCCATTCCAAGAATAGTTCGCGTTGGACTGTTTTGGCTGGTCATGATTGTACTTGCAATATTTGGCTGGGTGAAGATACTTAACAAGTTTACTTCCCCCATTTGAGTGTGATCTTCAATGTACAACAATTAGCTCCTTGACTGACGGCTGGTGACTCCATGTCAAATATGATCCCTGAGGGTGTATAGCTAATTTGAACAGGCACGTAAAATCCGTCTATCGACTGAATTAAATGATCCACTTCAGATTGATTTCCCTGCTGTGCGGTTTCCATAAGTTTAGTGGAATATTCGGTGTCACTTAATTTATTTAATAATAGTTCACTTTGTTGCATTAAAGTCTGAAATTCTTTGACTGATTGAGAAAGTATCGTTGGATCTACGGGAGGATAGGGGCGCATTGGTGCATGCTGAGAACGATATATTCCTCGGGAATGATGAATGGGTTGATAGACAGGTAGATTATACCAAGCATAATACATAACAGACATCCTTTCCTTATAAATAAAACCGTTTTAGTTATATTATTTTATGATTGGGAAGTTCTTTAGTTCCAACCCACTGCAGAAAAAGTGAATTATATTAGAAAAGGAATGTTTACAGGCACTTAGTACAGCTAGAGCGCACTGATCGAATATGATAATTTTGATTGCCCGGGAAAATAATTTGGATACATCATGTTAAAATGTATGGAAAGATCATAAGAAGGGTTTTTAAAATGTGGTAGAGTGATGTTTTTCCCTTAGAGCGATAGAATTTATCACTTGGGTTAAAAAATAAATAAGACCGCCCATGCTGATGCATGGAACGGTCATCATAGACTGAACTCCGTCAAAGGGGAAAACAAGGTTTCACGCTCCCCCCGAAAACAATATGTCTCTAATTCCTAGCGAAAGCGCCGTCGACTTCAACGGTCTCATATATATTAATAAATGCCTTCTCATCATGCTTGCGGATGATTTCCTTTATTTGCATCACTTCATGGCGTGTCACGACTGTCATTAAAATATCTTTCTTCTCCTGGGTGTAGCCACCGTAACCTTCCGTGATGGTCATTCCCCGATAGATTGTTTTCAATAAATCTTCTCTTATGACATTCCCTTTTGAGGTCACAATCTGCATCGTTAATTTAATATGACTTGTGTGGATTTTATCAATCATTTTACCTGTTAAATAGATGGACAATAGCGTGTACAAGGCGATATTCCAGTTAAACGCCGCACCTGAAATAATAACAATGATTCCATTCATGCCTGTGAGAAGAAGACCGATGCTAACATTACTCACTCTGGCGATGATGATAGCGATAATATCCAACCCACCGGAAGTGCCGGAGTATTTCATAATTATCCCGATTCCGATACCACCGATGACCCCACCAAAAATTGTTGACAACAAGATATTATCTGTCAGAGCGATCACCGGCAATAGGTGCAAGAAAACGGAAAGTGATACAACACAAATCAGCGTATTAATCGTAATTTCTCTTCCAAGTTTAATGTATCCTAAAACAATTAAAGGTACATTAAGCAAGAAGTTCATTAAACCAATATCAAAAGGAGTAATGAGCCCGATTAAAATAGCTAACCCGCTTAGTCCACTACTTAAAATGCCATAGGGAACGAGAAAGAAATTAAAGGCAAATGCAACGATGAGTGATCCTGCGATGACAATTAAATTTTTCATAACCATAAATCTCCTTAAGATATATAATATTGTTTTTGTAAATGGCAGTTTGTGACTCGAAAATCCTTTCTCAAAACCACTTCCGCAATATGGATTCTATTTAATCCGGTCCGTCTCTTTTTTATTTTTTGTATAAAAAACTCGTCCCCAAAAAAGAGGGACGAGTTTATATTCGCAATGTATTCCCATGTTTTAAAAAGAAACAATTTTTGCTGAAAACAGGGTATTTCTCTTACTATTTCTCGTCACGAATTATAATTAATAAACTATAACTTAGCAGAAAATGATGAGAGAAGTCAATACCCTTTCCCTTATTCATAATCTTTCTTAAAGTGCTAATAACTGAACAAAATCTGATTGCTTCTCATTCATTTAATGAAACATGCCATTTCATTCGGGACGTCAGCCGTCAGACGCATCAGCCGATGGGTCGCTAGGATGGTAAAAAGCTAGAATCTCAGCATGTAAACCGAGGCGTTTGATTGGATTTTTTGTTGTTCCATACTTTTTATCCCCTACAACGGGATGCCCGATATCTTGCATATGGACGCGAATTTGGTCTTTCCTCCCTGTTTCAAGCGATACTTCTAGGAACCCCTAACCCTTCCCCCACCTTCCCATACTCCCGTAAAAATTTCATCCGCACTGTCCCCGTTGGACCATTTCTCTGTTTTCCTATAATCACTTCCAACTCATTCTTCTGTTCACTTCGCCTATCGTAATAATCCTCCCGGTACAAGAAACCAATGACATCGGCATCCTGCTCTATATTTCCGGATTCACGGAGGTCCGACATCATCGGCCGCTTATCCTGCCTGGAATCGACCCCGCGGGAAAGCTGAGAAAGCAAGACGATTGGTATTTTCAAATCGATTGCAAGCAATTTAAGTTCTCGTGTAATCTCACCAATTTCCAGATCCCGGCGGTCCCTCCTGATCAGTGTAGGGCTAATTAATTGAAGATAATCGATAATGACGAGGGGTTTTTGATTGGGATGATCGTGGATATATTTTCGAATTGCCGCACGTATTTCTGCAATCGTTCGCTTTGTATCATCGATTTCCAGCTTCCAGTCTGTGAGTTCTCCAATCGCCCTCATGGCATTTTCATAATCTTTGCCTGTAAATAGGTTATCAATTTCCCGCCACTTACGGATATTGATCATACCTTCTGCGGAAATCATCCGTTTTAAAAGTTGTTTTGTTCCCATTTCCAAACTGAATACGAGCGAACTTCCACCATTCTTGCAGTGTCCTGTTGCCATATTCAAAGCGAATGCGGTCTTTCCAACGGATGGCCTTGCAGCAAGGATGATTAAATCTCCCTGCTGCAGCCCTCCTGTCAGTCGATCAAAAGGTGGAAGGCTTGTCTTATACCCCAAATCTTCCTGTTTCGGTTCCATCAATTCTTCACTTATTTCCACCAAATGATCGTACGTGCTTTTTTCTTTATCCCTCAAGGTTAACGCTCGGCATTTCTTTAAGTCTTCCAACAAATGATCAATCATTTGTTCAGAAGGCTCATTCAAGAAGCGCTCAACGGCTTTCTTCGTTTCACGCAACTGATAAGCTTCCCTTAGAAGTTGTTCATAATGTTTAAATGTTGCCGTGCTCGGAACAGATTCAGCGAGTTTCGTGAGATAACTGACATTACCTACCACTTCAAGCTTATCTATTTCTATTAACTCCGTCGTTACAATGACAACATCAATCGTCTTTTTTTCCTTGTAAGCATTCTTCATCGCTTGAAAAATAAACTGATGGGCTTCATATTCAAAATAATTTTCATCAATTTCCACGTCTTTAAACAGCGACCCTTCCATTAAAATGGAACCAAGAAAACTCGCTTCTGCCTCGTACCTATCCATTCTTATTTCCCTCCTTTCTTCTGAAGTAATTTTTCTACTTCTGCTTTAAAACGTTCCTTCACTTCTGGAGAAACTTTTTTCGCTTCTGCTCGCCATTCTTCTATTTTCGCAAACGTCGACTCCCCTTCATCCGGATAAGCAGCAATTTCACTGAGCATTGGCGGGTAAGGATTGTCCATCACAAAGGCGGATAAATTTTCCATGACTCCGTTATAATCCATTTTCTTTAAGTTAGGAATGAGTAGAGCTGCTTTTCGTTTCGTCAAATTAAAGCGCGGATACATTTCATTGATTGTTTTTAATACTTCAAGTGCCTCTTGATTCGTCATTTAAAATTCCTCCTTAAGCCATTCGTCAAGTGATTCTTCCTCTTGCTTTGTTTGTTTCCTGAAAGGGATAAGCTTCTTGCTTTTTTCCAGTTCTTTTTCCAACTCATACGCATGCACTTCCTCAAGCGTCCTGAGCCCTTCCTGTTTCCACTCCTCTAGAATTTTCTCCAGATAACTAAATGTTTTCCCGCCTTTTTTCACCATAATGAGAATTGCTTCTTCTATGACGTTTTCCCCGAAATCATCCATCCACCCGAGCAGCTCTTCCCGGATCAGTGGAGTCAGCTTGCCGATATTTTCTTCATAGATTTTACAAAGTTCATGCATCTCACGCTTGCTTCCTCCTCTTCTTCTCTTTTCTTTTGTATTTTGAACTTTATGTATGGTCAACTCATCGGTCGAGTCTTCCGTCAACTGCGGGGTCAAACTCGGAGACGACGCTCGAGGCAAGTCCTGAGTCAACTCCTGATTTGACGTGAATGTAAAATAATGCTCGATCGCTTTATGAAGTGGGATCATTTTATATACTGGAGCTTGATTTTGCTTTCCTTTTTTATAGCTAATAAATCCGCGTTCCTTGAGCTTTTTTCGTGCATTGATCACTCCCTGTTTTGACAACCCGGTCCATCTCATGACGGTAGACGTCGGGGCATTAAAAACACTTTTTTGCCCCAGTCTATTTCCAATATTCATCAATGTATGCCAGAGTACAATCTCTCCTGTCGACATGTCATTCAACATCAACCAATCCATGAAAAAATTTTTGTCTTTATGGTAATTTAATTTTGACATTGTATTCGTTCCCCTTTATATTTTTTATTGAAAAAAGTCTTGAAATGCCAAAAAGGCAAATTACTGCCCGATTGTTTTTCGAACAACAATTTACCAATTTGTCATATTGTCCATCATCCATTTCTCAAGCACGTCTGCATGAAATAGAATCCTTCCGCCTACTTTAAAATGAGGAAGCTTTTTTTCTTTGACAAGATCATAGATGGTATCCTTATGCAGCCCAAAATACAGCGCCACATCCTGAACCGACATTATACGTTTTTGCATGGTTTTTCCCTCCCTTCACTACTACTATCGAAAGAAGTGAGGAAAAAGTGGCATAAAAAGAGAAAATAATTTTATTTTATTTTGTTTAGAGTTTTATTAGGTGAATGACGGGATAAAAAGGGGCTGATATATATTTAACGGGTTTAGTTTAGGGAGAGAAAAATGCTAATCACAGGGAAATAACTCATCAAATAGTATGCAACTCAACAACAATTTAAAAGTATAATTAGCAAGCAAAAAAGTTCAAATTTAATCTGAGCTTTTTTAATGATATAAATTACTATTTTATTCTACAATTGCGCTCTTGTGGAAGATCATGTTTGTGGTTAGACTCTTTAACTTATTGAACTATTGCGCCCGTTCTGAACTTCTTAAATTGACTTTTACAATAATCGTATAAAAGTAGATACCACAAAATAAGTTAAGAGACCTGCTACAAAATATTTCTCTTCATAGGTCTGTCTCCCCTTTCTTAATAAAATAGCCCGATTCTGGTGCATCGCTATGCAGTAAATGCGCCCGATTGTCGTACTTTAATCCTTGAAAAGTTTTTATTTGTACATTGATTTTAAGAATTATATTTTTTTATTTTTTTCTTAACAACAAAAAACGTTACCACAGCAAATATGGTATATATTAATAACGCAACGATTGCTAAAAAAGAGTAGTTACGGAAAAGAACAATCAAAGATCCTAACGCCCCTAATGCTATCCAACCAATAAAGAAATAACCTTTTCTTTTATCGTTGATTAAAAGTGAAGTTAAAATTCCAAAAGCCAAACCACTAGAAATTATTAAAACTTATTGACATTATGATAAAAAGAAAATCATTCTCAAGCGACACGCTTACCCTCCTATGAATTAAGTAATTGTAATTTAATTATTCTGATTATTTAACTTAAAAATATAACATTTCCTCTTACATTTATTTGTCTACCCTCAATTTGTGTTTAATAATCTGGCCCAATTGCGGAAGATCGTTTTTCGCAACATTAACATTGATCTTGCTCTATTCTATTCACGACACGTAAATCACTTTTTCTTGAAATGACGCCATACCATTGGAATTGCGTTAAGAAAGAGAATGTAAATAAATACAAATATCAAGTAGAACCAGACTATACGTGTCATTGGGTCTTGCCAATCAGTTAATCCATTGTGGTCGACCGCTTGTACAAGTATTA
>Ga0079226_10002156_pt1 | contig 15150 bp, 16 predicted proteins | sample Poulit2014_FD_76345 | JGI IMG/M metagenome (GOLD analysis project Ga0079226, IMG submission 76345) | Agricultural soil microbial communities from Georgia to study Nitrogen management - Poultry litter 2014 | ecosystem: Environmental > Terrestrial > Soil > Agricultural land | place: USA: Georgia... | reverse complement strand
TTCTTATGCTAGTGATCAAAGCTATACTTTATTTTATGATAAACAAACGAAAGGTGTATTCAAAGCGGAGGCTAAAAGTATTAGCATGCCAAAGTTTCTTTTATTATTTTTAATCGTTTACCCAGCGATGAATTTATTTCCGAATGGTGTGATTCCGTATCATAATGATTTAATTTTATATAGCTTAGGCCTTATTGCAATAGTTTTAAGTTTAATGGTCGGACATTATCTTACACAAAGATTAAATAAAGATGTTAGAAGAATCACTTTATCGAAAGAAGAGTGGAAATACTATCTTGAAAAAGGAAATAAACTTTATTTCACACAAATAACAGTGCTGACACTGTTATTAATATTCGCTATATCCTGTATTGTTTTTCTGTCTATCTTTCAATCTAAATGGTGGCTTTTTGGAGGGATTGGCACAAGTGTAGTGATAGGAACATCTATCACTACATTTACCAAAACAAGATACTTGCTATACAAAAATAAATTAGACGTTAATTTAAATGGGGAGAAAAGAAGGTGAAGATATTACCTATTGGTAGTATTGTACTCCTGAATAAAGTTAATGATGGCCTTATTATATGATTAATCCTGGAAAACATTTTTTAAGGATGTTATATGGCCTTCAGTTGTTACACTAATAGATTGATTCAGAGGTGATTAACAATGAAAAAAACATTTTACTCCTCTCTCTTTTAATTCTTCTTGCAGCATGTAATAAACAAGTAACTGAAGCAGAATTAATCGGTGGAGAATGGATAGCAAAAGCGGCATATGAGGATGGGGAAATAATAGGAGAACCTAACTGTTATCCATTTGAAGAAGGATTCAAATTCAAAGATGAAGATACCGTTTATAATACGACCTTTGCCGAGGATTTCTCTTACGAACTTATTGAAACGAACTGAAATTGTACTTCGTCCCCCCTGGTCCAGGTATGTATAAATATGATATTAAAATGGTAGATGAAGGTGAACTTGTTATGGAGGGGCTTGGTTTGGCAGAAGGGGAATCGTGTTACGTGGAGCGACAGTGATAAGATATGTTAAATGCTTTTAATTTTTAATTCAATGTTGAAAAGAAAGTCTTAGGGCAAGGAACCATAAGTACTAGGTACCCAAACGACCCAGAATTGTTTGGGTACTTGGTACTTTAAACAAAAAACTGAGAGAGATTGAAAATGAACTTGGCTCTGAGGTAACGCATGTTATTCATACAACCGCTGAATGAGAAATTTAAATTATCAACTTTTACTAGGCTGTCTAATACAGGATTAGGAGGGAATGTCGTGAGCAAACTGAGTTATTATTTATTAATTCCTACTACTTTAATTTTGTTGGTTCTTATAGGCTGTAGTCCCAAAATTACAGAGGAAGATTTAATTGGAGGATATTGGGTGGGCACTGCGGGATACAAGGATGGTAAGCCAGAGGGAACGCCTTACTGTTTCCCTTTTGCGGAAGGGATTGAATTTAAAAACAACGAAACTGTATATGTCGAAGCCTTAGACGAAGATTATAAATATTGGCTAGAAGAAGGTGAAAATGGAACAATCATTAACTTTAGAGGAGGCCATCATTATCTTAGTTATTATGTTGATAAAATCAATGATGATGAACTTGGTTTGGTAGGAGAAGATGATTTTCAGAAAGGTGAGTCTTGCTATTTAGAAAGGCAATGATAAAAGTCTAAAAGTAAATAGTGCATAAGGTCAGGTGTCTTGTCCTATCGGTAGTTATGTTCTCATGGAGAGAATGAACCTGTTCGAGCCCGCTGAAAAAGTCCATCTGAAAATTTGGCCAATCTCAAGACTGGTATGAAATTAGTAAATCTATAATTGAAGCCGATTTTAAATCAAATTTGCATCAATATATTACCAGGAATACAGAAATTAAACCCATCGAGGAACTTGCAGAAGAAAATTTTTATTAGTTCCTACTGAATTCACATATGATTTATTGGAAAGCTGGAAAGCCGTCTCGGACATTTTTCGTGAGATTAAATATCCTTCAAATGACATTACTGATGGAAATTGGGTAGAAGTAAGGAAAGTTTTGGTTAATAACTGGATTCCAATGGAGGACGTATCTAGAAGAATTGGTGGAAAATGGCAGATAATTATGATGAATCAATTAGTACGGATTTGGTATATAACTATATTTTCTATAATGAAATAATAACTGATTATTTCAGAGCATTTTTGGAAGAAGAAGGAATTTTAGATTGATGAGTAAATAGTTATTTTAGTGAATCACTACATAACAACCTGATGAATTGTTGTATCGTGAGTGATATTATTTCTACTTAATAATATCATTAGAATCAACAGCAAAGTACTCCATATTACTTGGTATGGAGTCATCGCTTAAATATTTATTTTAAAATGTCTTGTCCGGCAGAGAATTTCATTCACTCTACAACCCTGACAAGCTCCTCATAAATATCTTCCGTTTCATTCGCATATTTCTTATTTATCATCACGTAATCGTCATCTGTTGCTACGTAAAGCACTTTTGAATCGGAATTTTTATGGATGAATAACAAACCAGAGCCATATGGATCTTCTAATCGAAAGCGGCCCTTTAAAAGATTGCTTGTTGCAAAGCCATTTGTTTTAATGTTGACTTCCGGTAATTCATCCAATAGCTCCACCATTTCGATATCAGCAACATCCCATTCAACGCCATACATACCACTAATTTCAAATGTTACTTCATTAACTGTAACTTCATTATCAAGATAACCCACTGCTGTGATACCAATGATAAATAAAAGAGTAGCTCCTGAAATGATAGACATAATCCACGTCATTTTCTTTCGCTTGTGAGGTACTTCATATCGCTGAATCCAGACCATACCGATTAACAGATATATCAAAAACACACTAATTCCAATTTCAAAACCATATGGGATTGGTAGCAAACCGAGAATGAAGGTTATGGCAAAAATCCAAAACGTTATCGTAAATAATTTTCCAAGAGCATCTAAATAACCACTTTCTTCAAGGTATTCTTTTTCCTCCTTAGAGCGTTTATGAAATCCACTGAGTAACATGTAATCTCTCTTTTTGGCGAATAAATAAGTAATGCCACCATATATAAGGAGTACCCAGCCCATTACCAATATGTAAATAATTGTTCCCTTATCCATTGTATCGCCTGTTGGTATTTTATTTTGAATTAGCTGACGTACTAAAAAAATCAGTTCATGATCTCCCTTCATGATAAAGGAGGGAATCTTTTATAAAAGTCATATATTTAATTATTATACGCTTAAGGAAGAAAAAAGTTTCAAGATGACTTCATTTTTATTAGTAGTCGGATATGTTCTTTTGCATGAATTATTAGAAAAGTATAAACTGAAGAGAAAGATAACATTAAAAAAGGAGGGCAGTGTATGGAATTTATATTTTCATTTTCTCGTTTTGTACATATTATTAGTGGGTTTCTCGCATTAGTTATCTTATGGGTGCCAATATTTACACGAAAAGGTGGAAAGGTGCATAGAAGAGGCGGATGGATTTATGTTTTTTCGATGACTGCTGTTTCTGTGACAGCATTATTCATGGGGGTATATCGTTTAACATGGGATGCGGGTTCAGATCCTGACGCTATTCCGTTTTCCTGGTTCCTCATCTTTATCGCTATTTTGAGTGGGGCAACGGCATGGTATGGTGTTCGTGTTTTACGATATAAGAAAAGAAAAGCACCGAATCGCCAATTTATCAATCTATTCTTTCCCATACTTTTGCTAGGTTCAGGAATTGCTATGAGTATCTATGGCTGGATGATCGACTTTCCGCTATTAGCCTATTTTCCGATTGTTGGAATTTTCTTGGGGGCATCACAGTTGCAATATTGGTTTTCATCACCGAACCGCAGATCGCATTGGATTGTGGAACATCTCGTTGGCATGCTCTCTTGTTGTATTGCTACGATAACAGCATTTACTGTTTTTGGCGCACCTAATTTACTACAAATAGACGCAGTTAGTATTTTATTATGGTTTGCACCAACAATTGTCTTCGTGCCATTAATTATTGGATTTTCAGTATTTTATACAAAAAAGCTTGATGGGAAGCGAAAGTAATTGACAGGAGGGGGTGTTCCACCGTCCCCCCCAATTCTTAAGTTATCCCCAAACTTCCTTTGTAATATCGATAATGAATTTTAATTTCTCCCATTGTTCCTCTTCTGTTAATTTATTGCCATGATGTGTTGAGGAAAAACCGCATTGTGGGCTTAAGCATAATTGATCGAGGGGTAAGTAGTTTGCTGCTTCATGAATGCGTGAAATAATTTCTTCTCTGTCTTCGAGTTCACCAGTTTTAGATGTCACAAGGCCAAGCACAACACGTGGACCACCTTTTGGAATATGGCTTAGTGCCTTAAAATCACCTGAACGCTCATCATCGTATTCAAGGAAAAAGCCATCTACTTTTTCTTTTGCAAATAGTCTAGGTGCAATGAGATCATAGCTTCCTTCAAATGCATAGGTTGACTCATAATTTCCACGGCAAAGGTGGCTGGTGACAATTAAATCAGCTGGCTTTTTTCCATAGATCCGTTGATTACTCGAAGGGCTAAATCGATTAAGTATTCACGTGAATATTTCCCATCATTAAAAGGGATATCGGGAGCTGAAAGGCCGGCAGTGTAGACATCATCCAACTGCAAATAACGAACACCAGCATCATAAAATGCTTGAATTGCATCCTGATAAGCCAGAATAATATCATTGGCATAGTCTTCGATGTCAGGATATATCTCTTCGTTTCGGATTCCAGCATTGAAAAATTGATTAGGGCTAGGAATCGTTTGTTTAGCTACAGCACGGTCGTCAACAATTTGATTGAATTCGATAAAATCCTGAATGTGCGGGTGGTTTGGATTAAAAGAAATTTTACCAGTATTTCTCACATTATATTTTTCTGTTTCTTTTCCTTTAAAGGAATACCCTCGCTCAGGTATATATCCTTCAAATCCACTTAAATGTTCCATAAAGTCTAGGTGAAACCATGTTCTACGAAACTCCCCATCTGTAACGACTTGAAGTCCGAGGTCAATTTGCTTATCTACAATTCGTTTAATTTCTTCGTTTTCTACTTCACGTAATTCTTCAGCGGTGATGTGGCCTTTTTTAAAATTTTCCCGTGCCTCATGTAATTGATCTGGCCTGAGAAAACTCCCAACGTGATCCGCCCGAAAAGGTACATTTAATTTTGTTTTTACGTTTGTCATAATAATCCCTGCTTTCTTTTATTTTTGTATATAAAAAAACCTCTTCTAGAAAATAAGAAGAGGTTTTACATAGTATCATTCGCTCTTCTTATCTTCTAGCTAACGCTACTGGAATTGGCACAGTGTTTTCCAACCTGTTGCCGAGGCTTCAAAGGGCCAGTCCCTCCACCTCTCTGGATAAGAATTTGCATAAATATTAAAATTATTGTAAATACTATAAGCTTGTTTAAAACAATTGTCAAGTTGAAACGAGATTTAACTTCCCCATCATGGGAGGAATTATTGTCGTGGGGTACATAAACTGATAATATCTTCCCGATCAAGGGAGGAATTGTCGTCAAGGGTCAGATAAAATGGTTATATCTTCCCATCAAGGAGGAAATCGTCATCAAGGGTCAGATAAACCGGTTTTATCTTCCCCATCAAGGAGGAAATCGTCATCAAGGGTCAGATAAACCGATTATATCTTCCCCACCATGGAAAGAACTATCGCCATGTGGTATATAAACACGGGATTCTATCTTTCAAGTCGATAGAGAACGCTTCTTTCTCACCTTATCCGGGTAATTTGCACGATTTTGGGTCACTGAAAACTCTGATCTCTCACCAAAGCGGCTCCTTCTCGTTAGATAGTTGAATAATAAACGGATAGCTAATAAAAATAATGATACATGCACTGATTAGTAGACCGATCGTTACCACAGGAGAAAATGAAAAGATGATATGTAAAAGAAGGATGAGGGGTGCGATAAAAGTGGTGAGACTACTTCTTTTTCTCGACTTTTTTGTTATATATTGTTTATTCCCGCAGTGTGGACAAGTCATTGCGCTATCCAGTGTGAATGATTTTCGAAATGTTTCAGACCAGGTCCATTCATAATGACAATTTTGACATGTAGGCATTTCATTTTCACCTCGTTTATCTTTAATGATAATAAAACCGGGGACAGTGCACTGTCCCCGTAATTACGTTATTTCTTTTTATCATCTAAATGAATGACGACGCCTTGAACGACACGGTAGTTTTTGTCATAAGGATGGCCTTCTTCCATTTCTTTTTGTCCCCAACCTTGAACAATTTTAAACATGGCATAAATAAAGCTTGATAGCTGAATTAATTTAAGTATGCCTCCTGCCAGCTGTTGATCATAAACCGCTGTCATACCAGGAATTAGTTCGCCAGCCATTGCTTGGTAAACTGGATAATGTGCTTGAAGGACGACAATAAAGTAAAAGCCTATTGGAAAAAGCAATACCGAAGCAAAGAAAATATAGGCAATTCGAATGTGTGGTGCTAAATCATTCAAACGACGTACCGGGTTAATAATGGCCCACCACATGAAAAAGGCATAGAAAAAGAGTATCGCCTTCATGACAAAAGATAAGATGACACTGTCATGAATGACATTAAACACCCCTGGTAAAAAATAAATCGAAAATATCGCGTTAAATAGGATAAGTGTCAACCACGGATGGCCGGCGACTTTGATGGAGAGTCGTAACTTATGATTCCATGCATATTTCTTAAACCATTTAAAAGGCAGGCCAATAATAAAGAATGGGATAATGACAAAATAAGTCAGGGATGCTTGAAGCATTAATCCGCTAAATAAATAATGGTCTGCGATAACGGAAAAGGGGCTTCCATGCACTAAATAAAATAGTACGAGTCCAGTATAAAAAAGTTTCGTTCGTTTAGAGTCTTTTTCATATTCAGGTGACTGTACGATATGTTTGTTATAAAGATAACCGATGCCAATGACAAGTACTAGCCAAAGTGGTCCCCATATTTCAAACCAAGAAACATCAGCAAAAATTGTATTCATCAATTTTATTTCTCCTCATCTTTTTTATATTATCACTGTGACAATAGTAAAAACGAAGTAAGAATAAATGGATTATTTTAGTGTATCCAACCGAAGTGAAAATATAGATTGTAGCTACTAGTGTACCAGAGGTTGGTTGAATTGAACAGCTGGAATAAATTTTTATGAAACGGTATTTAATATTAGAATTATGATGGTATGATGGAATTATTATAAAAATACAATAATACAAAGGAGGAGAAAATATGAAGGAACGTGGATGTGTTAAATGTGGTTCAACTTCAGCAAGTACAAATGAAATTGCCACGACAGGGACTGGATTATCAAAATTATTTGATGTCCAGCATAATAAATTTATCGTTGTATCCTGTGATAACTGTGGCTACTCGGAGTTCTATAATAGCAAAACGTCGACTGCAGGGAACGTCATTGACTTCTTTTTCGGGTGATAAAAAAACCGGGGACGAGGTACTAATCCCTCGCAACCCGTTTTTTTACTTTTAGCCTACAAATCCATAATGTGGTCCTACACCGTTTTCCCCCTGTAATTCTAGCAACTCAGAAACGGTCACAAACTGATAGCCTTGTTCTTCCAATGTTGATAAAAGTTCTGGAAGTGCATCAGCTGTTGAAGGATGAATATCATGCATTAACACGATCGCTCCCGATCTGATTTTACTTTGGATTTCTCTGTTTACTCTAGCTGCGTTACGACTCTGCCAATCTAGTGAATCAATCGACCAAAGAATGAGTGAATTTTCATTGTTGATGGCATCATTCATAGTATCATCGTCATATGCTCCATAGGGAGGACGAAAGAGATGAGGCCGAATCCCTGTTGCATGTTGGATTTTAGCGCCTGAATCGATTATTTCTCTATGAATGGCGTCTGGATCCAGTGTTGTTAAATCTTTGTGATTTTGAGTATGATTGCCAATTTCATGGCCTGCATCAGCTACTTGTTTTGCGATGTCTGGGTAATATTCGACTTGGCTACCAAGCATGAAGAAGGTCGCCACTGCGCCGTGTTGTGATAAAATATCCAGGATACGCGGTGTTACCTCTTTACTAGGTCCATCATCAAAGGTTAGTGCAACATACTTCCCATGGTCATCAGCTGTTTGATCTTCTTTTTCAGCTTGTTGGATGCGCTCTTGTTCTTCCTGAATAGCCTGTTCCATCTCTTGTTTTTGTTCTTTCGACATATCTATGATTGTATCGATCTTATCATTTAAGTTTAAATACAGTTCATCCAGTGGGATATTAAGTTTTTCTAGATTATTAGATTCGGACTCTCCAGCTACATCCATATATAACGTTAAGCCGTTCTCATCGATCGACCAATTCCATTGCTCCGGATTAATTGTGAGTGTTTCGACCAATTGTTCATCAGTAATAGAAGTATTTTCCTCCCTTTTTAGTGCTTCTTTTGCTTTTTGCTGTATTGTCTGTAACGTGTCGTCATTCATATTGAGCACATCATTTATTGTTATGAATCTATCATTGTCTATATCGATATTGAACACTTTGCTAATATGGTGTTCGGTTGCTCCCTCTCCAGTAAATTGGAGTGTATAGTAGTTATCCGTCACTTTCTGCTCATCTAATGTAAGTTGCAAAGAAGGGAGATCTGTATCTGTTGATGTATCTTCTTTTAATTTTTTCTTGAAATCTTGTTTCTGTTTATTAATCCATTGGTATACTTCGTTGTTGATCGTTTCACTTTTTGTCGTAGGAACCTGAATAGCTAAGTGGTATGTGTCCGTTTTCTTTGTATCCAGCATCAACGGTATTTCAGGATATTTACTTGGAATTTGCTCGATGGGTTGTATGTTCGTCTTGCGTTCGCTTTGATTAGCTGCTTGTTTCGGGCCACTATGTATGAATTGATTCATTCCTGTTAAGAAGAGGACACCGATAGTGATAATTATTAGCCAACCTAATTTTGTTATATGTCTACTCATGATGTTATTCTCCCTATTGTCTAGTCAATCAATATATCATTTTCTATGAAAAATTTGAGTCCGCTGTATAATTCAAAATTTACTACAATCTCGAGCGTCTTTGTAGCGACGCTCCGTAATCGATTGTATATATCATGATTTTCTTCTGTCAAAGGATTTGATGATTTTTATTTATGAACTGCAAGATGGAAAAACTACTAATTTCTTCTATAAAAAATAGCATATATACCTTAGTCAATTATAACAAAATTCATTACAAAAAATGTAAACAAATTATTGGAAAAGGGTGGAATAGCTGAAGAAATTCAGATTTTGTTAAAGAAGAAAAATATCATTGATGAATTGAAGGGTGTAAGGTAGAGAAGCATGCGGACGGTTCTCATTTCTTGTTAGGAAGAAAAAGAAGAACCGTCCCTGTACTCGCTAAATAGATGTCTTCACTGACTTCTTCTCTGACAACCATGTTTCAAAAGTGTAGGACATTTCCCAGAAAGCAAGTTCATATTCTTTGGCGATAATAAATTGTTCTTTGATCTTTTCTTTTTCTGATTCACTTGCCTGATCAGCAAGTTTGTCTAAAAGACTTTATAGATAAAAGGTAATCGTCATTAATAACCAACTTCAACGACCGCGTTAACAATGTACATGAGATCATTTTTGTCTTGTTGATCTTCTAGAAAAATTCCACTCGTTGTGGCCATTCCACCAGTCATCACTTCAACCGTTACGGTTCCATATGGAATCAATTTCTTAATCATTTCCTTATCTAATTCTTCCAAGTCCTTGGGGATGGCTAGTTTTACATTCACTTTCATATTATTTATATCGCCGTCTGGTAGTATTTTTCTCATTCCTGGCATGGAATTATAATGGATGGCATCTTTTACAGCGCGCTCTGCAGCTACATTGACATCTTGACCATGGACGTCAATACCTGTCCCTGTCTCAATGAATAATAAATTTTCCATCATTATCGTCCTCCTTTTAAAAATTACTTTCTATCTTTTTCTGATCCGAAGATAATCCTCTACCGTTTTATCATCCAAGAAATAGAGTTGATCGAGTAGAGCGGGAATAAACGTTCCAGGTCCTTTAGCTTTTACCATTGCAAGTTCCGCCGCTATACCATAACCAGCAGTTGCCTCTATGCTAGCTTCGTATATGTTTTCAGTTACTGCAGTAAAAGCCCCAATAAGCGAGGTCAGCAAACAACCACTTGCTGTAATGTTTTGCAGCATTTTATGTCCATTATTACAAAGAGTGGTACGCGTGCCATCTGTGATGACATCTGTTTTTCCAGTAGAGATGACTACCGTTTCATATTTTCTTGCAACTGTCGCCGCAATTTTTGGATCGTTTTCTTCAAGCATTGAATCAGGGTTCTTGGTTTTCTCAAGTGCGCCTCCTAATACAGCAATTTCACCAGCGTTTGCGCAGATGGCCGTCAATTTGATTGTATCCAATAATTTAAAAATCAAATCGGTCCGAAATTTTGTCGCCCCAACAGCAATTGGGTCAAGGATAACGGGTACACCTTTTTCATTCGCGGCCTTTCCAGCCAGTACCATCGCTTCTGCTCTGTCTTCTGTTAATGTTCCAAGATTTAACACAACCGCTTCAGAACTACGCGCATTTTCTTCTGCTTCTTTTGGAGTATTTGACATGGCTGGTGACGCACCAATCGCGATTAATCCATTTGCTGCAAAGTTTGTTGCTACGTCATTTGTAATGTTGAAGATGAGTGGTTGTTTTTCACGGATTTGTGCAATATAATTCATCGTTACGAACTCCTTTCCAACAGAGTGTAAATGATGAAATCCCATTAGAAGTTGTGCTTGACACAGGTGGTTATTCTCAGTCAAGAGTCCAGAGCAAAATAAAAACCACCCCGAAAATGGAGTGGTTTACATACACAAATTAGTATTGTCGCCATCTCCACTTTCCTACGCTAGTATGAACTAGATCAGGTTCAAAGGGATAAAGATGTTTATCTTATCTCAGCCAAGCGGCACCCCTAGTGGATTTCGATATTCATTTATTCTTACTATAACTTATTGCCTCGTGAAGTTAAAGGAAAATGCTTGTTATTAAGAGTTTTCTTAAAATAATTCTTATGGAATAAGTACTTTGCTTTCTAAGTTCATAGCACATTTCAATCGTCACATTATAATATCCCATACATTTAAGCAATACTTTAAATAGAATGCATAGTACGAACTAACATAAAAAGGTGTGACGAAAATGATCATAGATTATAAATGTCATAATGGGAAACTAGAGTTGAAGTTTACCCCTGAAAAAGATGATCCGGCAACTCAACACATATTGAATAGTGTATTTAAGACAACAATTAAAGTAGAGATGGGTTCGAATCAATGTGAAATACATTTACCAAACGAATGGACAATTGATTCCGTTCACCCTGATGCATTCGCACTCGCTATGCTAGCAATCATCCATCCATTTTGTGGGTCTCACATTCGGTTACCAAAAGGAGTCAGCAAATCCTTTCATAACCAAGTGAAGCGAGTAACGAATATAAAAGTTTTACCAATAAATGAAGAAATCTCACCGAGAAAAGCACCATCTGATGCCGTCCCAGCTCTGTCGTACAGTGGTGGTATTGATTCAAACGTTGCTGCTTTATTACTACCTGAAGATACACATTTATTTTATATTGACCGGATGCCCCCAAAAGGGCATAAACTTAAACTATTAAATCAAGAAGCTGCCTATTACGCCTGCGATTCGATGGCTAAATTAGGTAGAAACGTTCATAAAATAAAAACAGATATGCAATATATTAGGAAGCCGGTTGGTTTTGGTACTTTTCTAACCGATGCCGTCCCTGCTCTTTTATTAGCAGATTATTATGGTTTTGATACAACTGGTCACGGCCAAACACTAGAAATGGCCTATCAAGTCGGACATCTTGGCTTTAAAGATTGCAAACAAAACAGGGCAGGATACCCGTGGCATAAACTATTAAAATCCATTGATATGCCATTTACACTTCCGACAATCGGATTAAGTGAAGTGTCTACAACTAGAATTATAAATAAGTCTCCATTTCGTGAGTTTGCTCAACCCTGTGCCAGAGGAAAAATTAAAAAGCCGTGTATGAACTGTTATCAATGTTTCAGGAAAACATTACTAGAAAGGGTAATGATGAATCGCCCGTTAGATGATAAGTTCCTGGATGAATTATTTAATATTAAAGAAGTAAAAAAAATAATAAATACATCACCAATTTATTTTGAAAATATTTTAGCCTATGTTACTGCCCACTATAACGGAGAGCATAAAGAAATGTTGTCACTCAAGAAAAAAACGAGGGGAGACACACTGCCAGTTGACTGGATGAATAAATATTATTATAAATCTCAAGAATTCCTCGCGACGAAATACCGTAATCATGTCAAGAAAGAAATATATAAATATGTAAAACCAATGAACGCATATGATATAAAAACAATGAAAAACTCATTTAGTGAAGCTTATTTTAAAAAAGTTTCGTTTTAAGAAGATTAGCCTGGGTATTTTGTTTAGACTGAATATCGCTATCTATGAACACTCCAGTTTTTAGCACATTTTATTCCCCTTATTATATCGCCCCATACATCTATGCTTATCATTAAATAGAATAGATAATACGAAAGATAGTAGAAAGGTGTGCAAGATTGATGATCATTAAATATAAATGTCAAAATGGGAAACTAGAGTTGAAATTCACCCCTGAAAAAGATGATCCAAAAAGACAACTAATATTTAATACCACATTTAAGAAAAACACCAGGGTGGATATGGTCTCTACTCGCTGTGAAATACGCTTCCCAAACGATTGGACCGCTGATGCTGTTCATCCTGATGTTTTCGCGCTTGCTATGCTTGCAGCAATCTACCCATTTATTGGTAAAACTCTGCGATTACCCCGAGGTGTCAGTAGAGCATTTCATAATCAAGTGATGCAAGTTACGAATAAAAAAGTGTTACCTGTAAATGAAAAATTAGCTCCTAGAAAAGCCCCTTCAAATGCTGTTCCTGCTTTTACGTACAGTGGTGGTATTGATTCAACCGCTGCAGCCATTTTATTGCCTAAAAATACACATTTTTTTTATTTTGACCGTATCGTTCCCACGGGAACTAAAACTCTATTAAATCAAGAAGCTGCCTATTATGCCTGTAACTCTATGGCAAAAACGGGAAGAAACGTTCACAAAATAAAAACAGATATGCAGTATTTAAGGAAGCCGGTTGGTTTTAATAGTTATCTGTCAGATGCTGTTCCCGCCCTTTTATTAGCAGACTATTACGGCTTTGACACGATAGGTCATGGTCAAACATTGGAAATAGGTTATCAAATCGGGCATCTAGGATTTAAAGATTGCAAAGAAACGGAGGTAGGCCATCCATGGCACAAACTATTAAAATCGATTGATCTGCCGTATACGCTGCCGACGATTGGATTAAGTGAAGTGTCGACCACAAGGATTGTAAATAAGTCACCATTTCGTGAGTTTGCTCAAGCCTGTAGTAGAGGAAAAATTAAAAAACCGTGTATGAACTGTTTTAAATGCTTTCGGAAAAGTCTATTAGACAAGGTGATTATGAACCAGCCATTAACGGATCATTATCTTAATAAATTATTTTCTATTAAAGACGCACGAAATGTACTGAATGCACCACCACCTATCTATTTTGCAAGTATATTAGCTTATATTACCGCTCATTATAATGGTCGCCACAAAAAGATGCAGTTACTAAAGAAGGTGACACGAGGAGATACCCTGGAAGTTGACTGGATGAATAAATGGTATGCCAAATCTCAGGAATTCATTGCACCGAAATATCGAAATCGCGTCAAAAAAGAAATATTAAAATATGCAGAGCCAATGAACACAAAGGATGTAAGAACAATGACAAAATCATTCAGTAAAGCATATTTTAATCAGAAATAAGGGGACAGGTGCCTTGGGGCGGGACACGGGGGAACACGGGCAGGGACATGGGGACAGGTCCCTTGTCTCAATTAGCTCTTGCCTGGAAAGTTTGAAATTTGGGACAGTGTACCTGTCCCCATGTTCCGACCAAATTTTAAAGTAAAGGAGTTAGGTAAAATGGGAAAACCTAACGTACTCATACTTGTGAGGAGATTTGATAAATTATTTCCAAAACATAAAGTGAAGTATGAGTTTTTACAAGCCATTGAAAGAGTTGCTAATGTATCTTATCACCATGGCGATGGAGATATATTGGAGATAGTAAAACGACAAAAACGCAGGCCAGACTTCATTTTTCATTATGATATTACAGCAAAAAATTTTTTATCCCCTAAAATAAAAAATCTAGATAAAATTAATATTCCTGTTGGTGCGTATGTTATTGATGCCCATTGGAAAAATGATCAAAGAAGAAAGTACTTCAAAGAAAATAACATCTCATTAATTTTTTCAGTAAGTAAAACCCCTTTTCTTAAACGATTCCCTGAATACAAGTCTAAATTTCGTTTCCTGCCATTTTCAATCAATCCTACAATCATAAGAAATCGGAGCCTTAAGAAAGACATCGATTTTCTTCTCATGGGGCATATTGCGAAAAGTTATCCATTTCGGGCAGCGGTCCGGGATAAAATGAAAAATGTAAACGGATTTGTCTACCATAAACATCCCGGTCACCTTGTCAAAGATCGTTCTAAATTAATTATCGATCATGATTTTGCAAAAGAAATAAATCGCGCGAAAATCTTCTTTACATGTGGTTCTATCTATCAATATCCTGTCATGAAGTATTTTGAAGTGCCTGGTTGCTATACACTGTTAATAGCAGAGAAAAATCCTGATTTAACGGAATTAGGATTTAAGGACGGTGTTCATTATGTTGCTGCAAATCAATCTGATTTTTATGAAAAAGGGCTATATTATCTAGAAAATGAAAAAAAACGAAAAGAAATTGCGTTAGCTGGATATAAATTTATCCATCAAAATCATACCCACTTAATTAGAGCACAGCAGTTTATACGTTATGTGAAAGAAGTTATTTAGGGACAGGTCCCTTGTCCCACTAGCTCTAGGAGGGAAACTTTGGGACAGTGTACCTGTCCCTTATGTCCCTTTG
>Ga0079226_10002155_pt1 | contig 15150 bp, 15 predicted proteins | sample Poulit2014_FD_76345 | JGI IMG/M metagenome (GOLD analysis project Ga0079226, IMG submission 76345) | Agricultural soil microbial communities from Georgia to study Nitrogen management - Poultry litter 2014 | ecosystem: Environmental > Terrestrial > Soil > Agricultural land | place: USA: Georgia... | reverse complement strand
TGGATTATGAATATGATTTTAGATCCGGATGCTATGCTTGATGAAGATCCTGTAGCTATTGCTTTGTTAGAAGAATATATTGCACCGATGGCTAATTTAGGATTGTCTGAAGATGAAGCAAGAGAAGTCTTGGAATACTTAAGAACACAAGAGTAAATTTAAAAAATATTATTGGATAAAAAACTTCATCTTTTAAGTAAGGTAAAGTTTTTTTTATGACTTTATTTTCGAGGGTGATATTTTTCTATTACTTTCTTTAAGAAAGCTTGATTGGTATGCACATAAATTTCTGTAGTGGTAATACTTTCATGACCTAACATTTGTTGAATAGCACGTAAATCTGCTCCATTTTCTAAAAGATGTGTGGCAAAAGAATGCCGAAAAGTGTGTGGACTAATATTTTTTTGAATTTCTGTTTTTTTTGCCAAACGTTTAATAATTGTAAAAATCATAGCTCTGGTCAATTGTTTTCCTCTTCGATTTAAGTATAAAAAATCTTCATGTCCTTTGGCTATAGTTTGTTTATTTCTGATTTCATTTTTATAAATATTGATATATTTCTGTGTTTGTTCAGCAATAGGAACAAAACGTTGTTTGTTTCCTTTTCCAGTTATTTTTATAAAACCTTCTTCAAAAAATAAATCTGATATTTTTAAAGAAATCAATTCAGAAACCCTTAAGCCACAACCGTATAAAGTTTCTAAAATACTTCTATTTCTTTCTCCTTGAGGGGAGCTGAGATCAATTTGATTAATCAATAAATCTATTTCTTCCACACTTAATGTTTCCGGGAGTTTTCTTCCGGTTTTAGGAATGTCAATCAAGCTGATAGGATTGTATTCTCTGTAATCCTCAAAGATTAAATAAGAAAAAAAACCTCTCAACCCTGAAATGATTCTGGCTTGAGACCTGGGATTTACTTGTTTTGAAACTTCATAAATAAATTGTCTTATTTCTTCCTCTTTAATCTTAATTGGAGAAGAGTCGATATGATGTTGAGCTAAATAATCAATGAGTTTTTTAATATCTAAAGTATAGCTTTTGATAGAGTTTTCAGATAATCCTCTTTCTAATTCTAAATAAACTTGATAATCTTTTAAAGCATTTTCCCATTTCATAAGCAGTAAAAAATAAACTGTAAAAACAAAGATAGAAATAAAGCTAAACTAAAAATAAAATGGAATTTTTAAGCTGTAAAAGTTTTTGTAGAAATCAGAGTTAGCTGATGATTATTTTTTATCTATATTTGCAATAATATTAAGAATTTTAAGCTATGGGTTTATATAATAAAGTATTTAATATTTTTGAGAAGAACTTTCTCATGTATGCTATGTTTGGAGTTTTAATTTCCAGTAGCCTTGGAGCTGTGGGGGCAATGTTAGCTTTCCATAGTTCAGAAGGAATTGCAGAAATGATACAAGTTGCCTTATTAGTTATAGGGTGTTGTGGATTTACAGCTGCACTTTTGGGAGGTCAAAAACCTAAAGTAGTTTTTAATTGGCTTTTAATCAGTATGCTAATCAGCACAATAATTGTTATAATTCAGGTATTATAATGAAGTATGCTCAAGAGAAGAAAGAAATTAAAAGTAGAGAAGAAGTTTCAACTTTAGTGAGAACATTTTATTCTCGCATCAGAAAAGAAGAAACTTTAGGACCTATTTTTGAAGAGATAATTGACGATTGGGAAGAGCATTTTGAATTACTTACAGACTTTTGGGAAAGCAATTTATTTAGAATTAGAAAATATTACGGCAATCCCATGTTGGCTCATGTATCGGTCGATAAAAAAAATGATCATAGTATAGAATCTATGCACTTTGGTATTTGGTTGAACTTGTGGTACCAAACAATTGATGATCTTTTTGAAGGACAAGTAGCAGAACTTGCAAAATTCAGAGCAAGAAAAATGTCCACAAATTTATTCTTAGCAATGTATCATCACAGGCCACAAAAAGAAGAAAAATCTTAAAAAATCTGATAATAAAATAATATTTCTATTTATAAATTGAATTCCTCATTAAGTAATTAGTGAGGAATTTTTTTATTTCTAAAAAATAGGAATTAACTTTCTTCATATTTAAAAATTATAATTATTAAATGATATATGTCATTTTTGAGGAATTTCTTAACTGATTTAATCCTGGAAATTTGCTTTAAAAAATGATAAAAATCATTGATTTTAAATAAAATAGTTGAAAATAACTTTTAAAAATATTATATTCACCTGATAATCAATGTGTTTTGTTGAATTAATATAATTCAGATAAATTTGTCCGTAATTAATTTTCAAATTATCTTTGCATTTAAAATAAAGGAGTATGTTTTCTAAAGCTTGTGAATATGGAATTAGAGCAGTGTTATTTATTGCATTTTGCTCTTTAAAAAATGAAAGAACTCGTTTAAAAGAAATTGCTAAACAAATTGAAGCGCCAGAGGCTTTTACTGCTAAAGTCTTACAGAAATTAGTAAAAGAAGGAATAATTCAATCCAGCACCGGTCCTAAAGGAGGATTTTATATTGAGAAAGAAGAGGTCAGTAAAATAAAACTCATTCAAGTGGTTAAAGCCATTGATGGAGATCAAATCTTTGTTGGTTGTGCTTTAGGATTACCAAAATGCGATGAAAATAGACCTTGTCCTGTTCATCATAAATTTAAAGCAATTAGAAATTCATTAACAGAAATGATGAGCACAATGGATGTAGGAAGAATGGCAGTTAGCGTAGAAAACGAATTAGCTTTTTTAAAATATTAAAATAACCCAAAAGTATTGATATATAAATTATGACGTATCTAAAAAACTCAAAAGAACGTTTTTATTTGTTTTTACTCTTGTTTTTCGGTGCTTTTCCAGCTTTTGCAGATAACTCAGAATCTGCAGCTTGGCTGAAAAGTACAGGAGTGATTGGTACAATATTATTAGTTGTTATTGCTTTAGCAGTAACGCTGATTATTGGATTAATCAAGTTTAATGACTTTTTTACAAGATTAAAAAATAATAAAAAACAAAGAGACTATGATGAATTACATGAAGAAATCATAGGATTAGAAGAAGATGAAACTGATAACATCTTAGAAAAACGAAAAAAAGCACTTAATTATAAATTAAGTGGTGAAGAATTAGGAGGAAACGAAAAAGTTTTAGATGAGAAAGGAATTATTACTCATGTTTCTCATGATCCAAAACCAAGATTTTTTGATAAAAAACAAAAATCAAAAATCTTATTAGAAACTGCTCCTGAGCTGAAAAAAATAATTTTATACTATTTAGGAGCCTCCGCATTTTGGTTATTAGTAGGAACTGGAGTGGGAGAATTCTTAGGATTAAAATTTATTTGGCCAAGCTTAGATAATGTTTCTTGGCTTTCTTTTGGAAGATTAAGACCAGTGCATACCAACACAGTTTTCTGGGGGTTTGCTTCTTTATCTATGTTAGGATTGGCTCACTTTGTAATTGCCAGAACTTCAAATGCACGTTTGCATAATTATAAATTATCCTGGATCAGTTGGGCGTTGATAAATGCTTGTGTGATTTTAGGAAATTTACTCTTGATGGGAGGAATCAACAACGGAGGAGGAGAATATAGAGAATATATTTGGCCAGTGATGTTGTTGTTTATTGTAGCACTTGTTTTAACACTTTACAATTTTTATAAAACTGTTGCCAATAGAAATATTAAAGAAATTTATATTTCAAACTGGTATATTTTAGCTGCTTTAATCTGGACAGGAGTTTTAGCAACTGTAGGATATTTACCTTTCTATCAAAATGGTTTAGGAGAAACTGTTGCCGCAGGATATTATATGCACCAAGGAGTAGGAATGTGGTTTATGACTTTCACACTTGGATTGATTTATTACTATCTCCCAGCAACATTAAATAAACCGATTTATTCTTATGCTTTAGGAGTTTTAGCTTTATGGACGCAGATGTTGTTTTATACTTTAATCGGAACACATCACTTTATTTTTAGTCCATTACCTTGGTGGCTACAAACTGTAGCAATTGTATTTAGTATTGGAATGGTAATTCCTGTAACAGCAGGAACAACAAACTTCTTGATGACGATGAGAGGACGTTGGGATCATATCTCAAAAAGTTATGTTTTACCTTTCTTCTTAGTCGGAATCATTTTCTACTTCGTAGGGTCTATGCAAGGAAGTTTACAAGCCACAAGATTTACAAACTACGTATGGCACTTCACAGATTTTAATGTGGCGCATTCTCACTTGACCATGTATGGAATTATCTGTTTTATCTTATGGGCTTGTACATATACAATTGTGCCAAAAATTACAGGAAAAGAACCCAAGACTTATTTAGTAGGAGGACATTTCTGGTTAGCACTTTTAGGATTATTTGCTTACACTTTCCCATTGATGTGGGGAGGAACACTAAAAGGATTAAGCTGGCTGCAAGGAGAACCTTTTATGGAGTCTGTTACTTTGATGAAGCCCTATTGGATTTGGAGAGCCGTAGGAGGTTCATTAATGTTGGTTTCGCATTTTATTTTTGCTTATAACTTATATTATATGTTCAAAAATAAAACAGAAATCAAAAAACAAACCACAGAATTAACTAAGGAGAATTCAGAAATAATAAAAAATTAAAATATTAAAAAACATGTTTGATTTTAATACAAATCATAAAGCTTTAGTCTGGACCATGTTTCTGGTGTTCTTAGGACTAACCATTTGGATTGCTGTAATTCCAGCTTTTCAAATACAAAATGAATATGGACCATTACCAGAACAAAGAGATCTAACTCCTCAAGAAAGAAGAGGTTTAGATATTTATATATCAGAAGGATGTGTAGCTTGTCATACACAACAAGTAAGAAATATTGAAATGGACAAAATGTTTGGAAAACGTCCAGTAATGCCACAAGATTATTATTACAGCAAAAAAAGACAAGATGTTTGGCGCCAAAGTCCTTCCTTATTAGGAAGTGAAAGAACAGGGCCAGACTTATCTAACGTAGGAGCAAGACAAGCTTCTGAAGCTTGGCATTTATTACACCTTTATGAACCAAGAGCTGTAGTGAAAGAATCTGTAATGCCAAGTTATCGCTGGCTTTTTGAAGAAGTTGATAGTAATTATGTCAGAGATTCTGATCTTGTAGTAAGTGGAATTCCAGATGAATTTATCAAAGATAAAAGCAAAAAAGTAATTGCCAAAAATGATGCAAAAGCTTTAGTAGCTTATTTGATTTCTTTAAAATTCACAGAACTTCCAGAAGATATGGAAGCACCAGAATTTATTCCGCTGAAAGAAAAAGATAAAGAATTGGCAGGAAGCAGTAAAAATGAAGGAAGTGCAAGTGTTGATGGAAAAAGATTGTACGAAAGCACTTGTGCAGTTTGTCATCAATCTAATGGAGAAGGAGTAGCAGGCGCTTTCCCACCCTTAGCAGGAAGTGGAATTGTAAAAGATCCTAATCCTACAACACATATCAAAAGTGTACTTTTCGGAAAAGATGATAATCCGCAGTATGGACCTATGCAAGCTTTTGCTGATGAATTAACAGACGAAGAAATTTCTGCTATAATTAATCACGAAAGAACCAGCTGGGGAAATGACGCACCAGAAGTTACTCCAGAAGAGGTAAAAGAAATTAGAGAAGAAGGAAAATAAATGAAAATGATGAAAAAATTCGTAATTTTAATGTTGACTATTTTCCTTGGAGTTAAAAACTTATTTGCTCAAGAAGGAAACCATGAACAGGGAGGGCATGACAGTGTTCCCTTCCAAAAACCTGATGAGATTGTTGCAGATACCATCATTTGGATTTCTGTAGCAGTTGTTGTAATAACATTAATACTCACCTTGAAATATTTGATAAAACCAAAAGAAAATAACCCTAATCACATTAAAAACATAGTTAAAAATGAAGGATTCTAAAAAAATCATTAATATTGAAGACGACCGAGTGGTTAAGGTATTTTTAAATGATGAAGAGCAACCATTTGGTGAATTTCGTCCTCCGGTGGAAATTGTGTTAGATACTACTAAAATTCCTGATGGAGAACACGAATTAAAGATAGTTGCAAAAACTTCTGGAATGGTAGAAGGCGTAAAAAAAATTCCTTTTACCGTAAAAAATGGTCCAGAAATATCTGTAATCGGATTAAAACCAAATCAAACTATTAATACACAAACCCCTGTTATCATCAATGCTTATGGAAGCGAGACAACAGATCGGTTTATTGTTAAAGGTTCAGAGGATCCAAAGCCAATCCCTGCTTGGGTTTGGGCTTTAGTAATTGTCTTTATTGCATTTGGATTATTTTATCTGATTATGTATTGGACACCAGATTTTTATGAATCATTCTTTTAAAAAAAAGAAATTGAAAAGTAAATAAACTCAAAAACCAAAAACTCAAAATCAAAAAACGGGTACAGAAATAACAATTCCTGCTATCCGTTTTTGATTTTATTACAAATAAAACCAAAATTACCAAACTAAAAACCTATAAACTAATGAAAGAAATTATCAAAAAAATTGAAGATAAATATGAAAATATGGGAGAAAACCCTAAGACTTATCTAAAGGGCTTACTGCAAGCAAAACCTATTAATTATTGGGATTATATTCAAGTAGATACTTTACTTTCTCTTCAGAATCCAAGAACAAATTTTAAAGACGAAGAGATTTTTGTAATGTATCATCAAGTGATAGAACTTTTTCAAAAAATGTTGCTGCACGAAGTAAAACAATTACAAGAATTAGAAGAATTTGATGAAAATATCTGGATTGAAAAATTAGGAAGAATTGACAGATACGTTGAAATGCTGATCAACTCTTTTGATATTATGCGTTATGGGATGGATTATGATGATTATAATATATTCAGAGATACCCTCACGCCAGCAAGTGGCTTTCAAAGTGTACAATTCAGATATGTAGAATTGTATTGTACGCCAGTTAAAAATTTGGTAAACGAAAAAGGAAAATCACGCTTGCCAGAAAATCCTACTTTACAAGATTATTTTGATAATATTTATTGGAAAGATGCAGGTTATAATAGAAAAACAGGAGAAAAAACCTTAACGCTTAGACAGTTTGAAGAAAAATATGAAGATGAATTAATAGGTTTAGCACAAAGGATGCAAGGCAAAACACTTCATGATAAAATCAATAAAATAGAAAATCCTTCTGAAGAATTAATCAAAGCTTTAGTGAAATTTGATAAATCTTATAATGTAACTTGGCCTTTAGTTCATTTAGAAACTGCCGCTCATTATTTAGATACAAAAGGAAAAACAAAAGCAGCGACGGGAGGTTCTGAATGGAAAAAATATTTACACCCAGAACATCAGCAAAGAAAATTTTTCCCTGAATTTTGGAAATAAAATAATTAAAAAATAGAAAAACTAATCAGTTGAAAATTTCAGCTGATTAGTTTTTTGTTTTTATCGGTTTTTTCTACCTGTATATTTGAAAAATAAATCATCTCTGGATTTCTGAATTTCAGGACTGATTCCTACTTTATAAATATGCGGATTTTCAAATCTTTTATATTCTGGTGGAAGCTGAGCTAAACGTTTTTCAGAAAACTGTTTGATTTTTTCAATATTATCTTCTAAATCAATTGTTTTTCCATCTTTCATCAAAGGTTTTAATAAAGCTTCTGAATTGATTTTTGAAATATTCATAGATTTATGAACATCAAAAGGTGCAATGATTTTATCAGGTCTATCTTCTCCGACTTTTGTAATAGCATCAGCACCAAAAAAGGTATTATCCTCTGCAAGAAGTCTATAAACTTGTTTCTTTTCAGGTAAAGTAATCTTAGAAATATTTTCAGATATTTTTATTCTCGGAATTTCATTTGCCATTACTAATTTATAAACACCATCTAAAGCAGCATCAGGTTTTCCTGTGGCTAAATTTGTGCCAATTCCGAAAATATCAATAGGAGAATTTTGCTGTAATAAACTTCTAACAACATATTCATCTAATTGATTGGAAGCAGCAATTTTTACATATTGTAAACCAGCATCATCTAATAATTGACGAGATTTTCTGGAAAAATAAGAAAGATCTCCGCTGTCTAATCTGATGCCATAAAGTTGCTGTCCTCTTTTTTCCATTTCTTTAGCAACTTTTATGGCGTTGGGAACTCCGCTTTTTAAAGTATTATAAGTATCTACTAAAAGAATACAGTTTTCAGGATTTGCTTTTGCAAAACTTCTAAAAGCTTCAAGTTCATCATCAAACATTTGCACAAAAGAATGCGCCATTGTTCCGCTGCTTTGTAAACCATATTTTTTTGCAGCAAAAACATTACTGGTAGAATCTGCCCCGCCAATAACTGCTGCACGAGAAGCAAAAATACCGCCTAAAGCTTGTGCTCTTCTCAATCCAAATTCACTGATAATTTTATCAGGTGCAACAGATCTTATTCTGGCTGTTTTTGTAGCGATTAAAGAAGAGAAATTTAAAATATTTAATAAAAAAGTTTCTATCAATTGAATAGCTAACATTTCACCTTCAATTCGTAAAATAGGTTCTGTTGGGAAAATAATTTCTCCTTCTGAAGGGCCATAAATAGAACCTTTAAATTTGAAATTCTTTAAATAAGCTAAATATTTTTTATCATAACCTTGTTCTGCTAAAAACTCAAGATCTTCTTCAGAAAAATGTAAATTTTCTATGGCTTTTAGCAATTCAGCTAAACCTGCAAAAACAACATATCCTCCTTTGAAAGGAAGTTTCCTAAAGAAATAATCAAAAACAGCAGGTTGGTGGTGGGTGTTATTTAAAAAATAAGCTTGTCCCATTGCCAATTGATAAGAATCTGTATAAGTACCTGTAAGTTGTATATTCATGGCTGAGAATTTATTCAAAAGTAAAATAAAACTCAATAAAAAGAAGAGATAATATAAAAAAGAAAAGGATTGTTTATAATTTCACTCTTACAAACGGAATGATTTTTATTTAAAAATTAACGATATGTTTTTAGATTTTTACTTTAAATTAACTTTAAAGCTGAGAAATAATAAAGATATCTTTGTCTTTAATGTGAAAAAATCTATATTTGTATTGTTCTTTTGCATTAAAAATGGTATACTTGAAGAATAGAAATAAGATAAAGATGAAAACGTGATTATTAAAGTTGGAATTCTTTTTCTTTTTTACCCTTGAGTTCAAAATATAATTAAGACCAATTTTTAATAAAGTAGGAATTATGAAGAAAAAATCAAATCATAAGAAATATACTCGAAAGCAGTTTATGAAAAATGCTGGGGGAGCAATTTTAGGAGGTAGTTTGTTATCTTCTTTTACTTTTCCTGGTATAGAAAAAAACTCAAAAAAGAAACCTGAAAAATCTTTATCAAAATTAGATTATGCTGCTTTATCATTTGCAGAACGTATAGCAGCAGATCCAACAGATATTCCTCCGCCGATTAAAAGAAAAAGACCAAAAACAGTTCATGTTGAATTGGAATGTGTAGAATTGGTTAGTGAATTGGAAGATGGAACAAAATTTCATTACATGACTTTTAGCGGAACAGTTCCTGGTCCGATGATTCGAGTAAGACAAGGAGATACCGTAATACTCACATTGACTTCTGCAGAAAATAATATGATGTTACACAACATTGATTTTCATGCAGTTTATGGAACTGGAGGAGGAGCAGAAGATACTTTTGTAACTCCAGGGTCAGAAGAAACCATCAAGTTTAAAGCCATGTATCCTGGTGCTTTTATATATCATTGTGCGGTTCCTGCAATGGATCAACATATCAGTAGTGGAATGTATGGCATAATTTTGGTAGAACCAGAAGAAGGATTATCAAAAGTGGATCATGAATTTTATTTAGGACAAAATGAAGTTTATATAAAAGGAGAAGCTGGAGATAAAGGATTACAAGAATTCAGCTTTGATAAAATGAAAGATGAAAATGCAGATTATGTAATCTTAAATGGAAAAGTTGGTGCTTTAACTGAAAATGGATACGGAGCAATGAAAGTGAAAAAAGGAGAAACCGCAAGGATTTTCTTTGTAAATGGAGGACCGAATTTAGCTTCAAGTTTTCATCCTATTGGAAATGTTTGGACAAAAGCTTGGCGTGATGGAGCTTTGGCAAGTCACCCAGAAAGATATGTGCAAACTATGTTAGTTCCACCAGGAGATTGTGCGGTTTTTGAAATGGATTTTCCTGTGCCATCAACTATACATTTAGTAGATCATGCTTTGAGTAGAGTAGAGTATAAAGGAATGGGAGGAGATATTATTGTAGAAGGATCTCCAGAACCAGACATTTATGATCCGAATTATAAAAAATAATAACTGAATAAATAACCATAAATAATTAATTATGAATATTAGAAAAAATTCTAAATGGTCAATCTTAGTAATAATGGTTTTGACCTTTATGTTTTCAACAAGTGCATTTGCACAACAAGTAATTGAAATGACAGGAACAGATAAAATGAAGTTTACTGTGGAAGAAATTTCTGCTAAACCAGGAGAAGAAATCACAGTAAAACTTTATACAGATAGTAAACTTCCTGCAGTTGCAATGTCTCACAACTTTGTATTGTTAAAACAAGGAGTGGATGCAACAGCATATTCTAATGCTTCTGCCAGACATAAAGACAATGATTTCTTAGACCCTTCAAGAATGGATGACGTAATAGCGCATACAAAAATGGGAAGTGGAGGAGAAACTGTTGAGGTGACCTTTACTGCGCCAGATAAAGTAGGAGAATATGAATATGTTTGTACTTTCCCAGGGCATTATGCTTCTGGAATGAAAGGTGTTTTAACCGTTAAATAAACTTTGTAAAGTGAAAACTTGTAGAAATTTTTACAAGTTTTCACTGTTTTCTTAAAGTTGTAAATTGAAGAATTTAAAATATTTTTTGACCTATAATAAAAAACTCATAGCCATGAAAAACTTTAAAATAAGTATATTTTTTATGATTTTTGCTTTTATGACTTCAGCATTAGCCATCGCACAAGATGATGATGCAAGAGTTATAGAAATAAAAGGATTAAACAATATGACCTATGATAAAACTGAAATTGTTGCCAAGCCAGGAGAGAAAATCACTATTAGATTGACAACTGTAACAGATTATAAACCTCGACAAATGTCTCATAACTTGGTGTTATTAAAACAAACTGCTGATGTGCAGGCTTTTATTGCTGCATCAGAAAAAGCAGCTGTTGAAGATTTTATTGCACCAAAGATGAAAGATCAAGTGATAGCTCATACCCCCATGGCCTCAGGAGGAGAAACAGTAGAAGTTACTTTTACAGCTCCTGAGAGACCAAGTAAATATATGTATGTCTGCACTTTCCCTGGTCACTTTTTTGCAGGAATGAAAGGAACTTTAACTGTCAAAGAATAAATTTTTAATCTTCATTTAAAATTACAGAAACTCACAGAATCCAATTTTGTGAGTTTTTTTTGTTTTTTAAAAAAATACCATGAAAACTCAAATCAATAAAACCTTAAAAGAATTAGTTGAGAAAAATGCTCAAACAGCAAATGTTTTTGAAAAATATCAACTTGATTTTTATAAAAATGCAAATCTTGAACTTCAAAAAATAGCTAAAGAAAAATCAATAGATTTAGAAGAATTATCAGCTTCTATTGAAAAAGAAAAAAATCAAAATAATAAGATTAATTTTCAGCTTTGGCCTTTAGATGTTTTGTCAAATTATATTGTAAAAAGATTTCATAAATCAGCAGAACAGGAAATTCAAGAATTAAAACCATTGTTGGAAGAATTATCTGCAGAACAAACAAAAAAATATCCGGAAATTATAAAAGTCAAAAACATATTTGAAGAAATTTCAGGAGAAATGGCTGCACATATGAAAAAAGAAGAAATTTTACTCTTTCCTTATATCAAAAAACTTGTCAAAGCAGAACAGGAAAAAACACAATTAGAAATCTCTTCTTCTCGATTAAAAAACCTTGTAGATTTAATGCTGCACGACCATAAAGAACAGCTTAAGCAGTTTGATGAAATTGCTCAACTTACCAAGAATTATCAGTTATTGCAAGAAGAAAGCATCAATGAAGAACACAAATCAGCAATACAAAGATTAGCAAAACTTCAACAAGATTTAAAACAACATATTCATTTAGAAGATGATATTTTATTTCCAAAATCTATAGAATTAGGGAAAAAATGGACGAAATCTTAAGGAAATTATTTAGAGTCATTTAGAATAAGCGTCTTTACATTGTGATATTGAGCAATTAAGAAAGAAAAATTGTAAATTTGTGGAAATTATATAATAACATTAAAATTAGAACTATGTCAAGAGATCCATTTCAGGTCAAGAAAACACTGAAAGTTCAAGGAAAAGAACTTGAATATTTCAGTTTGGCAGAGTTGGAAAAGCAGGGATATAATATCAATAAACTCCCATTTTCCATTCGAATTATGCTGGAGAACGCTCTGCGAAATTATGATGACTTTGCTATTACGAAAGAACATATAGAAACACTCATAAACTGGAAACCCGATACAACAAATGAAGATATACCTTACAAACCTGCTCGTATTTTAATGCAGGACTTCACAGGTGTTCCAGCTGTTGTTGATATTGCTGCTTTAAGATCTGAGGTGGCAAGAAAAAATAAAGATCCAGAAAAAATTAATCCATTAGTACCTGTAGATTTAGTAATCGACCACTCTGTGCAAGTTGATTATTACGCAGCAGATTATGCTTATGAGAAAAACATGCAAGAAGAGTATAACCGAAATATGGAAAGATATACCTTCTTAAAATGGGCTCAAAAAGCATTTGATAACTTTAGTGTAGTTCCTCCAGGAATGGGAATTTGTCACCAAGTAAACTTAGAGTATTTGGCACAAGGAATCATCGAAAGAGATGGACAACTTTTCCCAGATACACTTGTTGGAACTGACTCTCACACTCCAATGGTAAACGGAATTGGTGTTGTGGGTTGGGGAGTAGGTGGAATTGAAGCAGAAGCTGCTTTATTAGGACAGCCTATTTACCTTATTATGCCACAAGTAGTAGGATTAAAACTTACGGGTGAAATGCCTTTAGGTACAACAGCTACAGATATGGTGTTAAACATTGCTGAAGCTTTAAGAAAACACGGAGTTGTTGGTAAATTCGTAGAAGTATTTGGTGATGGATTAGACAAATTATCAGTACCAGACAGAGCTACAGTTAGTAATATGTCTCCTGAGTTTGGTTGTACTGTAACGCTTTTCCCTTTTGATGATAAAACGCTTGAATATATGCGTTTAACAAATCGTCCAGATGAGGTTGTAGAAAGAGTAGAAACTTATGCAAAAGCTAATAAACTTTGGAGAGAAAACACTCAAGATATTGAGTATTCTTCAGTAGTAGAATTAGACTTATCAACAATTGAACCTTCTGTTGCTGGACCAAAACGTCCTCAGGATAAAATCTTGATGAGAAATCTTAAAGAAAAATTCAAAGATTTATTAAAAGATGAATTTGACAGAGATTATGTTGAGCAAGGAGATCGTACTTATTTAGACTCTCTTTCTCGTTGGGGGTATGAAGGTGGAAACAGAACTGTAAGATCTCCACAAGGAAAAGAAGAAACCACCGCAACAATTGAAGAAGATGACAAAAACATGAGATCTCTTTGGATTCATGATGGTCATGAAAAATATGAACTATCAGATGGATCTATCGCTGTTGCAGCAATTACTTCTTGTACAAACACCTCCAACCCTTATGTTATGATTGGAGCAGGATTAGTAGCAAGAAATGCAAGAAGAAAAGGAATTAACTCAGCTCCTTGGGTAAAAACTTCTCTTGCACCAGGTTCTAAAGTAGTTACAGATTATTTACAATCAGCAGATTTGATGAACGACTTAGAATCACTTGGTTTCCACTTAGTAGGTTATGGATGTACAACTTGTATTGGAAATACAGGACCACTACCACAAAAAATTGAAGAAGCTATTGATAAATATGATTTAGTAGTAACTTCAGTGCTTTCAGGAAACAGAAACTTTGAGGCAAGAATTCATCCAAAAGTGAAAATGAACTTCTTGATGTCTCCAATGTTGGTTGTTGCTTATGCAATTGCAGGAAGAGTAGATATCAACCTTGCTGAAGATCCATTAGCTTATGACAAGAACAACGAGCCAATTTATTTAAAAGATATTTGGCCTTCTAATGATGAGATTAATGAAATCATGAGTAAAGTTCTTACACCAGGAGATTTTGATAAAAACTATGGTGAAATCTTTGCAGGAAATGAAATCTGGAGAAACTTAGATGTTCCTGAAGGAAAAATTTATGAGTGGGATGAAAGTTCAACTTATATTAAAGAAATTCCTTTCTTTAAAGATATTTCTGAAAAACCAGAAGAGCTTAAAGATATTAAAGGAGCAAGAACTTTATTAAAATTAGGACAAAGTATTACTACTGACCACATTTCTCCAGCAGGAAGATTTAGTAAATTCTCTGCTGCAGGACAATATCTTGTTGAAAAAGGAGTAAAACCACAAAACTTTAACTCTTATGGTTCAAGACGTGGAAACGATGAAGTAATGGTTAGAGGTACTTTTGCCAACGTAAGAATCAAAAACCAATTGGTAGATAAAGAAGGAGGATATACCATCCACTTCCCTACTAACACAGAAATGACGGTTTATGATGCAGCTCAAAAATATAAAGAAGACAACACACCATTAGTCGTATTAGCAGGAAAAGAATACGGAAGTGGATCTTCAAGAGACTGGGCAGCAAAAGGAACTTACTTGTTAGGAATTAAAGCGGTAATCGCTGAAAGTTATGAACGTATTCACAGAAGTAACTTGATGGATTTAGGAGTTTTACCATTGCAATATAAAGATGGAGAAAGCGCTGAGTCTTTAGGATTAACAGGAAAAGAAACTTTTGATATTCTTGGCATTGCAAACGACTTAAAACCTTTAAAGGAAATTGATGTTGTTGCAACAGATGAGAATGGAAAAGAAACTAAATTTAAAGCTATTGTAAGATTAGATTCGCAAATCGAAATTGAATATTACCGAAATGAAGGAATCTTACAATATGTATTAAGACAGTTCTTAAAAGACAGCTAATTTAAACATAGTTGTTTTTAAACAAAAGTAGAAAGCATCGGTTAATTCCGATGCTTTTTTTATGATTAAAAATTTT
>Ga0079226_10002154_pt1 | contig 15154 bp, 15 predicted proteins | sample Poulit2014_FD_76345 | JGI IMG/M metagenome (GOLD analysis project Ga0079226, IMG submission 76345) | Agricultural soil microbial communities from Georgia to study Nitrogen management - Poultry litter 2014 | ecosystem: Environmental > Terrestrial > Soil > Agricultural land | place: USA: Georgia... | reverse complement strand
TATACCAAGGCGTTAAAGGGTGAATTATTCTAATCAATATAAATAAACTCAAAAAAAAGACTAATAATCTATTAGGTATGACAAAGTAATAAATGTCAGTAATAAAAACAAGGATCACCAACGATGTTAATACAAGAGAAATTAATAGATTAAACTCAGCCATTTTAAAAGCGGCAAACATAAATAATAATCCAGTCATTAATTCAACTACTGGGTAAAGTTTACTAATATTTTCATGACAAACACGACATCTACCTTTTAAAATAATATATGAAATAACTGGAAAATTATCTTTCCACGATAAATACGATTGACAATTGTAACAATATGAATTCGGATAAACAATTGATTGTTTTAGAGGCAAACGAAGACCAACCACATTAAAAAAAGATCCGAAAACAAGACCACATATAAACAAGATTATTAATATACTAATCACCTCAACGTTATCCTAACGAAGGTGGAAAATTTTGTCTAAAAGCAGAAAATTGATTTTAGGAGGGATTCATACACAAACAAAAAATACTACACATAAACAGATGATTGCTCAGGATAATCTGTCAAGTGTAGTATTTTTCTAATTACTCATTATTAAAAAAACGTAATGAGTTATGCTTCAACCTTTTTTACTAAGCTTATAGTGTAATTGTCTCTCCTACTGCCATAGGTAATCCTTTACCTGTTTTTACTTTATCAGTAAAGTCTTTAGGATTTTGTTCAATCACAGGAAATGTATTGTAATGCACAGGAACAACATATTTTGCTTTAACCCAATCTGCAGCAATTAGTGCATCTTCTGGCCCCATAGTGAAATTATCGCCGATTGGAATAAACGCTAAATCGATCTCATTCATGTCACCAATTAATTTTAAATCAGAATATAAAGAAGTGTCACCTAAATGATAAATAGTTTTATCATTTATTGTTAATAAGATACCACCAGGCATACCTGTATATATAACTGTGCCATCCTCTTCTTCATATGAGGAACTATGGAATGCTTTTGTATACTTAACTGTCCCAAAGTCAAACGTATGAGCTCCACCAATATTCATACCGTGTGTGTTTAATCCTTTTTTTCCTAAATAAACTGCTAGTTCGTTTAACGCAACGACTTGAGCACCTGTACGTTTAGCAATCTCCATCGTATCACCCACATGATCGTTATGACCATGCGTTAATAAAATAACATCTGCTTCAACAGTTTCTGGATCTAAATCGCATAATGAGTTATCTGTTATATACGGGTCTATTAAAATTGAATGTGTATCAGTTTTCACTTTTACAACCGAATGTCCATGATATGAAATTTTCATTTTAATTTCTCCTTTTAAACTTATTTTATTTTAATTGAATCAATTTCATGATTGTCTCTTTTAATTAAAATTAGGTTTACAGAATTAACTTTGTCAGTTTTTAAAAAGATAAAAAATGGTTTTGCTAACTGTGTTCCACTCGGAACCACTTCGCTTTCCATGGGCAACGCCTCAACTAATTTTATAAGTTTTGAGTAAAACTTATAAAATGGATTTTCGGCTGTTGCTTTTCCCATAGGAGTCTTCGTAGTTCCGTGTTCCACACAGAGCCGCTTTGACTATTGCTCGGATATCCGGAATATAGTGCAGAAAGTAAAACATTATTTTCCAGCGCAAATCAAATATGTCCGCTTGCCGTGGGCAAGCAATAAGCCACATGGGGGGCCCTTGGGTCTTATCTGACTTTTCTCTCCCGCAGGCGTCTCGCATATTTGATTTGCTAAGATGTACTCTAATCTCAAATTTTCACATCATACTTTTAGGTAGGTTCCATGTCATATAATTCTTGGATGCTAAAATAAGCTTGGTTGTCGTATATTTCTCATAGGATGTACTACTTTACTCTTTATGGGCAGTTATTGTTAGCTACCATTATACAAAGTTTTAGGAGGTACTTCCTTTTTAATATTTTTAAAAGTTAGATCCTGCATGGGCTTATAATTATGAAATTCATAAATTAGATAAGGTCTTCTAAAGATGTATATTCATATTCTAAAGAAGATGCTACACCCTTGTTTGTTACTTTACCTTCTAATAAATTTACTCCTTTTGCTAATGCTTCATTTTCTAACACTGCTTTTTTATAACCTTTATTTGCAATTTGCAAAGCATAAGTTACTGTTGCATTCGTTAAACCTATTGTTGAAGTTCGTGGAACAGCCCCTGGCATATTAGAGACTGAGTAGTGAATAACGCCATGCTTCACGTGTGTTGGATCATCATGTGTTGTCACACGATCACTCGTTTCAAAGTTACCACCTTGGTCAATTGCAACGTCTACAATTACAGAGCCTTCAGCCATTGTCTTAACCATTTCCTCACTCACAAGTTGTGGCGCCTTAGCTCCTGGTATTAATACTGAACCGATTGCTAAATCAGACTCAGCAATTGCCTCTGCGATATCAGCAGGATTAGACATTAATACATTTACTGCACTACCAAAATACTCATTTAATTCTTTTAAACGGGTTGGGTTTAAATCAAATAATGTAACATGAGCACCTAATCCAACTGCAATTTTAGCTGCATTTGAACCAACTACCCCGCCTCCTATAATTGTAACTTTCCCACGTTTAACTCCTGAAATACCAGCAAGTAATACACCTTTTCCACCACTCGGTTTCTCAAGGTATTGTGCACCAATTTGCGTCGCCATATAACCTGCTACTTCACTCATTGGTGTAAGTAATGGTAATGAACGATCAGGTAATTGTACCGTTTCATAAGCGATAGCGATTACTTTTTTATCGATTAACACTTTTGTAAGCTCTGGTTGAGAAGCTAAATGAAAATACGTAAAGATAATTTGGCCTTCTTCTAAGAAGTCGTACTCTGACTTTACTGGCTCTTTAACTTTCATAATCAAATCATTTGCCCATGCCTCTTTTGAGCTATTTACAACAATTGCTCCCATCTCTGCGTATTCTTCATCAGAAAATCCAGAACCAAGGCCTGCTTCAGTTTCCACAGACACTGTATGACCCGCCTGAGTTAAGGTAAATACTCCTGTAGGTGTTAATGCAACTCTGTTTTCATTATTCAATAACTCTTTAGGTATTCCAATTTTCATATTAATCGCGCCTCTCTTAAAATCCAATTTTCATTAACTAAATCTTCTTACTATATAGCATTTTATCAAAAGAATGAACAAATTGAAACCCTTCTTTAAAACGTTTTCTTTTTACATAAGAAACACTTACAATCAACACTCAGTACCTTATAATAGCAATTTAATGATTCCATTTCATTTTCGTTACTTTTAAGGTATAATATGAATGAAAGCTTATGTTTGAACTTTAAAAGGAGGAATTACTTATGGAATTAACTTATGAAAGAATTGTTATTGCTGTGGATGGTTCGAAAGCTGCTGAAAAAGCATTTAAAAAATCAATTGAAGCTGCGAAAAGAAATGATGCTACACTCATTTTAGCTCACGTTGTGGATACAAGAACTTTCGCAACTGCTGAAGCTTACGACAGATCACTATCTGAGCGTGCTGAAAAATATGCAAAAGATATTTTAGATGAATATGAACAGACAGCTAAAGATGCAGGTATCGTGAACACTAAAACAGTTATGAAATATGGTTCGCCTAAAGTTGCTATCGCAAAAGAAATTGCTCCTGAAGAAAATGCTGATTTAATTATTGTTGGTGCAACTGGACTTAATGCTGTTGAACGCTTTCTAATTGGTAGTGTTTCTGAAAGCATTGTGCGCTACTCAAAATGTGATGTACTTATCGTTAGATAATTTAAAAACTAAAAAAACTACGAAGATGATATGCGCCCTTAAAATTAGATGTAAAATCTTATTTTAGGGGCATTTCTTCGTAGTTTTTTAGACTTTAATCGTATCAAAAAATTTTAATGCATCTCGCGCTATCATAACTTCTTCATTCGTTGGGATCACCATAACTTTAACTGGTGAATGGGGATAATTTAAGAACCCTTCTCCATCACAAGCTTTATTTAAGTTTTGGTCCCAATAGACACCCATAAATTCAAGCCCTGTTAAAATTCTTGCTCGAATCGTTTCACTATTTTCACCTACACCTGCTGTAAAAATAATCGCATCAACGCCACCCATTTTAGCTGCATAAGAACCAATATATTGGTGAATTCTTGCTGCAAAAATATCAAGTGCCAATTTAGCGCGCGTATTTGTGTGAGCTTCTGCTTCAATATCTCTTAAATCATTTGAAATTCCCGAGATAGCTAATAACCCACTTTTTTTATTTAAAACATCAATTACTTGGGAAGCTTCATAACCTGTCTTTTCCATAAGATATGGAATAATAGCTGGATCAATATCCCCTGAACGTGTTCCCATTGTCACACCTGCAAGAGGAGTAAAGCCCATTGAAGTATCTATTGACTTTCCATTCTCAACGGCGGTAATACTAGCTCCATTACCTAGGTGACATGTAATTAAACGGAGTCTTTTTAAAGGAATATCTAAAACTTCTGCTGCTTTTTGAGATATATATTTATGTGATGTGCCATGAAAACCATACTTTCTCACCCCATACTTTTCATAATACTCATATGGCAAACTATAGAGATAAGATTTCTCAGGCATTGTTTGATGAAAAGCAGTATCGAATACAGCAACCATTGGAACCTCTGGTAAAATTTCTTTAAAAGCTCGAATTCCAGTTATATTAGGCGGATTGTGTAAAGGTGCAAGTTCAGATACAAGTTCAATTGTACTAATAACTTCATCTGTTATCGGAACAGACTTACTAAAGTATTCACCACCGTGAACGACACGATGACCAACAGCTTCAATCTCTTCTAATGATTCAATCACACCTACTTTAGTTAATTTACTTAAAAGGAATTTAACCGCTTCTTCGTGATTACTAATCTTTTCTGAATAAAGATATTCTTGGTCAATTGTATCAAGCGTAAATGAAGATCCTTTTTCTCCAATTCGATCAATTAATCCTTTAGCTAATACATCCTCTTCTGGCATTCTAAATAATTGAAATTTTAAAGATGAACTCCCTGCATTAATTGCTAATATTCTAGACATAGAATTCCCCCATTTAATAAATTTTTATTAATTTAAAAATTCTCGTCAAACCACATATTCATTTGTTCAAAAATATCTTCCATTGCTTCTGCATTAGAGAAAGAAGGTAATTTAACTAACAAAGGTTGTTTATATACTTTTTCGCTTATGCCATTTTTTTGTAAAATTAAAACACTTTTAGCATGTTCTTTCGAAGTAAATGCTGTCTCAGGCAATTGTATCACGCCTACGATTTTAGCATATGCTTGAATGAATTTATGTAGTTTATCTGATTGATCACTTGTAAAAAGTGTTTCTGGTATTATAAATACAAGGAAGCCATCAGGTTTTGTATGTTTTAAACTTTGTTCAATAAAAAGGTGATGAGAATAAGAATGACCTTCTTCACTTTTTAATTCATACTCACTTGCCTGCACGTCATCTGGATAGTAACCTACTGGTAGATCTGTAACAATTAAGTCAACAGGATCTATTAATAATGGGCTTAAGCTATCTTGATGGAAGAATTCTATCTCTTTCTTTTGAAGATTCGCATTTACTAATGATAATTTAAGTAATAAAGGATCTACTTCACTTGCATACACTTCTAATTCTTGTTTCAATTGTTCCATCACAACAAATAGTAGATTCCCAGTACCACTTGCTGGGTCAAATAGTGTAATTTTTTCTTTGTGATTTCCAACTAACTTATCTGCTAAATAGCCTATAATTATAGCTACAGCTTCTGTTGTCATTAAATGTTGATGCTGTGTATGCTCTTTCATTGCTTTTAATAAAGCTAACTGAATTGATTTTCGAATTGTTTCTACTGAATAACTATCTATGTTTACTTTACTTAATTTTTGCTCAATAATTTTTACTAATAACTCATTATCTTCGTCTCTTTGTACTTCATTGTAAAATAATGCTTCTAAAGTATCCAATAGGCTATCTAAATAAGACTCTTCAATCTGATTTTCAATTTCTGTTGTTGTTTCATCTATCCATGTATATAACTCTGTTACTTCTGTCTCTTTCATGTAAATCCTCCTATATATGAATAAAACACTTATAAATAACGAAGCATTTTTTCATATAATTATTATACCAAATTAACAGATAATTTGTGTTAGTTTAGTTGATTTTGTTTAAGTTGTCTTAAATGAATGTTTAACTGAATAAAAAGATGTCTGAATATTCGTATTACTTAATTAATTTATGCATATATATAACTTATACTTATACTAAAAACAAAAAACATGGCACCAAAGTCTTTTTGACTGATGCCACATCTTTTATATTCAAATTATTTTGTTGAATCGAAATTATTCAGCTAATTCTTTAAGCTTGTTGAGTGCTGAGTCATAATCAGGTGGATTTGTCGCTTCACTTACATATTCGACATATTTAACTTTATTGTCTGCTCCAATAATAAATACTGATCTAGTCAGTAAACCTAGTTCATTAATTAAGACACCATACTTTTCTCCAAAGTCTCTATAACGGTAGTCTGATAACATTGTCATACTGTTCACGTCTTCTTCTTTGGACCAACGCGCTTGTGCGAATGGTAAATCCATACTAATTGTTAATAAATTAACATTAGCTAATTTTTTAGCTTCATCATTAAATTTCTTTGTTTGTGTAGAACATAATCCTGTATCGATTGATGGTACAACACTAATTAATGTGAGTTTTTCAGCAAAATCTTTTTCTGTCTTTTCACTCATATCATTCGCTACTACTTTAAATGAAGGTGCAGTATCATTCACCTCAAGTTGTTTCCCTTTAAGTGTTACTGGATCTTTATTAAATGTAACTTTTGTCATTTCCATCACTCTCCTTAAACCCTATTATGCTTACTACAATTTGATTTGTCTAGCCTTTGATTTATTTAGTTTATTTTATAGTAAATCATCTAATTCTTTATCATCATCACTTGAAATTCTTATTACTTTTGTATTTTCAATTGCTTCATCAATTTCAGTCGTTAAATCATGACTTTTCTCAATTGCAATAACTTTGTCCCTGCGTGGTGTCGTGATGGGATACTTAGGTACAAAGACTGTACAACAGTCTTCGTATGGTTGAATGGAAATATCATACGTGTCAATTTTTCTAGATATTCTAATAATTTCTTCTTTATCCATTGCTACTAAAGGTCTTAGTACAGGTAATGTTGTCACCTCATTAATAGCATTCATACTTGCCATCGTCTGACTAGCTACTTGGCCTAAACTTTCGCCGGTTGTCACCGATAAAATATTCTCTTTATGACAAATTGCTTCACTAACTTTCATCATCACTCTACGCATAATTGTCATGCTATAGCGATCAGGATAATATTGTGCTATTTTTTGTTGTACTTCTGTAAACGGTACAAGATGCACTTTAATTTGATGATTGTACTTTGTTAGTTTTTTTGTTAAATCAAGTACTTTTTGTTTAGCTCGCTCACTTGTAAAAGGTGGTGAATGGAAATGAATCATTTCTAGCTCAATTCCTCGCTTCATCATTAGATACCCAGCAACTGGACTATCAATTCCACCTGAAAGTAATAAGAGTGACTTCCCTGCTGTTCCAACAGGTAACCCGCCAGGTCCATAAACTACTTCAGACATAATATATGTTCCTTCAGCTCTTATCTCGATACGTAATTCAATCTCTGGGTTATGCACATCTACTATGAAGTTAGGTAAACTTTGGATAATATATGCACCCAAATCACGGTTCATCTTCATTGAATCTATTGGAAAGTCTTTATAAGCTCTTTTTGTATTTACTTTAAATGTTTTATTTCCTTTTTCTCTACTTAACAATTCGATTGCAGCATCTTTTATTTGTGCTTCTTCATTTTCTAACTTCATCGCTAAACTTAAACTTTGAATACCGAATATATCTTTACATATCTCGATAATTTTATCTGGTTGATGACCATTCAATAAAATAATCAACCTGCCTTGCGTTCGTTTTACTTTTATATTTGGGTACTCTTTAAGTGATTGCTGAATATTTTGTTGAAGTTTAACTAAAAATGTCTTTATATTTTTTCCTTTAAGCCCTAATTCACCGTAACGAATTAATATATGATCATATTGCATCTTATCTACCTCAATACTTTCTGTATTTTATTAATTTCTTCTTTTAAAACACGAATAAATGTGTCTATTTCAGCCTGAGTCGTTTCATAACTTAGACTGACACGTATACCTGAATTCGCAATATCTATATCATGTCCACATTCTAGTAAAACGCGACTTAAATCAGCCGACTTAGAAGAGCAAGCTGATTGGGTTGAAACATAGATTCCTTCTTTTGCTAATGCATGAATAATCGTTTCTGGGTTAATTCCAGGAACTGAGAAATGAACAATATGTGGAGCTGATTGTTCTGGCGTATTTAAATGAATACTTTCTATTTCAATTAACTTGGCCTTTAAATCTTCTTTTAATTGATTTAGCTGATCTACAGATTCAAACTTATTAAGTGATAACCTCATTGCCCGAGCTAACGCTGCATTACCAGCAACATTCTCTGTGCCCGATCTAAAATTGAATTCTTGTTGACCACCGACTAATAAAGGATCTAATTGAACTCCACTCCTTATATATAAGACACCGGTTCCTCTAAGCCCATTTAATTTATGTCCTGAAATAGATAAGAGATCTATTCCTTTTAAATTAATTGGCAGCTTACTAAAAGATTGAACAGCATCTGTATGGAAAAGAATTTTTTTATGTTGTTCTAATATTTTAGCAACTTCATGAATCGGTTGCACAGAACCAATTTCATTATTAACATGCATAATTGAAACTAAAATTGTTGTTTCTTTAATCGCTTGCTTCAACTCTTCTAAATCAATCATACCTTGCTCATTCACATTTAAATAAGTAATCTCAAAACCGATTTCTTCTAATTGTTCACATGCCTTATACACTGACGGATGTTCTATTTTAGTAGTAATAATATGATTACCACGTTTTTTATAAAAACTTGCTATCCCTTTTAGAGCTAAATTATTACTTTCTGTTCCTCCAGAAGTAAAAATAATTTCATTTGCATCACATTTCAATAAATCAGCTACTTGTGCTCTCACTTTATTATAAAACTGCTCTGTTTTTGCTCCTAAATTATGCAAAGATGAAGGGTTAGCAAAAAGACTTGTTGATACTTTATTAAATGTTTCTAAAACTGAATTATCTGGTTTTGTTGTAGCACTGTTATCTAAATATATCATTTTTATCACCTATCTTTTTTACAAAAAACAAGACTGACGTTGCAACAGAGGGTTATCTCCTTTTACAACGCAGTCTTTATTTTATGAATATTGTTGTTGCTCTTCAATTTTCTTTAAAGCACCTGGCTCTACTGATTCAATTGCTGCAGCAGCCGTCTCCAGTGCAAGTTCATACTCACTATCTCTAAACGACTTTTCTGATTCTGCTAATTCTCTAGCTAAATTATTATTAGAGCTTCGATATCTATTTGCATATTGAATCACACGCTCAGTTAAATATGCTTGCTCAATGATGACTTTTATTTCTTCTTTAGCCACATTAACACTCGTTTCTGCATTGGCTAAAGCATTTTGAATCATTTTTATATCTAATGGCGTTTTAGATAACTCGACAACCACTTTCTCATTTTCAGCTTCTGCATCATTTATTCGCTTCCAAATAAAGTCTGGTACACCTGGTAAGTTATTTGTTCTTAATTGTCTAGTCGCAATAATTAATTCTTGGCGTAATTTTTGTAAGTGATCGCGCGCTTCAATTTCATCTTTACGAAGCATTTGAATATGCTCACTAAAAACTTGGTGATCAATCTCTAATTGTTCAAGTTGGTTGAGCCCACCTTCTAATTTAGCGCCTAATTTAGATAGCACTTCAGACTTATCTTCAAATTGTTTAGATAAAGACAATCTTTGAGTTTGTAACTCTTCAAAACTTCTTTCAATTTTTTTAATTTTTTCTAAATCATCAGTTGCAAAATGGTAAGCTTCTCTTAATATATCAACTTCAGCTTGTGTTTCGGTAAAGTTTTCAGCAAATTTGTTTAATGATTCTCTGAAAATCGGCAATTGGACTTCTAACAATTCGCGTCCTTCCACTTCTTTTTCTAAACTATCGTACATAACTTCAATACTTGTTTGAATTTCTGGTATGATTTCTTTACTAGATTCTAAATCTCTTTTTTCCATTGTTCTTACACTGGTTAATAAATCTTTTTGATAAGTTTTAATCTTTTCTTCAAAACCTAAATGCTCAACTGGGTAACCACTCGACTTCATTTCTCTAATTCCCTTAGTTAGCTCATTTAGCTCTTTAGGCAAATCAAATTTACATTTTTTATAAAGTTCTGGGTATTCTTCTAATTCAACTTGGACTCTTTTAAGTTCTTTATTAACTTGTTCAACCACTTCTTTTGCTTGATGATATTCGCCATTTTCCACTAAATCATCATATGTAATTAATCCGTTGGTTAATTCTTCAAATTCTATTTTGAATCTTAAAACGCCTCTGCCATATAATTCTTCATTTTCAATTAAGTTTTCTGCCATGTCATTTATAGCAGGTCTTAATTCTTCTACACCTTTACGACTTGCCTCTTCTGTTTCTAATAAATCATTTAATTGAGTGATAATTGATTCTAGTTCAATATCTATTTCATTAATCTTCTCTTCAATTTTATTTAATTCTTCACGAGAGGAATTAAATTTATAACGATCAGCATAAGCTTCAGCATCAAATAATTGGACTTCAACATTTGCAAGATTCTCTGTCAAAATTAATTCCCAACGATCTTTCCATTTGTTAAAACTTTCTAAAGTTTCACCTGTTAAGTTTAATTCTTTCATTCGAGAAAGTTCCGCCGCTATATTACGATTCATAATATCAACTTTCATGCGTTCCAAATGATCAATCGCATTATATAATCTTCTTCTTAAAACAAGTGCAATAATAATAGCAATAATAACAATTAAAACTATCCCAACTATATATTCCATTTAATTCCTCCTAACATTTTTTTCATAGAAGGATTTTTGAATTGAGTTAACTTTTCAAAAAAACCGTTTTTTTTATTCTACACTCATTATGATACCATGTTTTGCATTATAATTGCTAAAGTTATGGTAATTTAATACAAAGTAATATTTATAATTTAAAATATCATTTATATTATTATTATACAAGTGTTTTATTTTTATTTATTTGACTTTATAACACGAGCACGATATAATTAGCGTTGGTTAAAATAAAAGAAGTAGCTTTGGTGAACCGACGCTTGAAACGATTGTATTCCTCATTACATATGAGGTGTATCGTGTAACTCTCTGCTGCTGGAGCGATGGTACAGGACAATACAATCGACATCGTAAGGAACACAAACTGAATTATTTTATACCATTATAAAATAAGAGGAGAATGTCTCATGTCTAGATTTACAGGTTCATTATGGAAAAAATCACGTCGTCTTGGTGTATCTTTAACAGGTACTGGTAAAGAATTATCAAAACGTCCTTACGCGCCAGGTCAACACGGTGCTAACACACGTCGTAAAATTTCTGAATATGGTCTACAGTTACAAGAAAAACAAAAATTACGCTTCATGTATGGGGTTAACGAGCGTCAATTCCATAACTTATTCGAAAAAGCTGGGAAAACTAAAGGTATTCATGGTGAAAACTTCTTAATGCTTCTAGATTCGCGTTTAGACAACCTTGTATTCCGTTCAGGTTTTGCTCGCACACGTCGTCAATCACGTCAATTAGTTAACCACGGTCACATCACTGTTGATGGTAAGCGTGTTGATATCCCATCTTATAGTGTGTCACCTGGCCAAGTAATTGGCGTACGTGAACAAGCTCGTAACATGGACGTTATTAAAGAAGCAATTGAAGTAAACAACTTCACACCTGATTACTTAGCAGTTGATGAAGAAAAAATGGAAACTACATTTACACGCGCTCCTGAGCGTTCAGAATTACCAGCAGAAATTAACTAAGCACTTGTCGTTGAGTTCTACTCAAGAAAATAATTTCTTAACCTTAATGACCTTCACAACATTTGTTGTAAAGGTCATTTTTTATTTTTCATTAATTGGAGATACTCCGGTTTTACAATCAATAACACATGATAAAAAGTTGACTGTAACGGAAGATGACCGACACCTGCGGAAAAGCAACAGTCGAAAATCCATTTTAACAGTTTAAAAAAACTGATAAAATGAGTTGAGACGTTGGCCGAGGTAAGCGTATCAGTTGAAGTGAAAGTCAACGAGTGTACAACTCATACTTAAATATAATTGACAGACCAAATTCAAATGATAACGGTTACATAAATATCACAATCCCTATAATGATAGATATTATTAAAGCAATTCCATAAATGACTGCTTGCTTACCTAATCCTGTTTTTAACCAATTTTGTTCATACTCTTCTGAACGCTTATTCTCCGCTACTGGCGAATCACCTGCTTCTTTATGTTCCTCCATTTTATCCTCTTCTTCTTTAAAAACCCAAAATGTTCCTACTAACGCAACAGCAAATAGAACAACAAGAAATATCAAAAGTCCTATACTCACATCTACCACCCCTTTTTATATTTTACCCTTCATTTGCATGATCTAAACTCGCTCTCATGTTAAATTATAAAAATACATTGTAGTATAAAAACTTCTAAATAATAAAGTATTTATACTAAAAGTAACTCATCCATTTTTAGAATAGCGATATCACGCTGACCTTTTTGCTTAATATACCCTGCAGTTTCAAAATCACTTAAACGCCGACTTAACGTTTCGGGTGTTGTTCCTAGATATGAAGCCAGATCTTTTTTACTCATAGGAAGCGTAATTGTATCTCCTTCTTTTCCTTCGCTATCCAAAGATTCTGCTAAATAAAGTGCAAGTCTAGCTTCTACTTTTTCCGTAGCCAAACGTGTTGTTTGTTTTTCAGCACCATCAAGTCTTGTTGAAAGCTCAGTTAATATTTTTAAAGAAATAGTTGGATATCTAAGTAAGATATTTTGTAAGTCACTTCCTTTAATCAAACATATTTCCGTATCAAATATTGCTTCAGCATAAGTTTCATGAATTGTTTGTTTAAATAATGCAAGCTCTTTAGTAAAATCTCCTGGGTTTAGGATGCGTACGATTTGTTCTTTACCCATTTTTGATAATCGGTATATTTTTACTTTTCCTTGATTAATAATATGCATGACATTAGATGTATCACCTGCATGATAAAGGATTTCGCCTTTTTTAAGAGAAATATGTTGAACCACTTTCATAATTTCATTTAACTGATCTTCTTTGAGGTGATAGAAGATGGGAACAAGTGATACACACATCTTATGAGAACTTCCTTGTTTTAAATGAGATAAACAATTATTATTTTTCATTTAGTTTTCTCCTCACTTTCTATAGGTTCTATCAACTTATGGTCAATATTGAAATCTAATCCATGATTTTTTTAATTAAAGTATTAAAAATTTATGATACTTTTTTCTTAATAACTGGATATCCTAACTCTTCTATAATATTACCAATTTGATTGGCGTCTATAAATGATTCATCAAATTCTGTTTTTACTTTTCTAAATTAAATAAGACTTTTACTAAGTTTACTCCTTCAGTACTTTCTAATGTCATTTCAATTTTTTTAATACATGATGGACAAGTTAATGTTCCTAATTGATATACTGCCTTTTTCATGTTCATTCCCTCCTATTGAACTACTTACATTATAAAATAAAAAGGCTAAACTAAACTTGATCTATATCAAGTTTGTAAAATTGTTATGGATAACTTTTAATATGACTTTAGCAAATAGAAAAAAGTTGTTTTTTAAAATTATAAACTATGTTATATTTTATTTAGTCACTAAATATAAGCAAAAATAACATAATAAGATTTAAATTATGTTATTTTATACCTTCTAAAACTGAACAATTTTAAAGTTAAAAAGGAAGGGAAGTGAGACTAATGGCTGCTTTTTTACAAGATTACTACATTTTATTTATGATTGCATTGCTAAGCTTGTGCCTATTAATTTTATTCCGTTCAATTATCGGAATATTGATACAACTCGTATTTTTTGTAGCTACTATGTTAATAAGTCTGACTGGTCTTGTATGGCTTGTTAATATATTGTTTGCGGTCCAAATTATTATTGCTTTATTTTTAATTTATCAAATGAAGAAGGCAATAGATTACAATTTCCAAATTGCGTTAGAAAAAACACATTTAGTAGATCGGTATTACACTAAAACTGATTATAGTGGAAGTGAAAATTCATTTTTATTATAAAAAATGCTCTTCTTTTAAAAGAAGAGCATTTTTTCATACTGAAGTATAACTATTAGAAATTCAGCTGAGATGACTTATAATATACTTTATCTCATTCGTTAATAAACTCCCAAAGACTATTCATCTATTTCTGGTATTTGTTCATTCCAATAATAACTATCAGGATACTCTCTATCTCCGAAAATTGCTGTTCCTACCCTGACCATCGTAGCACCTTCTTCAATAGCAGCCTCTAAATCACCAGACATACCCATTGATAATACATCCATTTCTACACCTTTATCAAGATACCCTTGCTCAATAACTTGTTCTTGAATAGACTTTAATAAACGGAAACTCTTCCTGGTTTCTTCTGAATGTGAAGATAATTTCCCTATCGTCATTAAACCCTTAATTTGTAGTGTATCAAACTCAATCAATTGTTCGATAAATTCTAAAGTGTTTTCTGGTAAAACACCAAATTTACTTTCTTCATATGAAGTATTTACTTGAACAAGAATATCGAGCTTTTTTTCATCTTTAGTTAAACGATTATGCAATTTTCTCGCTAATTTCAAACGATCTACTGATTGGATACATGTAACATATGGCAAAACTTGATTTATTTTATTTGTTTGAAGATGACCAATAAAATGCCACTGTGCTTTATTCTCATCAATCAGAGAGTGTTTTTGTTGAAGTTCTTGTACTCTATTTTCACCAAGTAATTTTTCTCCTGCATCTACCGCATGGTTGATTTTTTCAGCAGATACTGTTTTTGTGGCTAACATCAATGTGACCTCGCTTGAATCTCTACC
>Ga0079226_10002153_pt1 | contig 15157 bp, 11 predicted proteins | sample Poulit2014_FD_76345 | JGI IMG/M metagenome (GOLD analysis project Ga0079226, IMG submission 76345) | Agricultural soil microbial communities from Georgia to study Nitrogen management - Poultry litter 2014 | ecosystem: Environmental > Terrestrial > Soil > Agricultural land | place: USA: Georgia... | reverse complement strand
GTATATCAAGAAATCAATGAATTAAGTAATCTAAGTAATCATGAACAAGCAGAACTATTAAAAGAATTTGTTGAGGAAGAACTCGAACCTGGTAAAGTTTCCACAGAAGTAAAGTTTGATGAAGCATTTTCAGAATGGAAAAACTCTAAAAAGAAAAAGGTTATCTATGAACTCTCACAAGAATGGGGAATAGACTCACAAGTTTTCGAAAAATCAGTAGATGCCTATTCTAGTACAAGCCCTCAAGATATTCCTTATATTGTTGAATTAACAAAAACATTAGATTTTGCTTCAGCAACAGATCCTATGGGGCAAAACCAATTAGAACATAATATGAAATTAACGAATCAGCTTCCTAAGGTGATTCCTAAAAACAAAGTGAAGTATGATTGATATTACTTAGATTATATATTGAAATAAATACAAGTTATAACTACGTGCAAAGTTATTTTTATCTAACTCAATTAACATGTATTGATACATTGATGGGTAATATCATTAATTTAATTATTGTTCTTTTTTCTTTGAAATCCTCGTTCAATTATTTATGTTACAATCGGTATAAAAGACTTTAATAGAGTGCTTTTTCATCAAGTGAGAGTTGCCTGTAATATCCTCATTGCCTTTTATATTTTTCGGAAGCAGCATTGGACTTAATACAGTTTGAATGACAAGAAAGGGAAAGTTAATTGGGGGAGGAGTAATTTGGATAATGAGAAAAAGGGATATGTCGTAACTTATACAGCGAGAAGTTATTTAGAAATAAAGGGAAATATTATACTTAAAAGTTTAGGAAACTTATATATTCATAGAGCTTTATTAGAGTCTAACAATCAAAAATTTAAAATAACATTTTATACCTCACTTTCTGATGGTGATAAAGCAATTGAACAAACAAGGCTTCTAGTAAGTAAAATAGAGAGATTAATTAATTATAAATATAACGAGCAAGTGTTGGAACAAATACACTTATTCGATTCATATTATAATGATCCAGATAATTTACAAGTACGTTCCATAACAACCACGCAATCAAGAGCCAGTCCTATCATCATTAAACATATTAAAGACCCTTTGGAAATTAAAGAAGACTTAGAGACGAATCTATCTAATTATTATAGTACGTATATAGATATTTATGCTGATCTTTTAAAAATGAACAACGGAGAAGGAAGTTTTATGATGTATTACAGCCTATTGTATGATTTGTTCGGCAAGCAAAAATCAGTTGATGAATATATAGTGCGTCAAGAACCAACTGTAATCATGAAAAAAACAACCCAACCAGGTAGCGACTTTAAGGAAACAATATATTCATATATAAGAAACCAAATAGGTCATTTAAATAATGAAGGAGATGTTAAATGGATAAGAGAACAAGTATCTCATTATTTACCGAGATTGAAGCAATTAACTAGGAGAGCAATAAAATGATAAGATTTAGATGGATATCGCATGCCAAATGAATAGTAACCAATAGGTAAATTATAGCCGTGAGTATAATGATGACAGTTTATCAATCATTAAAAAGGTTACTATCCTGAAGATAGAAACAGTAAAAGTCAAAAAAGGTGCGGAAAATATGATTTCAAAGCTTTTGGATAAAAGAAAATAATTCTAATTTAACTCAAAAAATAATAAAAATGTAACAGGAATAAACAATAATATAAAATCACACACAATTTTCTTTACTAAGTAACACGTAAATCCATTGACTTAAAGTCATTTCGCAATTTAGAGAAGCACAAATAAACGGTTCACAACACACTGGGCATGATGTAATCTACCCATCGAACCTTTGATATGAATGGGTTTTAAGGTAAGATGAGAGTGAAATGCTAACATTTTGCAAATATAAAAATATTATTGTAGGCTTCTCATGAGTTGTCCCAACTTGTGAGAAGCTGTTTTATGGTTTTTGAAAACAATAGGCAGAGGTTTTCAAAGACCATAAAAAAATGGAGGGAATGCTATAACATCCTCGACTGACATATAAATCGCACTAGCGACATTAATATTATGCTACTTATTTTAATGAAATGCGTAACCTACCGCTTCAAATGACCGTTTAACATCTTCGTGATATGATTAAAGAAAGTCGTTTTTCGTAAGGAGGACAAGCGATAGGTGTTCGTTATGAAAAGTTAATCCAAATACTAACAGAACGAAATATGACGACTAGAGATTTATAAGAAATAGCAAGCCTTCAGTAAATATTACAACACGGATGAAGCGAAATGAATATATTTCACTAGAAAGTGTCGAAAAATATGTTGTACAATACAGTATCGATTCAATGATATTTTACGATTTGATAAAGAAAGGAGTTCATATTGGGGGAAATTATAAAAGTTAATAAAGCAACCACTCGTGTGTAAAACAATTCGATGATAAGTACTTTATCGACGATGTGATCCATAAAAACAAACTGATTCGAGACGGATAATTATGATGAAAAATTATTAGAAGCATTTATTTCAAACGAAACATTAAAAAATAACTTCACAATTAATGTTGCAGGGAATATTGTTTTGCAGACTAATAAGTTAATAGAGTTATTTGAAGCTGATGAATACTGGCAAGATTCTTATACGAAGTATTCTAAGAAAATTGGGTTGACAGCAGGTGGTCAATCCATTAATGAATCAACAGACGTAGTAGCCCACTTAAAACTTGTGTCTTAGCTAATAGCTATAAATGATAAGTTATTTAAAAGACATTTTCTACAGAGGGGGATTTCATGAAAAATAAATATCGTGTATATTTTGCTGGCCGTGATTTTAAAGGAGAGGGAATTTATCATTATGAAGATGGAACTCTTACTGTATTAGAAGGAAGTAAAACGGTACCGAGCGAATCTAGTTCTCTCCGAAGGTACTACCAATTACCTGCATCGATTAAAGATGAATTGATTGAAAAAGAAATCATTGTTGACCGAGTCTTTATGAAAGATTATACATTTGATAATCCCTTCCACGCATCAGTCATCTTATCTTCTTATGGTAAAACCGGAAACAAAGCCTGGAAAACTATAGACGGTCAAACAATAGAAGGTATTATCACCATTCAAGAAAACATCCAAGAATTAAAGGATTATGCAGCGAATTTCAAACTTACTAAAAATCCTGAAAAAATCGAATCTATCATTGATAATTTTAAGGCAAGATTTCCTTTAGAAGACTTGGCTCAGCTGCCAATAGAAAAGTATGATAGTTTGGGTTCTAAAGAAACATTAACTTATGCAATAGAGCATGGGACGGATTATATTTTTTCTGGCTTTTTAGGAAATAACATAAATAAGATTATCTATAACTACAAAGATGATAAATATGATTGTGTCAAAGCAATCAAAAACAGACATCCTAAAAACTCCGTTGGAGAAATATATGAAAAATATATTCAGTCTATTTATCAATTTATTACTGAATTTGACCGAGAAACATACACAACAGGATGGATCGGATCTTTACCAAAAGGAACCAATATGATTCGTTCAAAATTACTTTCTTTATATCGTCCTGGAGAAATACTTCACATTGGCTCAATTAAGTGGTTGCGAGAAATATCAAATTTTTTTGGTTTTAATCATACAAATATGGATGCAGTCATGATGAATATTCAGTTGATGGATTTTATGAAAGAAATAGGTCTTGAGGGTTCGGTTTTAGAGTTGTCTGAACTTATCGGTCATTTTTATCTAGATAAAATAGCTCTTGATGATAACACTGAAGAAAATAAGCATGAAAGTACTCAGAATTCCTTTGAAAATATCTTTTTGGTAGATGAATTCATTGATGAAATAGTTAATGTTCTTAAAAGAAAAAAAGCTATTATTCTCCAAGGTGTCCCAGGAGTGGGTAAGACCTTTGTTATTGATCAAATTATTCGAAGTTCGTTCGATAATATTCAAGAAGATGGTATTGAAACGATTCAATTCCATCAAAGTTATTCCTATGAAGAATTCGTAGAAGGTTTACGTCCACAGATGAACGGGGGATTTAGTATTGAAAAAAGCATCTTCTATATGATTGCAGAAAAAGCAAGGGAAAATATAGATTCGAATTATTTCTTAATCATTGATGAGATAAATCGCGGGAATATGTCTAAAATATTTGGAGAATTATTAATGCTAATTGAAAATGACAAAAGAGATGAAGAATATGTTCGGTTACCTTATTCTAAAGAAGAATTCAGCGTTCCAAGTAATTTATATCTCATTGGTACAATGAATACAGCAGATCGTTCTCTTGCCCTAGTTGATTATGCGATGAGACGACGTTTTTCTTTTATCACATTAAAACCAGCTTATAATACTGAAAAGTTTAATCGATTTCTTGAAGAAGAAATAGAACTTCCAACAGATTTTGTCGATGACTTGAATATGAAAATGTTAGCAGTAAACGACCTTATTGAACAAAGATTAGGAAAAGATTTCTTAATAGGACATAGTTACTTTATCGATAAAAAGAAGAATATTAAGAATAGAGATCAATGGTTTCAAGAAATTGTGAAATATGAAATTTTACCTATGATTGAAGAGTATTTTTTTGATGATGAAGAATCAATCCTTGAGATAAAAGAGATGTTGGAGAGTAAGCATGCCTAAGATACCGATAAAAAACATTTATTATATTGCCTTGTATGCATGGAATAAAGTAAAAGAAAAAGAGCAAGTAGAGCGTCTTGGCCTTGAGAAAATTGAGACAATTAATGAAGTCGTAATTGATTTATTTTTAAAGGAAATAAGCTCTCTTATTAAACAAGGTTTATATGGCAACTATATCGCTGATGATCGTGAGACTAAATTTATTAAAGGTAAAATAAATATCGTAGAATCGCACTATATGACAAGACCAAGTTTCAACTGTCATTATGATGAATTTAGTCAAAACAATTTAATGAATCAATTGCTAAAATCTACTTTGAAAAATATCTTTTTTATGAAGAATAGAAAAGCAAGTCAAAAGAAAAAAGCACGAGAATTATTATTGTCTTTTCGGAGTGTAGGTGAGCTAAGATTGAATGATGATTCTTTTAATGCAATTCATTACAACCGTTTGAACCAAGATTATGAGTTTGCCATTGACCTAGCCTATTTAATTTACAAGCACTCAATTCCAACAGAAGAGAAGCAAGTGAATAAATTTATTGCAATTGAGCGGAACGAAGAGGAAATGAGTAAAATTTTTGAAGAATTTATAAGGAACTTTTATCGTACTCATATAAATTATCCTGTTCGCTCAAGATATTACAGTTGGGATTTAAAAGCGCTTGAAGAAAGCAATATTCGAATGATTCCAAGAATGGAAACAGATGTTGAAATAGAAAAGCCAGAAGAAAAGATTATTATGGATGCAAAGTATTACAAGCAGGCTTTTACGTATCGATTTGATCGTCGAAGTTTTATATCGGCTAATCTGTATCAAATAACAGCTTATCTCAGAAAGAATTTGAATCAAGATGAAAAGGCACTTAGAGGAATTTTAATTTATCCAACTAATGGGCATGAGTTTCACGAGAAATATAGAGCAAATGATGGTTATACTCTTGAATTTAAAAGTATTAACTTAAATCAAGATTGGTGGAAAATAGAGAGAGAATTATTGATGTTAATATAGCAACAAGGTATTATCATCATTTTATTTGGACAAAATTAATGGATTTCTTAAGTTATCATCCATAATTCATAGTGAATGTGGTGTTGCTAATGAATTACAACCAGTATAAAAGGTGGGGAACTTTATTTGATTGATTTGATTTGTTTACGATTGCGCTAACAAAATGCTAACATTTTGCTAACGCAATCAAGTAAAAAGGGTTTTCGAAGTGGAAAATATTACAGCATTAACCCATCAAATCCTTGATACACCGCACTTTATACACATAACGTTAAAGAAACTACACACTCCCATTTCACGCCGGGCACGATGTAAGCTATTAAGTCCAAAAATGAAGCTTGATATGACGGGGTTTGCTTATGAGCAGACCTCGTTTTTTGTATAAATGTCACAAAAGATAATATGAGAAAACAGAGAAAAAGAATTCAACGCAGCAAATTCTTCCTAGTTTTATCATAAAATGTTGAAATAATAGTGCTACGAAACTGGATGAAAGGATTAAGGTATACAGGAGATAAACCTCATTTTGTTTTCATGCACTGACAAACAGATCTTCTTTACACGAGGCATTGAATACCACAGTGCACCTACACGAACTTCAAGTTGAAAGTTTTTTAACAAAACAATTATTTTCAATTTATACTTCTGACAACCTACTTTATTTTCCTGACAAAATCGACACTTTTCATAAAGTATTATCCAAACTAGTAAATTAAATAGAAAAATAGTAATTAGGGGTAGTAAGTAAGGGGATTCAGAGAAATATGTGCAAATTTCTGTGAAAACTTTTAGGCATTCTCGTCAGTTACATGTTTCTCATGCATACTTTCTTGATAATTAACAGATATAATAGAAATAGTATCGGATCAAGCTGGGAGGTGATTTATCATGATGCACGGGATGTACGGAAATGGATTAATTTTGATGATTGTCTTTTGGGTTGTGTTAATTGGACTTGGTATTTACTTACTTACAAGATTTATTAATGGCAACAACAAAAATTCAAAGAACAATGAGGCTATAAATAATAAGCAAACTCCTTTACAGATACTTCAAGAACGATTGGTAAGAGGTGAAATTGATAAAGAGGAATATGAACGTTTAAAATCTATTATTCAACGAGACAGGGAGTAACGATGCTTAATAAAATTTCATTTAAAATCGGATTATTATTTTTTGTTTTCATAATAATGATTGAGTCTTTTTTATTTTTTATTTTGTATATCAATTTAGCAAATGATCGAATTGACGAGGTGATGGATAGCTTACTCGCTCGAGGTAATACACACCGAGATGTACTGGAGGATCATTTTGATCAACCTACGCTGGAACACGTAGTTATCATGGAATCCGAATCCGAATTTTTTGTCATCATTACAGATAGAAACGGAAATATTATTGTTTCATCTGACTCTGCTGAAAAAGCCATGATGGATATTGTAAGTCATTCCCATGAAAATTCCGACATACCTTCAGAAGGAAAAGTAGTGGAAGATCGTTGGAATGAAAAACAGTATATTGCGACAGATAGCCCGATTACAATCAATGGCAAGCATCAAGGTCACGTGTTCATGTTTGCCAATTCAAATTATGTGAAGCGAACGGTCGATCAGTTAGGCAGCCAATTTTTAATCACAGGTTTAATAACCATTGTTTTAACAGTCATAACCATATTTGTATTATCTCGATTGATTGCTCATCCGTTACTGAGAATGAAAAAAGCAACTGAACAATTAAGTAAAGGAAAACACGATGTAGAATTACATACGGAAAGAAAAGATGAGTTAGGAGAGTTAGCACATTCCATTACCAAGCTTGCGGAAGATTTGAAGAAGTCAAAGATAGAAAGAAATGAATTTTTGGCCAGTATCGCTCATGAACTGCGTACTCCATTAACATATATAAAAGGTTATGCAGATATCGTCAATCGAGAGGGTATAACCAAAGAAGAAAAGGCTGAATACATCTCAATTATCCGAGAAGAGACAGAGGAACTGACAACGTTAATTCAGCATTTATTTGACCTTGCAAAAATGGATGAACATTATTTTTTGATTCACCCTGAATGGGTAAATTTGTGTGAATTTCTCCATCATATAATAGAGCGAATACAACCTGTATTAACGAATGAAAATATAATCATTCAGTTGGACTGTCCGAACGACTTAATGGTTTTTATTGATTCGGAAAGGTTTCAGCAAGTGTTTATAAATATATTTAATAATGCACAAAAGCACTCCTATAAGGAATCGAAAATTAGTGTTCTGGTTTCTAAAACGGATGAACATACTGTTATTAAAATAACTGATCAGGGAGAAGGCATCCCCGGAAAAGATTTACCATATGTATTCAACCGATTGTACCGCGTGGAAAAATCTCGTTCAAGACAAAGTGGCGGTGCTGGATTAGGTCTCTCTATAACAAAAGAAATTATAGAGGCCCATAAAGGTAGCATTGAAATTGAAAGTCAACATAATAAAGGAACGAGTGTCATAATTAAGCTGGTAAGGGGTGAACAAATCGGTGAAAAGGGTATTGATTGTAGAAGATGAAAAGCGGATGGCAGATTTAATTGCCTTATATTTACGCCCCTATGACTATACATGTCAAAAAGTGTATCACGCCAAGGAAGCACTAGGTTATATGGAAAATGAAATGTTTGACATTGTATTGCTCGATATCATGATGCCTGAAATAAACGGGTGGGAGTTATGTGAAGAGATCAGACGGTTTTCAAGTATTCCCATTATTATGGTGACAGCTCGGGATCAACAAGAGGATATTGTAAAAGGTTTGAAAATTGGAGCGGATGATTATATTACAAAACCGTTTAATGAAGATGAGCTGTTGGCAAGAATGGAAGCTCTCTTACGGAGACAAATGCCAAAAACCTCCCTAAAAATAAATGGCCTGGTATGGGATAAAAAACAATTTAAGTTAACATTTAAAAACAAAGCGATTCATTTAACACCAAAAGAATTTATGATGCTTGGACATTTCATCAAAAATCCAAATCAAGTGTTTACAAGAGAACATTTGATTGAGTTACTCTGGGGCTTCGATTCCGATACGGAAGGCAGAACTATAGATTCTCATATCAGGAATATGCGCGATAAAATTCGAAATGCAGGTTTTCCGGTAGATGACTATTTTCATACTGTGTGGGGGGTAGGTTATAAGTGGATAACGAAGTAAGTTTGTTATCTGGTTTGTAACTTATTCTTCATACATTCTGCATACCCTTGCTTTAAAATTAGTTATAGCAACTATTTATATAAACAAAGGGTGTTGTAAATGGGAAAAACAATCTTAATCACGACAGGATTCATTATTCTATTGATGATGAGTGCATGTAGCAATAATTTTGGAAATATGGACCCGCCTCACAATGATAAGGAAATGCCAAACCATCACATGAATCATTCGGGAGGGAATCATAACTCTTCGGACAATCATATGGCAATGATGGGACATGATCATGATATGCCTCTGCAATCCTCTACGGGCAATAATGAAATGAAAGTACCACCTATACTGGAAAGTGATAAAGAAACAGAAAATGATGTGTATTATACGATTGATGCACAGCAAGGGCAGACAGAAATCTTCGAGGGGGTTCAAACAAAAACGTTAGGATACAATTCATCATTTTTAGGACCAGTTGTTAAACTTAAAAAAAGTCAAACGGCACATGTCACATTGAAAAACAGTCTAGATGAGGAAACAACTTTTCATTGGCACGGACTTATTATTGACGGAGAGTCTGACGGAGGACCACATAGAGTGATTCAACCGGGAGAGGAAAAGGAAATTACGTTTGACGTGCAGCAGGATAACGCCACATTGTGGTTTCACCCCCATCCGGAAGGGAAAACTGCAAAGCAAGTTTTCGATGGGCTTGCCGGTTTGTTATATATCGAAGATGAAGGGATGGAAGATACTTATGAATACGGAGAGAATGATTTCCCTTTAATCCTACAAGATCGAACGTTTGATGATGAGAAACAGTTAGATTACCGGGCAGTTAAAGACCCAGACGGTACCATGGGAGAAACATTACTTATCAATGGTACCGTAAATCCCCGCTTAACTGTCAATAAAGAAAAAGTGCGTTTACGATTGTTAAATGGGTCAAACATGAGAAATTATACAATTAAGCTGAATAACAACCAATCATTTGAGCAGATTGCATCAGATGGTGGGTTATTAAATGAACCAGTGGAATTAAATAAAATACAATTGACGCCATCAGAAAGAGCAGAAATAGTTATTGATTTTTCTCAGTTTAAAACAAATGAAGACGTCGAGTTAAAGATGGATGATGGTACGGTGTTACTTCCGTTTAAGATGAATGAAAAAGAAGAAACAGAAAGTGAAAATAAAATTGAACAGTCAACAACCCCGGTGACGATTAATGATGAAGTATTGAAGAAACCAGTCAGTAAGGAAATCACTTTAGAGGGTATGGGGCGTCATGTTTCAATTAATGGAAAGAAGTTTGATAAAGATCGCATTGATTTAACACAAAAGCAGGGTGAAACAGAAGTGTGGGAAGTTTACAATAAACCTGATATGATGGGCGGAATGATTCATCCATTCCACATTCATGGAACACAGTTTAAAGTTATATCTATTAACGGTAAAAAGCCACCGAAAAACTTACAAGGATATAAGGATACCCTTTCCCTAGATTCCGGTGATAAGGCGAAAATTGCAGTAAAATTCATAGAGAAAGGTACGTTTATGTATCACTGTCATATTTTAGAACATGAAGATAACGGTATGATGGGTCAGATAAAAGTCGAGTAAGGTAATAAATAGATTTAAGTGGCAAGGAGCGTCTCACAGAAATGAGGAGACGCTCTTTGTTTAAATTCTTTGCAACTTGAGTGTAAATCGTTGAATTTACAATAATAATGATTTCAAAATATAGAAACTTACTTGATAAAATCTCGATAATTAGAAGATATGATAAGCATGCTAGCAGAAATAGACTGGATAAATTATATCTTTGGATGTGACTTTTAAATAAACTTATGCGTAAAATAAAAAAATAAAGAGAGGGGTATATGATGAATAACAATAATAAAGAACAGAATGAACATGAACATAGCTATGCTCATCATAATAAACGACAGGAAAGTGACCATGGTAGTCATCAAGTACATGATGATCACGAAGACCATGGACATCATGATCATGGGGATATGGTAAGTGACTTTAAGAAACGTCTTTTTATATCTTTAATCATCACTATGCCTATTCTTGCTTTATCACCAATGATACAGAGCTTTCTGGGAGTGGACTGGCGTTTTGCAAATGACCAATATATTGTATTCGCCCTTGCAACGTGTGTGTTTTTCTATGGTGGTTGGCCATTTATTACAGGTGGAATTAACGAATTAAAAGATAAAAATCCTGGAATGATGACACTCATTGGACTCGCTATTACAATCGCATATGGATATAGTGCACTCGTTGTATTTGGCTGGGAAGGTCAAGATCTATTTTGGGAGCTTGCAACACTTGTAGATATAATGTTGCTTGGTCATTGGATTGAAATGCACTCAGTCATGGGAGCCTCGAATGCACTTGAAAAACTTGTGGAATTAATGCCAAATGAAGCACATAGAATCGATGATAATAATAAGGTTGAAGATGTGCCAACATCTGAACTCCAAAATAAAGATTGTGTCCTTGTGAAGCCGGGTGAAAAAGTACCGGTTGATGGAGTGATTATCGATGGTTCATCAACAGTTGATCAATCAATGCTGACAGGTGAATCGATTCCTGTTGATAAAAGAAAAGGAGAAGAAGTTATTGGTGGTTCGATAAATAATGAAGGATCACTCACGGTAGAAGTGTCAAAAACAGGTGATGATTCCTATCTATCTCAAGTCATTACATTAGTTAAAGAAGCACAAGAATCTAAGTCAAAAACACAAAACTTTACAGATCGGGCAGCAAAGTGGCTCTTTTACCTTGCTTTAACTGTTGGAATTTTAACATTGATTATATGGTTAGCACTTGGTTATTCATTTGATACGTCGCTCGAACGCATGGTAACTGTGATGGTTATTACATGTCCGCATGCTCTGGGTTTGGCTGCTCCTTTAGTTGTTGCAGTTTCGACAACGATATCTGCTAAAAATGGTTTGCTAATTCGTAATCGGGCTAACTTTGAAGAAGGGCGTAATTTAAATGCAGTTATTTTTGATAAAACAGGAACATTAACAGAAGGTAAATTTGGTGTGATGGATATCATACCAAATGAAGGATACACAGATGAAGAAGTGTTGCGCTATGGAGCAAGCTTAGAACAACAATCAGAACATCCAATTGCTGTCGGGTTGGTGAAAACTGCAGAAGAAAAGAATTTAAAATTAGATCAAATCACAGATTTTAAGTCGATTACAGGTAAAGGCATTGAAGGAAATATTGGTAGCAAAAAAATAAACGTTGTGAGTCCTGGTTACGTTAATAATATGGACATGACATACAATACAGAAAAATTTGATCAAATGTCTGTAGAAGGAAAAACTGTCGTGTTTGTCTTAGTAGATGGTGAATTAATCGGAATGATTGCTCTGGCAGATATTATTCGTGAGTCTGCTAAAGAAGCTGTTGCTTCCTTAAAAGAAAAGGGTGTACATTCCGTCATGTTGACAGGTGATAACGAAAGAGTAGCACACTGGGTGGCAAAGCAGCTGGGAATCGATGAAGTTTACGCTGAAGTCCTCCCAGACCATAAAGCGGATAAAGTGAAAGAAATACAAGCGAAAGGCTGGAAGGTAGCGATGACCGGAGATGGAATCAACGATGCACCAGCACTTGCGACAGCTGATCTGGGAATAGCCATTGGTGCTGGTACAGATGTGGCAATGGAAACGGCTGATGTGGTTCTTGTGAAAAGTAATCCTAAAGATGTTGTTGCGTTAATGAAACTTTCCAAGAAAACTTACCGAAAAATGGTGCAAAACTTATGGTGGGCAACTGGATATAACATATTTGCTATTCCACTGGCTGCGGGTGTTTTAGCCCCCGTTGGTATCGTCTTAAGCCCAGCAGTCGGAGCGATACTTATGAGTATGAGTACGATTATCGTTGCAATTAATGCTAAATTATTAAAAGCATAATTTAGCGTTAATTGTAAATAGATTATTCAAGAAAAAATACACTTGTAGATTTTTTCTTCCTTTTAAAATAGTTGTTTGAAAGAGAATGCTAACACCATATTTCACCTCGATAATACAAGGGTAATTAATATTACATATTCAGTTCCATAATTTCTGCATAAAACACGGTCATTAATAATGACTTTATTATGTCATTTTTTATTACATATATATAAACGATGAAAAAAGCAGTAAACTATAGAGTGACAAACTTAATGGGGGTAAGACAAATGAAATTTAAGATAGCAGTTGCTTTCGCATGTATTATGATTTTCCTAGTTGCGTGTGGCGGTGAAGGGAATAGTGAGGACGCAAAAAGTTTAGATACAAAAGAAATGAAGGAATTAGTGCAAGACTATACTACAAGAAACCTACAGGCGGAGTCAGCGTCAATAACGTCAACAGAACTGATTGTGAAAGACAACGATAATCAAGAAAGAGTGTATGACCTACCTGAAGATGAATTTTTTGTGTCCATTGCACCTTTTATTAACGACACGCATCCGTGCGATATACATAGCTTGACAGGATGTCAAGGTGAACTCGTTGAACAAGATTTTGATTTACAGGTCACAGATTCGGCAGGGAATGTTATAATCGATGAAATAAAGCGAACTGAGGCAAATGGTTTTATCGATTTATGGTTGCCGCGAAATGAAACATATAACGTTATTATCACTCAAGACGGCAAAACAACAGAATCAGAAATTTCCACTTTTGAAGAAGACAATACCTGTATTACAACGATGCAGTTGATCTAAAGTTAATATTAAAATTGAACAGTTTATTAGGGTCTAGTATCGTTCTATAAATTAATGAATATTTCTAATGCAAAATAACAAAACTAATTACTAAGTAACTAAAAGAGGAATGGGGAACGTCATAATTACTTGATAATGTAAGCTTGATATGACGGGGTTTGCCAGAGAGCGAACCTCGTTTTTTGATGAAAAGGTAGTAAAAAGCTTGATATTTACCAATATCTATTTTTTCGATACTCTCTGAGTTGTACCGCTCTTCAATCACTTGAATCGCCTTTTTTTTTGTCATTTTCGTTACCTAAAATGAGACACTGTTACTTCAATTCCGTCACCTTTTTTATAAGCACTTATAACCTGATTAGAATTACTTGGAGCATAGGCCGGTAAATCAATATCAAATCCCTCTGATTTAATAGATGTAATGTCATCAGAAATATCTTCCAAGCAATCCGCTGATTTCCTCAAAGCGAACATGACTACAATATCCGGTAATGACAGGTGTTTAAATAAATTGATGAAGAACTTCCAGGAAAAAGTTAGTTTTATATGGTCGATTGCAGAACTTCTTCTAACAACTGATTAGGATATAAAACTTTTATATTATCTATACTTTTTATCAACTCCGTTTCCTTGGATTTACAAATATTAATATAATTGTACATTAATTTAATTTTAATGCTGACTGCATATACTTTACTCTCTTACCTTTATTATCAGTACATGTATCACTAGGTTTACCATTTTTTCTTTTATGTCGTTGCAAAAGTGAACCGTATTTACCTAAGTATTCTGTTTCTATATTTTTCCTTTTATCTTCTTCAGGTATTTCGATTTCGATATACTTCATAGTTATTTTAACAGTACCATTCTTTATTTGATCAAGGCATACTCCCCAATTATACTCAGTATACTCTGCTAAGTAGTATGCATGTTTAAGAAGACGTGCTGGTACATTACTAGATTCTCCTATATAAACCACCTGCTCATTAAAATTCACTTTATAAATACCTGGAATATCTTTGTCTAGGTTATTTAAAATCCATTTTGAACCGTTTATATACTTTTCAATCCAGCTCTGAGCATCATCTACATACCACTTTAATCTTTTAAAATATGTATCTTCTTTCATTATAATTCAACTCCAATAAGCTTTTAAACTATCATATCAAATAATCGTGAAAGAAGAAAAAGACGAATTAAAAACAACAAGCGTTGTTACTTAATATTAAATGGTAAAAAGAAAATAAGATATAATGTTTCTTTGTAGGGGATTTATTTCATTAACGGGGATTATATTGTCTAGCGTGTTTTTTCTATGAAAAAAGCGATTCATCTCCCGTGGTGTATTAGCTAGTGTTATTTACTGTTGAATTGTAATTAATTGATTCACTAATCTGAAAAAATATAGTGTAGTATTATTTTAATAGTATTTACAGAAGGGAGCATATTCATGGCTAATACATATCCAGAAATAGAAGAAGCAATTTTGTATATTCAAAGGAATATTTGTGAACCGTTATCTCTGTCACAACTGGCCAATCATGTTTCCTATAGTCCTTATCATTTCACACGAATTTTTAAAGCAAGAACTGGCCTCACACCT
>Ga0079226_10002151_pt1 | contig 15158 bp, 13 predicted proteins | sample Poulit2014_FD_76345 | JGI IMG/M metagenome (GOLD analysis project Ga0079226, IMG submission 76345) | Agricultural soil microbial communities from Georgia to study Nitrogen management - Poultry litter 2014 | ecosystem: Environmental > Terrestrial > Soil > Agricultural land | place: USA: Georgia... | reverse complement strand
TTATTGTTATATTACATTTTATTTCATTTTTTCTAATTGGCTCTAATTCTAAATCCCAACTCTCATTCTCAAAATTGTACCACTCTTGCGAATGCGGTATAAATAAAGATTTCTCATGCGCATTACACATATATAAAATTGCACTAACATCATCTAAATCAATTTTCATATCAATTACCGCATTTATTGTAGCATCTACATTAGAACGAATATCTCCACCTCTTAAACTCTTATCCGTCCTATCTTCTGTAATTTCTGCTGAAATATTAATAAAACTATCTGACGGTAATATTAAATTTTGCGATATTTTATTTACAGAACTACATACCTTTTTATCATGCTCCCAAAATATTATAATATTATCCAATCCTTTGTCAATTTTAAAATAATCTGAATAATATTCTACAGACGGTCCAAATAAAACTTCGAAATGATAAGTATCACTAATGTCTGAATCTAAATATATATTTTGTAATACACTATCTGAATACATATTATTACTCGTGGTTTTATTTGCTAATATACTTAAATCCGAACCCGATATTAAATTATTCTCACTTTTATCAAAAACAATATAATCTCCTAATTTTTCAACAAAAGAATTAAAATCATATCTTGTCTGTACACCCTCGCAATCTGTCTTAACTAATTCAAACTCCAAAATTGCAACTGGCGGTACGCTTCCGTCTAACTTTAATTCAAAATTCGGTATATTATAAAATACTTTGTAATTATCAATATTAGCACTATTTCTTGTAAACTTCAATAAACTACCATATGTATTTATCCTGCCTTTAAATATCTTCTCAATCATCTTGTTTCAAATTTAATTGATAAAATTCTACTATTTAAATTATATGAACTTTGTACTGCAAAATACCACTTTCCGTCCTTTTCCATCACCTCCATCTCTTCGGGTACTAAACTACAATTAACAATCTGCACCTCCTCTAAATCCCTTCTTGCTAATGCTTCTAACTGCCCCCATGCACTAAATTCCTTATTTGCATAATCTCCACTTAACCACCAACTAACATTATTTCTGGATAAATAATTTCTTGGTGCATTATGGTTAATTACTGTTTGATTTGGGTTAGCATATTTTTCATTGTACAATAAAAATCCTTCATCGCTAAACACTTCATTCCCTATTTCCTCCATTGCCTTTCTAATAACATTTGTTCTAACTGGTAAGTCAGCAGGACTAACATCTCTAAATGTATCATAAATTCCATTCGCATTATAAGGTGAGTCTTTCCCAAAATCTTGAAATATCACTCCTCTCCAATCTGTCGAAAATAGACTTATAGACTTCTTAACCCTCCCACCTGTTGCTAAATGCTCTTTCGTTATATTTCTTAATGTCTCTATTCTTGCATTCTCCTTCATCTCAATTTCTACATATTCTGGCTGGGAGTCTAAATATTTATATATATTTAAAACTTCCACCTTACTTTCATCTATTTTATATGCATTAAAAACATAAGGAGAATATAATCCCGGGACTTTCTTGTATTTATATAAGCTGTGATATTGATTAAATTGCCATCTCGGATTAAATATAGACAATAAATACCCTCCATCTTCGTCTTTCGAAATAAACCATTGACATCTTAAAAACGAACAAAGGTTATCTATAATATCCTGCAAGCTTAATCCATAATTCTTTGCTTTCTCAACTGCCCAAGGTCTCTTTGCATTAGACTTCTGGACTAAATGAAATCTATTAGTAACATCTCCAAAGAAATTATATGCTAAAAACGTTAATAATCCATTAAATGAATCTGTGTCATATTTAATTCGCCCATCTGGAAAATAATGCAAAAGAATATGATTTATAGCATCCTCTAATTTTATAGCATCAATTAATGTTGCATCTCCGTCATTACTGCTCATAAAGTTCTTATAAACCTTTACAATACTATATCCACTCTGATTGTAAGAATTCTCATGTATCGTAAAACTTGGTTCTACTACTTCTAAAGTATCTTTATCAATTATCCAAATTGTGTAGCTTTTATGAATAAAAGGCTGTGTAGGCGTTGGTAATATACTCTCTTCATCATACCCTACCCAATTCAAATAGTCAGGGTCTTGATTCTCTAATGCATTTAATACATTTTGTCTTTCTGTTCCTGTTACTAACGTACCCTCTGTAAATACCCTTACTTTATTCCAATAATTTTCTATATAAGAAATATTGAACACATTCCATTCTTCAATGTTCTCATCCAATCTTCTAACTACCCTGTACTGTCTTCTTGAAATATCAATATCCGTTCCTAATCCGTCTAATATTACTTCTTCATTCCATGCTTTTTTTAAATCATCATTCATTTTTTGCAAACCACCTAAACTTCCATCTCCAATAAAACACAAGCATCTTTCTTTATCCCATTTTATTTTTTGAGTATCTACATAAAAATCTATCTGCTCACTTCCATCCCTTATCTGAATAATTAAATCTCTTCCATTATTTTGCGTTTCGTCATCATAATTATTCTGAATTAATACATCATATGCCCTACCAGATAAGACAAACTCACCACTTATCTTTATTTCATTCCCAATTTGCGGTAAATCAAATCTTGTCTTCTCAATCGCAATATCTCCATGAATTAAATCTGTTGCATCTATACTTGTGTATAAAGACCCTAGATTATGATAATACCTTACTCTATACTCTATCATATTACTCTTGTAATTTTATTCCCTTTCTTAATATATTTGCTCCCATTATGGTAATAAATATTCTTATCAGAAATTGCTATTAATCTATTCAACCCTTTGCTTACCTCTTTATCTGTTTTAACATTAATATCATTCTTGACACGCACCTCTCCTTGACTTATCGTTCCATTTATATCACTTAGCATTAATTCCATTCCTTGCAAATCTCCTAAATTTAACATTTCTAATAAAGGTAACGCATACCCTTTTCTAGATTCCTTTTTATTAACCGCATATAAAATTTCCCCTCTTTCATACTCTGCTACTTTCCTACCGTCTTTTGTGTGCAATCCTAACCCTCCTTGCCTGTGCGAATGCCCTACATTCTTTAAATCCAAAGCTCCACCTGTTTCAAAAGTAGGCACATCTTGTTTCATTGCATTAATCTTCGCTCTCATTGCTAAATATCCACTTACCAAAGCAACTGCTTGCGCTATACCTAATGCAACACCAACAAAGGGTATGCTTGCCGTTGATGCCATCGCCTGTGCTGAACCTTTCAAAATCGCTGATAAAGCTGTTGCTGAATTCATAATTTGTTCTGCCGATTGCATTGCAAACCTCGCTTTAGCTTCTCTAATCTCTAACTCTGTTAATTTTTGCGCTGTCTCTTCTCTTGCTTGCTCCTCTGCTAATAACTGCTCTTTTAATAAATTTAATTTCTCTTCGTCTCTTTCAAAACTAGATGCCATATCTTCATCGTACATCGTATCTCTTTCATCTAGTAATGCACGCTCCTCCTCTATTAGTCTTCTCAAATTTTCAATATTCCTTTCCTGTGCACTCATTTGAGCTTGCAAAGCTGTTCTTTGCATTTCAAATATATTATCAATCGTCTGCCTTGCCAATCTTTCAATCTGCTGTCCTGCTCGTTTTAACGCTTCTTCCAACTCTTTATCCACTTCACCCGAAAAACCTAAAACAAACAAAGCCCCAATGCTTCCACCTGCTTTCTCAAAGATACCTTGCATTTCTTGCACCTTCCTGCTCGATACTATTACTATATTTGCAATTTCATTCCCTACCTCTTCAGCTATATTATCGTCATTTAACCCAAAGAACGCTTTAATATCTACACTTCCATCACTTTTTAAATAAGCATCTACTTTTTCTTTAGAAATTCCAAACGCTTCTATATACGCATAAGAACTTTCAATTTCTGCCTGTTTAATTTCTTCGCTATCTCCAAATATTTGTTTTGCTAAAGATAATTGACTATCTGTTACAGATTTTATTCTCCTTTGAGCATTAATAAAAGAATTTACACTTGCATCTTCTACCTCCTTTGCCTCTTTCTTACTTAACGCAATTCTCTGATTTATCAACTCTTCTTCTAATCTATTTAATTCATCAAGTTGCTCTCCTTTGACTAAATGCCTGTTTGCATCAATCTCCGCTAACTTTGCATCAATTTCTGCATACATATTACTATACTTATCAATAACATCCTGTACTTCATCCTCCCCTGCTAACTGCTTATCAATTCCTTGCACCAAATCCACAATCGAATTATTAAAATTCTCTATTGCATCAAATGTATCTTTCTGAAAATTAGATACTATCGTTTTAGCTACATTTTTAAATCTCTCTTCTAACTCCTCTGTCATCTTTCCTGCGTCTTTAAAAGATTTAGCTAAAGCATCTAATGTTCCAATTTGATTATCAAATTCTTTATTTAATACCTTTAGTTCTTTCTCCAATCCTGCGCCTAAAGACTCCATTAACGCTTTCTCTTCAATCTGGATTAAAGTGTTTAATAAATCTTTGAAATTATCTTTTGCAGTTTTCGTATTGTTAGATACCCCCTGTGTATTTGCTGTAAGATTAGCTGTTAATTTATTTGATTCTCCTAGTAACTTATTAACCTCATCCATTACAATACCTCGTTCGCTATCCATTTTTAGCGTTGCATCAATTAAATCATATTGATATATTAAAGATTCAGCATTCAGACCATTCATTCTCAATTGTTCAATTGCTTCTGATGTTTTCTGTTTCTCTAGCTCCAACTCTTCCCTACTCATGCTCAAAATGCTGGTAACTGTACTTTCAAATAATTCTCCATTACTTACATGCTGTTCATAATATTCCATGTACTTCTGTACATAGTCATTAATTCTTTCCTCTGCCTTAGCTCTAAACGCTTGCGCTATATTAACATCTATTATACTTTGTTCAATCCTCTTATATGCATCCGCAACATTACCTGCTAATATTTCCTCGTCTGACAAATTTTTTAAAATATCTGGATACATCTTTCTCAATTCTCCTAATGCCCTATTCCTATCTTCTAAAGACTTGTTATTATTCTCTATTGTGTTTCTTAACTTCTGAACCTCCACAATCTCTTTCCCTACCTGTGCATTAACTCGCATTGTAGTTGCTTCCACTTCTTTATTATTACTATTCCACTCAACTAATTTAGATATCAAATATCCTACTCCTGCTACAAGCGCTCCAACTCCTGTGCTTATTAAAGCTAATCTCAATCTTGTTAATGCCGTTACTGTTGTATTGGTAACCACTGCACTCGCTCGCATTATTGCATTCCAAGTGGACCTTACAACACTATCCTGTCTTGTCAATGCTGTGCTTACTCCTTGCAAGCCATTCATAATAGTCATTAATGCATTGAGCCTTGTCAAAGTCTTTACTACATTATCATTCTCCAAACCAAACAAAGCCATTGTACCTGTTACAACACTTGCCACGCTGGAAATTTCCTGCATACCTAAAATAACTCTATTTAGCTGGCTTGATTGTCCTTTTAAACTGTTATCAATTTCTTTTAATGCTGTTTGATAATCTCTTGCTCTCTTTGTTAACTCTTGATAACGCTCTGGATTTGTTGCATCCTCTCCTGATAGCTTCATTCTCGTTAATTCATTCCTAATATCTCTAATAACCTGCGATACTCTCTTGCTATCCACTTGTGCCTTCTCCATTGCTTTTGCAACCAAATCTATATTCCTACTTCCTCCCTTTCCTAATGTTTCTACTGCAGCATTCAGAACATCTGCTTCATTTTTTGCTCCTTTTACAGATTGAGAAAATTTTTCAAACTCCTTTGCTCCTAACTTACTTGCTCCTACCATGCTTCTAGCATAATCCTGAATTCTCTTATCTACTTGCAAAAATTGTTCATCCAATGTTTTCATAGAGCCAGTAACCTTATCAATCTCTTTCTCAATATCAAACATTGCTTTCCTATCTGCTACGCCTTTACTTTGCTTTTTCGATAATTCATCATACTGTCTTTGTAAAGATTTTAATTTCTCATTCTCCTTATCTAATTTTGAAATTAACTCATCCCTCATTTTAGACTGCTCTGCGATTGCTTTTGCATGGTTTGTAACCTTTCGCATTTCTCTTTCTGTATCTGCCAATCGCTCACCTAAATTCTTTGCACTCTCCGCCATTTCGTCTAAAGAACTCTTTGTCTTATCGATACTTTTATCATCGATTAAAGGTTTTGAGATTTCTTCTTTAGATTTCTCAATTTCCTTCATCTTTTCAATAATGCTATCTATATCTCTCTTAATCTGGCTGTTATCTCCCTCGAAGCTTAGATTTATTTTCATTTTTCTTATTTTTCTCTAAAAAATTAATATGCTCTGTAAGCAATCTAAAGAAATTACCTGCTTCCATTTCCTTAATTCTATATGCTTTCTCAATATCATTTTTAGACAAAGAATAAAGCATCTTACTAAATTCAACATTAGAAAAGTCTTGTCTTAAAGATTTTAATTTCTTCTTTTGCTCTACAACCTCTTTTCCTGCTCCTCCAAAATTGACGTACCTATACTCGAAATGTCTTTGACTATTTCTTCTAATCTCATTCTCTGTCTTAAAATATCTTCTATATGCTCTTTGTATTCCTGCAATATATTCTGAACCAAAGGCATTCCAAAATCCAAAAAACTTTGAAAACTTAAGCCCTCCTTCGCCCAATCTTCAATCTTTTTTAATTCTTCTTCTTCCGAAATACCTCTCAAATCCTCTCCTTCTGCGTTTATATATAATGCACATAGCCTCAAAATTGGATTCCCTAAATTCTTTTGCTCCTTTAATTCTGTTAATCTGTTGTGTGCAATAACTGCGACCTCTGCTAAGTTTCCCTTATTTGCATTATTAAATATTCTTGTAAGTACTTTCTTTTCATCCTCTTCCACTCCATAAACTCCTCTTCCAATATCCTGAACTAGATTTGACGCTCTTACATACCTTTCAATAGATAACGATTTCGTTGCTGTATAAATTACGTTGTTAGCTCTGAACGGTCTTCCAATCTTTATTTCAATATCTTTTAATTTCTCCATAAGTCTAAAAATATTTTAACTGCTAATATTGTCGCAAGTGTTGTAAATATAATTTCTATTATTCCTGTGTAAAATATAATACTAAGCCATAATGATAATTGCCCTGAAAGGCAATACGGACACGTTAGCAATTTGGTTAATGCATTGTGCGAATTCAATCCATCCTCTTTCGTTCCAAATAGCTTTAGAATTATATTCTCATAATTTTTTAATAAATCTTTTAAGAATATAAATTCATAAACCACTCCGAATAGAAATGATGCTATAAATATTTTAAAACTTATCATAATCGTCTTTTATTTTCTTTGCGTCCTTCATAACACCTTGTGATGTATTAATTAATTCTTTAAAATAATATCTAAATCCCTTACCTTTATTCATTATCTGTATCGACCTATCGATTGATGTTAATTCCCTCCATATTAAGAAAAATCCTATCGCCTTAGATATTACATGTTCTATATCTGTAAATTTACTATAAAATTCACTCAATATAAAACTATCTAATAGGAATAACACAAAGAATATAAATAGATATATGAATATCTTTACAAATAATCCATAAAATTTATCCCAACTCCATTTCTCTTTACTATATACCATTCTGATAAATGCAATAATTGTATCTGTAATAACTGCAAAGAATATAGTGATTAGCATGTAATAGCTTGGTGCTATAACAATTGTAATACTCCCAATTATTCCAATTATTGCGGTAATTATATTATCTGAATCTCTTATCATTTATAAAGTTATTTAAAAAGCATATGTACCTTTCCTTATCCTTAAATATATCGCAATCTTGTTTATTTGTGCCAAAAAACGGTTCAAGTATTAATGCTGGTATTGGCGTAAGATTTAAGAAATAAAAACCTCTTTCGCTTTTGTGTGACGTAAACTTCACTCCTCTAGCTCCTCTAATCTTCATTTCTGGATATTCTTTTATATACGCATCCGCCAATTCTCTTGCATATCTTTCACCCTTGTTGCTACCACTATACGCAAAGACCTCAAAGCCATTAGCCTGTTGCGTATGATGCCCATTAAAATGTAGCTCGATAACCAATTTGTACTGCTTATTTTCTCGCAAAAATTTAGCTAAAGCTCTCTGTCTTTGGTAATAATCCCGAATAGTATGCACATAAACATCTGCATTTAAACCATTAGCAATATCTCTGTTATAATCCCATTCAGATTGTTTTAAGAATTCTGAATATGAACCTTTATCGCTATCTTGCGTATGCCCAATTGCAAATAAAACTTCTTTATTCTTCTTCATTATCCTGATTATTATTTAACCATTCTATATACTCTTCTGGTTCTACTTCGCTCCAGAACCAACCATTTAACTCCATTTGTGTATTACTATTATCTAATAATATCAACTCACCGTTGTAAGGCGTTTTAACTTGACTTGCAACAAGCCAATTCCCATTTGTTTCTTTTTTGTACCACATAATAATTATAAAATTTATATTTAAGCTAAAGCCCAATTTCTATCATTCAAAATATTATCCACATAATCTTTTTGATTAGCATCCAATTTATCCCAATCTGTTGTTCTTATTGTTATAGTTCTTTGGTCTTTGCCTGTTCTATCCCCTATATTCTCAAAGAATGTAATATAATCTTCTGCATCTCCTTCTATCCAATATCGAAGATTTGTAGAAAGTTGTAAATCCTCTAAAATCACTGTTTTTAGATTAGGAAAATTATTAACTGAACCTAATATATTCCCTGTTGCATCCTCCGTATCTCCCATATTTAAAATATGAATTTCTTCCATAACACCACCTAATCCTTGATATCTACCAAACATATTACTAACATTAGTTATACCACTTGCATCTTTGAAATCTAAGACGACTTTTTTAGGTAAACTTGTTTGTACAAACATATTGTAAATCCCGCCCTCAACTAAATTAAAGGGTATATATCTCATCCAATTATTATTAGTAATTTCTGATATGTTAGCAAAAGAGTAATAGAATTCTAAATTACTAACTGTATCTGTAAACAACATCCTATCATTTGCTGTTATTCTTAAGTTTGTGCAACTTTGGAATAACCTATCTATCTGGTCTCTCCAAACTACATCTCCCCACTGTACTAATTCAACTAAAGCTTCTTTATTGTCACTATTATACATTTGCAAAGTCATAAATTCGTGTGCAAATATCTCTAAAGTGTAGATGCCAATTGTTAAATCTGAAATTATAAGGTCATTACCTGAATTTGCTGTTAGGTTATCCTGCTCCCAAACTAAATAACCATTCTCATCATATATTTTAATATCCAATACGGAATCCCTTATCCTAGCTAATTCTATATTCGCATTACCTGTTAATGTAGTATCGAATTTTAATATCAAAGGCGATTTTTGCATTTGAATTTGAACATTTTTACTACTTTCTGCAAGCACATTAGTTGTTGTAATTGTAGCTCCTGTTGCATCTTTAATTGTAACTTGACTATCCTGAATTGTAGTATCTTTAGAACCCTCTGCTAATATGCTTTCATTATACAAAGTAGTACCTGCACTATCTTTAATTACATTAGTGCTATCTAGTATAGTCCTTGTATTAGAACCTTGTGCTACAATAGAATCTACATATAAATCAGCCCCACTACTATCTTTAATAGTTGATGTGGAATCTGTAATAGTAATATCTTTAGAACCCTCCGCTAAAATACTTTCAGACTTTAATGTATTACCCTCGCTATCTTTAATTATTGCGGTACTGTCATTAATTACCTTTTCTCCATTATTTTCAGCTGGTACATCAAAGTCAATTAATACATTATCTTCACTATCTTTTATTTTAATATTACTATCCCCTACAATAATCTCACCATTAATCTCTTGCCCTACATCTTGTCCTGTAGTGTTTTTTACAGGCAATTCCGTATTTACTGTAAATTCTTTACTACCTTCCGCTGGTATATCCTCTTGCTCTATTATATTGCCGAACTTATCTTTAATAACTACTTCACTATCCTGAACTGTGTACTCTCCTGAACCTTGCGCTAATATATTGTCTTGTTTTAATATATTATTTTCAGAATTTTTTACTGTAAAAGTGCTATCTTGGATAGTAATGTCTTTACTTCCCTCCGCTAAAATATTTTCAGTATATAATGTATTGTTATCCGTGTCTTTTATTATCGCTGTACTGTCTTGTATTGTCAGCTCCTCATTTTCTTCTGCTGGAATATTTTCAGAATATAAAGTTGTTCCTGCTGAATTCTTAATTTCTACCTCGCTGTCTTGAATTGTAATATCCTTACTTCCCTCTGCTAAAATGCTTTCAGAATAAAGAGTTGCACCTGTTGTGTTTTTAACATCCACTTCACTGTCCTGTATTGTAATATCTTTACTGCCCTCTGCTAAAATATTTTCGGATTTCAAAGTGCTTCCTGAACTGTCTTTAATAATAGCTTGACTATCATTAATAGTTTGCTCCCTACTATCCTCCGCTGGAACATCTACACTATATAATTCTGTATCTTCTGTGTTCTTTATTATTACAGTACTATCTTCAACAATCCACTTAACATCATTTTCATGACCCACATCTTTATCCTCTGTATTTACAATTCTAGGCAAATCATCAAACCCTAAACTTACTGTAATTTCTTCAACCCCCTCTGCTGGAATTTCTCCTTCTGCCAATAATTTGCCTTCTGGATTATAAACCCTGTAAATAGAATTCTGGATTTGAAATTCCCTATCCTGCGTAGCTGGAATACTTTCAAAATATAGCGTTTCTCCTGTAGTGTTCTTAATCGTCACCTCTGTATCTCCTACATAAATCTTACCATTACTTTGATTTCCAACTGGTTCGCATTCTGAATTCAAAACAACAATATTACTATCTAAATTATTACAACTTGCTAAATATTTAATTTTATAATTTAACTCAAACGCACTAAATGGTTCAATCGTCATTGCGTTTTCTGCTTCGCTAAATGTATAAGAACTAAATACATTCTCATCAGTCGCATCCTCAAACTCTATGCTTAAAATATAACTGTTTTTATTTGAAATTAAAGCTCTATTCAATTCTTTTACAATTATATCTATATCCCCATTATATGTCTTCCCTGATACATCAAAAGTATCTTTATTTAGCCAAACTATTACCTTAAAATCCTCCTCTAGAACTGAATAATAGCTATCTGAAATATCTCTTACATTTCCAACCCGCTCAAAGAAAACTAAATCTTTCTTGTTTGCATTAGGTACTAAAGGTGTGCCGTCATACAAAGGGAATTCAATTATCTTTGTTAATTTAGTGCCAAAAGAATTTGTAGTTACTTCATTTTTCTTTTGCTTCTTTGCTCTTCCATAAACATTCAGGAAAGCTGTATTTTGCTGAACCTGCTTTTTTAATAATTCATAAATCATTTTAAAATATCTTTTATTTGCTTTGAAATATAATCTATAACTTCATTTCTATATATTTCCATTTCTTTTTCGGTCAATGCTAAAAAATCTCCGTATCTTACTCTATTATCCGTATATTTCTCAAAATCCTCTTGCCTTGTAAATCCCATGTGAATTTTCATTCCATCTTCTTGCACCTCAATTTCTACAATCTGCAAACCTCTAAACATATCCCCCGTAAGTGTTAAATCCACAAACGCCGTTTGTCTTCCTTTCTCTTGTCTATATTTCTTATATCTTTCTGAATAATCCGCTCCAATTCTATTTTGTAGCTGCACATCAGAAATAACTAAACTCATCACTGCGACAATACTCCTCTCCATTGAGAATAATAATAAGTCATCTATATTATCCCTTAATAATTCTAACTTCTGTATTGCTTCACTTAAAACCACGATTTAGTTATTTTTCTTTTCTTAGTACTGCTTCCAAAACAAAATGAACTGTCTAATCCTAACATCGGTATCAGCCATTCCCTTATATCTCTCATGTACTCTGCTTTCAACGCATGCACATCCTCCTCCCTGACTTGCGTGTTCATTACTGTGTACCTATTAAAATTATTACTTCTCATTAAATATTTCAATCCCTCCCTTACTGCTATCTTCTGCACTATAATACCTATAACCTCTTTTACATCTACATTCTCTAGTGCATTACAAATTATATTCTCATAACTACAATTTATCTCCGCATTAAATGTTATTCCAAACAAGCTCCTACTCTTTGCTACTCCATTCAGATACCCTGTTACTGTTATCCCATTGTTCTTTCTTGCATTACAACTTGAACAACCATTCGTTGAATCTTTAATAATTACATCCTCTTTGACTACTCCTTTTATATCTATAAAATTAGCCTTATTATTATCTATTTTCTCAATATCCTCAAATTCTATTTTATCACTTGCAACTATATCTTTAATATTCAAATACGCTCCTGCTCCTCTGCTCTTTGATTTTACCCTAATAACAATTTCATCTCCTTCTTTTAACTTTATATCTTTATTAGTCTCTTTACCAATATGCTGAACAATTGGATTTCTATTAAAATTCCTATCTTTATTCAAACTAATTGATAATTCTCTTTTAAGTTTTCTATTTGCATTTTCAATAAAACCATATAGAGTTTCTGCCAAATCCTGACACCCGATGACATCCTCCCACTGCTTCATATCATAGCTATACGCACTCTCATCGAAATAGTACCCACTTTCACTTTCTCTATATTTATCGATATTCGGACAATTACAATAACTTCTCGTAATCCCTATTATATTCTTTAAACATTCCATGATTTTAATATTTATATAAAGGTAAATAAAAAAAGCGTATAGAGGTAATCCATACGCATTTTTCAAAGGAAATAAAGAAATATTATTCTTCTCCATATTTTATAATCCCTGTAACTACATCTGTATCTTCATCTGCAACTATTTTGTCAGTGAAATAACATTCAGAAGGATTAAGGAACATTTCTGCATGTAAATAAACTATATATTCATATATATGCTTATTTGCTTTTGCATCTTTACAAATTCTAGATACATAAACATCCGCAACTAATCCATCCACTCCTGTTGGTATTGAAAACATTTCTACACCATTATTTCCTCTACCATACCATGGAGTAATAACTGAAGGATTGTAATTAAAGCTTCCAACTGCATAAGCATTCGGACTAATTAAATATCCATGTTCTCCTGCTCCTAATTCAGTCGTAATTGTAGGGTCAAATGCTATATCCATTAATTGATTTGCAACCCATGGAAATTGTCTATCCGCTCTGCTTAATTCAGCCACTAAGGCAGGTAACATCCATGTGCCGTCATTCAATAAAAATGGATTATCAATGTTTGCTAAAGTTGCTTGCTGTTGCAATAGTGCCATTCCCATTGCTTGACCTTCAACTGTATTGTAATCTGGAATTTCTATTAAGGAATCTCCTGTGCTTGTAACTCCTACACCTGCATCTATAGTTTCTACGACATGCTGGTTTGCTTTTTTCAAAAGAGCTGAAATTGCACGATTTAATTCTCTTTGTACATAATCCATTGCACTCATTTTTGAACGTGCAAATAAATCTTCATCTACATAGAATTTGTCATGCCAACAATTTTCAATCTCTAAATCGACTTTATTTAATTCTTCTTGTTGTCCTGCTTCTGGTGCATCACACAAATCAATAGAACAATCTTCTGCTGTCTTACTACATGTATCAAACCATGTTATAGACACTTTTCTTCCTAATACTCCATTCTCTTTAATTGCTTCAACAAAATTCCTTGAACTTTTTTGTTTAGCAACTAAAGTTCTTAAAGCTATTGCTTCATTTGTTCTAGACCTTTCACCAAAAGTCTCTTCTAAAGTTAATGCTAATTCATCCAAAGGTGCTTGAACATTTACCGCACCTGTTGTTTTATTTCCTATTGCCATTATATTTTATTTATATTTCTAATAAATATAAATCGGACTTGTATCCTCAAATTACTCTTCGGAAAATGTTTCCTCAATCACTGTTCGGTATTTATTTAAATCTTTTCTGAACTCTATAGGCAATTTACTGTCTCTAATTGCTTCGGATAATTCAGATTGATTTGTAGGTAATGCTATTCCGTACTTGCTTAAATTAGATATAACTTTATTACCTTCTCCCGAACTATATCCACTTTGTTGATGTGGACTCTCTTTACCTTCTTTCTTTGTTAAATACTTTTCTATTTCAGATTTAGCAATATTTGAAAATTTAATTGGATTTTTAATATCATCCTCCAATAATGAACCGCCCTTAATTGCGTTTCCTTCTTCATCTATATCATATCTTTCTAATATAGAATTTTTAACTAAATCTACTAATTCTTTATTTTCTGTACTATACTCCGAAAGAATTGGTAAAAGTATATTCTCTTTCTCCGACCTTGTTTTGAAAGATGTTAATTCTTTTAATGCTTCGTTCTTCTTATTTTCAATATCTTGAATCTGTGCTTGTAAGTCTTTTATAGCACTCTTATATATTGCACTGTTCTTAATATCTACTTCTGTTATTTCCTTGCTTCCAAATTTACTTTTAAAATTATCCGAATCCAAATAGCTTAATAAATTAGTATATTCTACATCTTCAAATCCCATTTCGGATAACTTGTTTCCAATCTTCTTGAACGTAGAACGCTCTCCTGCTTGGTAGCTCTCCTGTTTAGTTCTTTCAGCTCCAATATTCTCACTATCTTCTCTAAGCTTATTTATCGCTTTTTTGAAAGCTAAAATACCTTCTTCTTTATTATCCAACGAATTTGCTTCTAAGTTTAACAAACTCTCAATCTGTCTTAACATATATCTATTTTTTAGTTATCTCTTCTTCTTTTTTAGTTTCTTCTTTCGGTTTAACTTGTTTTAATGGTTTAGGTTTCTCTTTTACCTCTTCCCAACCGAATTTACTATATGTTTTTTCAAATTTATCTTTTGTAGTCTCTTTGATTATACTACCTTTCTTTATTTTAATCATAACTATCCTTTTTTAGTAATTCAGGGAGGAGCCCACCTCCCTGAAAAAAAATTAAACCAATATAAACACTTATGTCAACATGTAAAGGTAAATATATTTTTTATTTATCCAAATACTTTCTGGAAAATTATTTTTATTTCAAAACCACTTTTTATGTAATT
>Ga0079226_10002150_pt1 | contig 15159 bp, 12 predicted proteins | sample Poulit2014_FD_76345 | JGI IMG/M metagenome (GOLD analysis project Ga0079226, IMG submission 76345) | Agricultural soil microbial communities from Georgia to study Nitrogen management - Poultry litter 2014 | ecosystem: Environmental > Terrestrial > Soil > Agricultural land | place: USA: Georgia... | reverse complement strand
TCAAGACAAACTCAAGACGCTGACCGTAGATCATGGTAAAGAGTTCGCTAACTACCAGGCAATTGAGCAGCGAACTGGTACTCCGGTTTATTTTGCCCATGCTTATTCACCACATGAACGCGGCAGTAATGAGAACCGTAACCGAGTTTTACGGCGCTTTATTCCCAAAGGCCAAGCTATTGAAGAGTTAAGCGATCACAAGCTAGTTCAAATTAATTGGTATCTGAATTTCCGGCCACTTAAATGTCTTAATTGGCATACACCAATCGAGATCTTCCTGCTTAATCTACGTCATTAAATTCGTTCAAGTTATTTATTGCAATCTGCCATAATACAAAAAAGCTCCCTATTTAAGGGAGCCTTCTTTTTCTATCTTGTATTTTTGGCCTCTCACATAGAATAAGACCAGTTGACAATAATATTCTGGATTCTTCAACACCTTTTTAGACCAAAAGCGTAAGACCATCCACCCTTGGCTTTTAAGAGCTTCGTTAACTTCTGAATCGTGCTTCATATTATATTCAATTTTGTGAAGCCAGTAAGCTCTATTCCTCTTTATATGATGCTTATAGTTATCCCAATCATAACCATGCCAAAATTCACCATCAATAAATACAGCTATTTTAAATTTAGTAATTGCAATATCTGGCTTACCTGGAAGGCTTTTAAAGTTCTTACGATATCTAATGCCTTCATGCCACAATAGCTTCTCTAATACAACCTCATCATTCCCATTTTTTGAATGAACTCTAGACATACGTTGTCTTGTTCTTTTATCAGAATGAAATTTGTATTTTGTCATGGAGTTGCTACTTCCCCAAGCCTTTAATAGCCTTGACATTACCATGCTCAAGGTTCTCTAATTGTAGTTTTTCAGTTGGCTTTACCCAATCATAATCAATGCCAGCAAATGTTTGAAGGACTGCATGCATAACAACCTCTGCTCCCTTAGCTGGAACTGCCATTCCAATTTGCTTTCTTACAGATTCTTTGCTTCCAACAAACTTAAAATCGTCCGGGAAGGTTTGTAATCTAGCACGTTCTCGATTAGTTAGTGCTCGGTTTTCCTTCCAGTGATACATATGTGTACCACCGCCACCAGAACCCGTAACTGTATAAGCAGGTTTAGTATGGTCTAATCGCTTATAAATACTTGATAATCTAGCACCTTTAACATGAAGCCTTAATTCTTCAGGAATACCAACATACCAGGCATTTTCACCTTCAGGTATGTATGATAATCGTTCTGCCACTTTCTTAGTAGTTTTTGGTAACTCATTATTTGGGGCATCCTTAGGAATTGGAGGATTTTCAATTGCTTGCTGACACGTCATCATGTCCTTAGGGTCCGGTGTCGTTGGTGCCGGGACATGAAAATGGATTCCCGCATCATATAAATCATTACGGATTCCAACAATGATAATACGATGACGTGCTTGTGGGATACCGTACTCCTCAAATTTATATAAATTTGGGGTTATGTGGTATCCACTATCTCTAAATTCCTCAAGAATTTTAACAAGAGCAAAGCCTTCATTTGCACTGGAAAGTCCACCAACATTTTCAGCAACAAAGACCTTAGGCTGATAGTCATGTAGTACTTTAACTCCGTATGAGTAAAGTGGACCAAAAGTACCATTTAGTCCTTTTTGTTTACCGACGTTAGAATAATCGTTGCATGGGAAGCCAAAGGCTAAAGCGTCAATATCTGGAAGTATTGACTTATCACCAATTGGGAATTCAGATACATCTTCACAAAATACTGTTTTAGCATCAGGATTATGTAAAAGATTAAGTTTATAGGTTTCCACTGTGTCTTTATCATAATCATTAGCCCATTCATGAGTGAAAGCCCATTTTTCGCCATTATCGTCTGTAAATCCGGCTAGTTTAGCTCCTAAAGCCAAGCCACCAGGGCCAGAAAAAAGTTCACCAGTTTTAAATTCCATCTTATCCCATCTCCGAACATATGTTTTAGCATACGAGTATGCTAAAAAGAATATACATACATATTACACGTTATTAAATAACTACGCAATAAAAATAGGAAGTCCATTTGACTTCCCATTTTATAATTCAATCCCTAATACTTTTGCAACTTGGACAAAGCTTTCATACGACCTGTCCTTAAACAGTTTCAGAAACATTGTCACTCGTTCTTTTTCGTCAATTTCATTTCCTGAACAATAATTAAGAAGCCAATAAAGTGCTGAAGCTGAAATCATCATACCATGAACATCTAAATTACTATTCTTTTTAGCTAATTCATTAATCTTTAATAAGTTAGCTTCATTACTGCTTGTATTAGCTGTTACATAGCAATAATAACTTGGATTAAGGCCATTAAACCCTTTGTACCCGGCCAAATAGCTGTTAGCCATAACGTTTCTTAAGGCTGCGGAAAGATTAAAGTTCTTTGCATAATTTTTTGCATCAACTAATATTAACTTTTCACCAAATGCATCTGCCATAACATCTATATTTTCATTACTGTTATTAAAAGCAGTCGTTGGATTAGGATGCATTTCTGTATTGAGACCTAATCCCCTTAAGACACGAGCTGTCTTACGTTCAAATTCTAGGTTGTCTTCTTCATGTAGATAAGAATCAATGAATGAATCAGAGGCAGCCTTGAATTTCTTTGCTTTAATGTCTTCTGCTATTTGTTGTGCTTGATTAGCGATAAATTCTTTGCCGAGAATCGTGGTCAACTCACCAATGCTTAAATCTTCTGGTTGAGGATAATCTTTTAGTAGTTGTTGAGCTTTAATGTTCCGCTTTCGAGTTCTAGAAGCCGGCTTTGCATTTACTCCATATTGTGTTTTATATGTATCTACATCAAGTCCTGCGCTTAAAGTGTAGAAAAGAGGGTCGGTGTCAATTCTTCTATTAAAAGGATATCTACTACAAAAGTTCTCAAACTCTTGCCAAAGCTTCTTATTGTCAATCCCCTTTAATCCACCATTTGCATGGTTTTGTACAGCATATCCAGTAAATCTGCATAGGATAGTAAAAGTAGTAGCAACATCGCCATATTTGCTAAAATCCTTGCGACTATCAATTCTTGTAATATCACCATTTTCATTAAAAATTTCAGCTTCTATTTGCTTTTTCTTTGAATCATCAGCTTTACGATATTCAAGAATATCATCAATTTTCTGACTCAATTCACTATTTTTCTTAGCAGTCATTGCAAACAGAATGATTTCATCTTTACTGATATATTTATTAAGACGTTCACTGTTAGCAAGTCTAATAAGAAACATAACTGGCTGGATTCTATACCCTTCCGAGTATTTTGGCCTAAATGCTGAACTCAGAAAGTAGCCATTCGGTATTTGTAAAGTTAAAACCTGTTTTCTAATATTTTCAGGAACTTTGACCCCATTTAATATCGCTTTAGCGACCTTTGTTGGCTTCAACAAGCCATTTTCATCCTCATAGACATAATTATAGGTTTTCAGCATTGCAGCCCATGTACGGCCTCCTGAGCCGTCTCTGCTTATATGATTTTGCTTCATGCCTGCGTCAATAAGGCATTGTTCGTATTGTCTATGTAATTTACGATTACCCTTCCAGGGTAGAGTAAAGTTGTTTGTCGCTTTTTGCAATGCCCGCAATCCATCAGCATGATACTGTGGGTCACGTAGTGGCCGTGTAACAAACCAAAAATTTCTAGTTGCCATTCAGTTGTTCTCCTCACAAATTTATACAAGTATTTTATGAGTAAAATCGCAGCGCTGCAACGTTTAAACGATTAAATTACCAATAATAGAATGGTCTTTTTAGCTTTTATGCGTTAGTCTATTACATGAGTAATGAATGCGCGAAGCGTTGCAGAAACGTTGCGCAATGATGTGTGAAATGGGTGAAATATTATGAGTGAATCCAATAAAAAATATTACACAATGCAAGAGATGGCAGAACAAACTGGTGTTAATAAATCAACGGTATATAGATATTTGTCAAAAGAAAGCATTGCGCCTGCAACAACTAAACGCAACACTAATTTATACGATGCAAAAACGATGCAACGGTTAAAGAAGCACTTCAACAAGAAAAATTCCAATAACTCAGAAAAAAAGAGCGCCAATGATTTATTAATCGAAACATTGCGTCAGCAAGTTGCATCATTGCAAGGAGAACTATCTGATGAAAAATCGAGAAGTGATAAAGCTCTTACTGCTAAGGATAAGCAAATTGATGATTTGAATGCACGCCTTGCAGAATCACATCAATTGCAATTAGGATTGCAGAAAGAACTTGAAACACATAAAAATAACCCAAATCGTCCAGTTTTAGACGGTCAGACGGTTGCAAACAATTCGTCAGAAACCGAAGAAGAGACTCAAGAACAAACAACAGAAAATAAAAAAACCACCTCTAATAAGTGGTGGAAATTTTGGTAATTATATTGTTAATACAGTACGGATAGGCGTTATATCTAAAGTATAACCTGTTACTTTTCGTCCATGTTTCTCAACGTTTAGGTTAAAAATTGTTTTAGGGTATAACTCTCCTAATTCTTTAATGCTTACTCCTAATACTCGTTGACGAAATCTACCTGCACTCCATTTTTTGGGTTGTCCTTCTTTATCTGAACCAAGGAACCAAGATTCCCATTCCTCTAAGGTTCCCTTAATAGTAGCACGCTTTAATTTTCCCATAGAATTTGCATTCCACAGTTTTAACAAGGTCAAAGCATACTTTGACCTAACATTAGCTAATTCAGACAATTTGAAGGAATAATAATTCTTCTTTAATTCGAAGATAAACGGGGCAACCTTTTTACTAAACTGAAATTCAATTTTCCCGTCTTCAACAATTTCAATGTAATCAAAGAGGGAAGTCATAATAATTCCTTTTTTACCATTTTTGTACGTTTGCATGTAAATGGCGGTTTTGGTATTCAAAGCACGAAAAGCCTCACCAACTCGTTGATAATTTTTTCCAGACTTATTTAATCCCAAATGTTTAATAATTTCAAGCATCTGCACAGTATATGTTTGCTCACTTGTATCTTCTGCTTTAACAAAGCTGAAGCAGTAATCAAGCACTTTGTGTTCAAATGTTGTCAGATTCCCAAACGAGCGCGCTAGGTCGTTAGCCTGTGTCACCAGATAATTTTGACGAGTTAATACACCATCAATCATTTTATCCATTTTACTGCTTTGAATAATTGCCATAATGCACCTCTATTAATCAATACATAAATAATATCATTTGTGCAGATAATTAGCAATGTATGGTATAAATAACGTACAAAAATGGTATTGTTCACGTACAAAAATGGTATTGTTCACGTACAAAAATGGTATTGTTCACGTACAAAAATGGTATTTATTTATTCTATAACCATTGATATTAAAGCGTTTTTTAGTAGCCTAATGTATTAGAATGTAATCTAATGTAATTACTTAATGTATACACTTAACAGATAAAATAAAAAACCTTCCAAAAAGGAAGGATAAATTCATTACAATTCTGGTCCATCATCTTCAAGTTGCTTTGAAGAATGATAAGTATGATTGGAAACTTTCGACTTATTACTGACAGCCTGTTCAACAACTGTGCGAACACGATAACGTTGTAATTTACGTTGTCGATTAATAGACAACTGTGATTGAACATCTTTAGCAAATGAACGCAATCCAGTATAGCCTTTTGAGTTTGCCGGATATGCGGTTGTTGTGTCTGTATCATAGTCATCATGATAATTGGCAATAGCTGCATTAATGTCACTTGCATGGTCTAAAAGCCAATCATTAGAATGTTCTAGCCAAAACTTCAAATTGCTTGCCATAGTATCAAGATGGTCCCTGGATAAAAGCTTAGTTAGTAAACTAGTCATGAGATTATTAATGTCTTGAGCAGTAACTTTAGCATTAGGGTGACTATCTTCTAACGATGACTTGCATTTATCTGCAAAGTCACGAAAATCAATGTCAGACCAAGCATGAACATAATTATCTAAATACTTAGGCTTATGGTCGCCCAAAACACTGTTAACGTCACTCCATTGCTTACTTACCTTATCTAAAGCCCATTGGCGTTCATGCTCCAGTTGCTTAACCAGCGCAGGGCCAGCATTACGTCGGTTTACACGATTAGTTTGGGTCTTGCTATAATCCCAAACATGCTGACTGATTGTAGAACCTAACTGGTTAACGCTAATCCTATTCCTATCCTCGTCAATACTAATGAGAATTTTGTACGTCATAATAAATCACTCCTTATTTGCTATATGAATCCAGCTAACAACCATTACTACAGCATAGATAGCTAATACTACTAAGGAAACCAACTTGAACCAACCAGGAAGTAACATACAGCCAACCAAGCATGTAATGCCAACAGCAGTTGTACAATGCCATAACAGAACCGTAAGCATGCTTGATTGTAACTTTTGGTTCATCCATCCAGCATATAATTGAGCATTACTACTGGCGGTGTTAGCTTGCTTCACTGATACAGCAAAGGCCTGCTTAATAGCATTAATATTAATTCGGTCAACGTACTGCTTAACGGACATTCCCATAACTTTCTCAAATTCCTGCTTGAGAATATCCGGAGCAGCCTGTTCAACCTTAATAGTGACTGTTTGCGATTCGACATCGTCACATAGTCGATTAATACGCTGAACCAGCCCCCTGATAGCTTCTTGATTAGCTTTATACCAGCTACCAAGCTGCTTAATATCAGCATCGGTGGCTTTATAATGCTGTTCATTTACAGAACTACGCTTCATATAGCTATCAACCAGTGATTGCAGCGACCCAACCTGCTGGCCTAACTGTTGACTAGCCTTATCAAAGCCAACCTTTGCAGCTAACGTTTCAAAGTCAGAAATCTGGGCCTTCAGCTTGGCTAGTGTGTCCATGTATTGCTTGCTTTGATTTTGGATTGTCTTTTGCAGGTCTGATTTGTTCGTCATTGCGTCTTGCTTCGTCAGCAATTTGTTGCTGTCTTCTTTGCTGAAGTTGCTGTCTAGCAAGCTCTCGGTCTCGTCTTTTATTTCGTTTAGCATCCTCAGCATTTTCTTCTGCGGTGCGACGACGTTGGGTAATTCTGGCAATGAGTTGTCGATGCTGTTGTTGCTGTTGTTCAAGTTGAATGCGGGCTTGTTCTGCTCGCTGTTTGATTTGTTCATCTGGTTCATTATTATCAACCTTCTTATCTTTCTTAATATGCTTGTGGACAAATGGCTGTGGAGTATTCTCCACAGTTTTTTCTTTTTGTCTCTGCTTAAAATACTGCTCAATAGATTGCTTTGTGTAATCAGTTCCAAGCCCACGCGTTGAAAGAATTTCACCAGTATGTTTATCCTTACGTTGGTAAAAGTCACGTGCCTTATAAATTCGTTTTCCTTTAGCTGTTTTGACCCTTTGGGAATATGTCCAATGAGGATTCTTCTTTCCACGTTCAGTAACTGAGATTCCATTATCTGAAAGTCTTGTTATAAATTGACGTATATCCGCAACTTCGGACTTTATAGCGTCAACTACCTTCTTTACATGTTGCTGCCATGATGATTTGGTATAAAGGCTTTGAATATCTTGACGCTGTTTCGATGAATCAACAGGACCAGTCCATTGCTTTCCCGTAACTTTCTGATAATTTTGTTTCATGTAATCATCAAAATCATTCCGCAATTTCTGCACTCTAAAACGATTAGTCTGAAGTGCACGACCTGTGTGAGGATTAACAACATTCATCAAAATATGTACGTGAAGCAGTGAATCACCGGAATTATTGCTTCTTGTGTTATCACATTGGGCAACTAGAACGGCCTGAGAGTCACCGAAAAACTTTTTAACGTACCCTTGTGCAAGTTCAAGAGCCTGAGGAGCCTGTTGTCCAAGGTCAGATGTATCAAATTCATCTTTACTGAATGAAATAATCAGCGATTGAGCTTGTTGCTTGCTTGGTGAACTTAAATGACGTCGCTTGACGGCTAATTGTTTCATTGACTGCCTGAATTGGCTCTCAAGATAAATACCAGACTGATTTCTGGAAATCGAGCCATCCGGGGCATGAATTAAACGGATATTTTGACCAGTAACAGCCAACGCACGGAATTGGGTCTTCTTCTTCGAATGTGCTTCACCAAATAAGTATTGAGCACGCCCATATCGATTCTTAATAGAATGAGTAACCACGATAGACATGATTAAGCGCCCTTTTTAACAGCAACCTTAGCTTGATTAACAAATCCTTGAAGCTGTTGAATAGTTGGAAACATCTTGTTTAACGCCTGAATGACCCAATTCCACATTTGAATATTTGCAGGGTCAGTTTCCTTAGCTTGGTTAAGTCCCTTGGCAATCTGATTCATATTATTAGTCAAATTTGAAGCAGCGTAGTCAAGCGATTCGAGATGTGCTTGAATATCACCATATTTTTCAGCAATTTCCTTAAGCTGGTTATCATCAATGTTTATTTGTGCCAGTGGTGACTGCTGTAGTTGCTCCCAACTCAATTGCTTACCACTCTTTTGTTCAGCAGCCAGTTTTTCATTAGCAATCATTTTCCGAAATGCGTCAGAATTAGACTTTGCACTTAGCAAATTCTTGACGGCAACGAATTGCTTGAGTTCCGTATCATCGAGCCGTGCCTGGACAACATTACGTTTAACAGATTCATTCATCGTTTTATACCTCCGCTTTTTAGATTATTTTGTGACCAAAATAATGATAATTTTCACCTAGACCAATAGGTCTTAATCGGTGACTAAATTATCTTAAAAGCGTAGTTTTCTGCGGAAATACGGTGCACAGAAATAACTATACCAATTGGTCTATACCAATATAGTACACCGTATGCGCAGAAATTGCAAGCAGTTATATTCGTAGAGTTGACAACACTACTCATACCGCTTGGCAAAAGGACTTGCAGTCCCTCTGCACACTCTGCCTATCGGATAATTTCATTCAATCCTTTAGAATTGAGATTACATTATTCGATTATCTTTCCCGGTTGAGGAAAGAAACAAAGGCAACCAGGAAAATTCAATTCCTGGACTATGAGCTACTTCTTTTTCAATGACGAACAGAAGTAGCCAAGAAACAGTCAGCTACCTTTTCAATGATGAAAGCTACCGGAACAATCACCAGGGAAACTGACTCCCCGGCTGGTCATTAATTTCAGTGTGAAATTAAAGTAGTATTTTAATAACGCCTCGTATAACTCGTTGTTGGACCTCATCTACACTAACGAAGACTAAAGCTTCGTTAGTTTCATTCGGTAATAAAAAAGACCCAGCATTTAAGCTAGGTCTAGAAAAATTAATCAATGTTGTATTCTTTTAAATCCTTAATTTCGTCCCAGTTAAGGAAACTCTGATATAAAGTAATGTAGTCAGAATTGCCTAATCGCTTGAGGTAATCAGGAAACTCTTTATAAACGATAATAAGAGGGTCCTGAGATGTGTGTTTATGACGAATTAGGAAATCGTAAAAGCACATCGATAACTTATCCCACTTAATAAAATGACTACTTAAATAAAGCCCCTGTTCCCGGTATTTGTCATTCCATTGAACCATCTTCTGAGAGGAGAGTGGATAGGTATTTAACCATGTTGCCATTCCCCAAGTAAGGTCGGCAAATCGATCGACGCCTTGAGGTGAATGCTTCTTTAGTACATCAAGAATTACATTATATTCACTCTTTGCTCGTAATACCTGAAAATCAGCAGCATTAAGATCGTCCCATGTGTCGTTAAAATGATTAGCATTCGAAATTAAATCAGTCATCACTATCACTCCTTATTAGTAGTCGTCATTTCGTACTGAGCCAAATCCTGATCCCAGTTTTCTTTAAGTACAACTAGTTTATTGACAAAGCCTGCTGCACGATTCACTGCTTGATGGAACCCACTAAAGGTTTTATAAACAGTTTTGAATAGATCATCGTAGATGGCGTGCAGATCAAGTCTATCTTTATTTTGATTGAGATATCGCATGAAGACGGAGGGAGCGTAATTATTACGATATCTATCAAGCAGATCATCATAATTTGAAGCAATAAGTGAAGCTTTAACATCATCAGCTACCCAAAGAATATGCTTATTGCCATTGATATCAGCGACTCGATTATCAAAATTAAGGAAGACCTTTGCATATTCGGAATTGAATAATGGAAACAGTTTTCGGTAAGGCTTCATGTCGTCACGATATGCTTCCACTTCGTCAACGGTGCTAAATGGTACTGATTCGTACCAACCAAAACCATCACCATTATCGTGAAAGATAGTTAACTTATAAGTATCGTCGTAACCAAGAGAAAGCTTAGTGATTTGGTTCCATTCATTCATGAGATGTTGATAATCAGTGCGATGTTTCATATCTACCAGGCTAGACATGCGACTACTTGCAACATCTAATACGATCTGATTATCTTTTATGCAATCGTAAACTTCTGAAAACGGGATATTCTTTACTCCAGTCATGGCTTCAATTCGTCCATCAAGGGTGAAGTTAAAGCGGGTTTTTAGATTGACTAGAGGAGAATTAATTGATCCAAATTGGGCGTCGTGTTTTAACTTAGACTTAAATTCAAAGAATTCGCCATTAAACCATTTGTCATTAACAATTACCCATTGACGAGGAGCTTTGGCACGAAGAGCGGATAATAACTGAGATTGATTAACAGCAGTTTGTGAGCAGAAAATAAATCCATCAGTTGTAACAGATGGAACAACGCTACCAGGATATAGATCATTCATGAGATCCATTAAGAAGTTAACCTGGTAACGTGCAATTGCAGTGTACTGTGCCGCTAGAAATGGATTAGTACTACGAGAAAAAGGTACGAAATATGTTTGTCCATCACCAAAGTTACGACTAACTTTCTCATTTAATCCTTGGCCTGTTTTACCATATCCACCGTTACCCAACAGTTTTGCAAATTCCTGTTCCGGTGATTTTTCACCGTATTTTTTCTTTGCAGCATTACGTTGTGTAAGTGACCAATCTTGCATCTTGCCGACAGGAGATAATGATTCAAAGCTACCATTTAGCTTCTTCTGATGCGGAATAATAATTCGATGGAAAAAGATGGAAGCACCGTGCTCAATTAAATCAAAGACGTCAGTAAGCATTAAACAAGCACGAGAATGATCAAGAACATAGCGAGGAGTAGCTCCCTTAACGTCTGCTTTGACGCCAACGGGGACACGTTTAATACCTTTTGGCAGTTGATAATCAATATCACATACACCTAAAGTGAACACACCATTTGGTAATGAAGGTTTAATAGAATTAAGGAAACAAGATAGACTAATATCAGTTTTATCCAGCCAAGGAAGAACATCTAATCGAAAATCAGGGATAAGATGACCAGCATTAACATAACTAGATTTTAGGTCTACATCATAGGTATGAACGAACATTAGAATACCGGGACAGTAGCAAAGGTTCATACCACCCATGTAAGCACGCCGTGCCATTTCAAATCCTTGGTTATAAGTAGTATCGGGACGCACAGAAGGAAGATCATGTGCATTACTTTCGTGCTTGGAAACAGCTTTATCAGGTTCTTCAAAATGGTACCCACGACGTACAAATTGAAAGTCTAATTTACGCCCTAACCAATAAGCGGGAGAAACTGATACTAGAATAGGAGTATCGGTTGCATTATCGTGTTCGTGATAATTAGAGTACAGTGATTTCCTCCAAAGATAGGCAAGAATATCAGTTAATGATGGAAGTTCATTTTTACTATTACGTACAAAGCGGTAGCTATTCTTAGCAAAGTTAGAACATAGATTTTGACTTATATTAGTAAAATTAGGATGAAAATGCCGGATAGTTACGCCACTACAGTTGAGTAGATCTGCTGGGTTGATTTTAGGGTTTAGTTGCTCAAATTCCTTAAAATTGATGCAGTCTTCAAAGTCAGTGGGTAGATACTGATAACAATTACCAGCAACTGAAATCCCCCAGTTAACACTGTTGCGAGATAAAAAAGAACGTAACTTGTTAAGTACGTATTTCTGCTGTTCGACGCGTTTTTGGAATTCGTCATCGGTCTTAGCATTTCGCACGTGAACGATGGTATCGATAACGTTTGCCCATTCATCTGTATACTTAGTAGGCTTTTGATTGTAGCGCAAAGGACGCAGGTACTGGTCTATGTTGACCCCATTAAAAATACTTTTAAAAGTGTCAGAGGCTTGTCCTTGGTAATATGGCAAAGAAGCATAGTGACCACTGATTTCATCGGATAACCCTGTTAAAGTAGCTGGAATATTAACTCGTTTTAACAGACCCATATGGTAGACTTCTAATTCACGCTTTAAGAAGAAACCCAGATACTTCAGAGTTATCTCACTATCACCCATGGCATAAGAAATATAATCATTCTTACGATCGGGAGCGTGGAGCAGTTTCCGCATTGAATTCTTATAGAATCCTCCATCATTCTTAAATTTGTTGTAATCAGCGTCAGAAATAAGACCTTTTTTGTGGTCTTCCTCGTCCCATTTTGCTGTACTTAGCTTTGGCTGATTAACTATATCGCCTAATTTAGCTAAGCCACCCTTGGGGGCGAGCGCCATAGTATCGCGATACTGAATAATTACAGGAACCCTTGTTTTCCGATCACGACTGCTCACACCCATAACGAAAGGAGAAGTGAAGAACACATTTTTGTAAAGTGCAATTAAGTTTGCCTTGTTGGCTTTCTTACTCATACTCCCGTTAATTTTAGAAGGATCAAGGTATTTGTACCAATCACAGTATGCTGATACATCAACACCTTGGAAGTACCCAATCATGGAAATTGGCGGAATGCGATTCATCTTACTCCATTTCTTGATCATCTTTTTGCTGGGGGTCAATGACTTAGTAAACCGTCGAATCTCTTTGTCAGAATACTTTTCTTTATAGCCTACGTCACTAAGGTATTGACGAATAACTGCAATGATGTCCCAAAAATCAAAAGGACGATCATTAATATCACGGAAAATAATGTACCCTTTAACTGGGTAGCCACGGTACTTCAGTACATACTGATGACTGATGATGCTAGATTGTTGACGAACTTTCTTAACTGGGTTAAATGGTGTATCCCATTCAGAATCATCAGCAATATATAAATCATTAGGAAGACGATAATCATCAAACACCATATAATTAGGATCCTGCTGAACATTAAGAGGATAATCTAAACGATGATACTTACGATAAATAAATTTCATAAAAAAACAGCCCTTTGAACGAGATTTAACTCGCAAAAGGCTGTATCTGTTTCATGTTCTTAAAATTGGCCACAAAACACCGCTAAAAATGCATACTCTCACGAGTTAATTCACATTTTCAGCTGCCATGCCAAAGGTCAACTGTTTTTGTATAGCGTTCGGCTGATTCTTAGCGTATCCCTAACTGATGTTAAGGAATCCCCTATACGGACTGTCCGGCCAAAGACAATCTTATTAACGCCGGTTGTACGTTGGCGCCACAGTCCTACAATGACTGCTACTAATAACCAGCTACCGAACTGGTTACTGCTATGCGCCGGCTGATTCTTAGCGTATCCCCATCAATATTGAGGAATCCCCTACAGACTACCCTGCCAAAGTAATCTCATTAACGCCGGTCTATTTAGTGACGCTTCAGTCTTACAATGACTGTACTGCTGCCGTCCATGTACCACCATGGTCCGAATTTATGCGTGCGGCCTATATCTAACGCCCCAGACTAACGGAGAAAGGAATTGTCTGCTAATCATGCTCTTGATAAGCAGTTTAATAGGCGTCGGCTGTTCTGTGAACGCTGATTGACTATTGCTAACCAATCGAGAATATTATACCAAGAGGAAGTAATACATACAATTAAAAAGTAAGTAAATAATCACAAACCTCCTGCGAACGTATGTTCAATGCGGGAGAAAATGATTACCTAAAGTGCTGTCTGAGTAAGGCCTTAAGTGTCATCACAAGTTACGACATACATGCCGGACCCCGGCAGAGGACAGTGGCAGTGACAGCATTATTAATTGTATCATTTGGGTACACTCCATTGATACATAATGAGTTACAATAATATCAGCAATTAAAGTGTAACAATTAAATGTATCAATTGGGGTGAGCGAAATGGCATTAATATTCTATGCACGCGTTAGTAGTCAGGGACAAAATCTTGATCGTCAGCTAGCCAGGAGCAAGGAGGTGAAAGCTGACAAAGTCTTCACCGATAAATTTAGCGGCAAGACGACTAACCGCCCAGGGTTAAAAGCAATGCTGCAATTTATTCGGGAAGGTGACACCGTTGAAGTCATCAGTCTGGACCGATTGAGCCGTAACTATCAAGATATCCAGCATCTAGTGCAACGATTCAAGGATATCGGCGTCAAATTGGTTGTTGACGACCTCCCGCAGACGCACACTGGCAACGAACTAGTTGACCAGTTTATGTTGGATATGATGATCAACTTAATGGGGTTTGTGGCTCAAAATGAGCGTGAAAAGATTAAAGAACGCCAGCGGCAAGGCATTGAACAAGCCAAAAAGCGTGGAGCCTACAAAGGCAGGGCTAAGAAGTATGCTGCTGATTCCTCCGATCGGGAAGGTAAGCTGGTCTTTGAAGGTATCAAACGCGATTATCAGGCTGGTGACTATCAAAGCAAGGCTCAGTTAGCGCGTAAGTACGGTATCTCGAGGCAGCAACTGTACCGGATCCTAAATTTGATCAAATAAAAAAGCGCCAGCCGAAGCCAGCGCAGAAAAAGAAGCAATACTATTTCGTCACCTTACGGATCAGAGCAATCACCTTTTTGATTGATTTTTTAATGTGCTTTTTAGGCACAAAGATAATGATTAGCCAAAAATGGCCCATGGGGTTCACCCCCAGTTGCACTTACAATTTGAGGTTGGTGGCCTCGGAGTGCTTCATCATTGTATCATATTATTATCATGGTATAATGTAGCTAAGATAATGATTAGCCGGAGTGCAAATTGGGATCAGTTGGTTACTTATTCCGAGCCGGCGGGGCATCTGAAAAGATGTCCTTTTTTATTATCTGTACGTAGTCATTTTTGCAAATCCAGACATAATAATGCTCCTAATTAGCTGTATCAATATTCTTTAGAGACAATTTATCACAAACAGCCCCTAATGATAAACTGTAAAAATAGTCGTTTTAATTGTATAAGTTTTAATT
>Ga0079226_10002149_pt1 | contig 15159 bp, 11 predicted proteins | sample Poulit2014_FD_76345 | JGI IMG/M metagenome (GOLD analysis project Ga0079226, IMG submission 76345) | Agricultural soil microbial communities from Georgia to study Nitrogen management - Poultry litter 2014 | ecosystem: Environmental > Terrestrial > Soil > Agricultural land | place: USA: Georgia... | reverse complement strand
TACCCTTCATATATGAAGAAGGTAGATTAGAACCAATTTTCATTTTAGCACGCAATAAACCACAAAATCGTAACTAATGAATCGCCAGGTTATGATACAATAATACGTACACTTGTCTTAAGCAAAGAAATAAGAAGTACAAAATAATTAGGTGATGGTTATGTGGGAAAATTTTAAAAAGAAAATAACGAACTTTATTTATGAAGAAGTGGAAGAAGAGTTAATAGAAGATCCGAATAAAAATGAAAAAAATCAAAAAGATACATTAGAAGAAAAGGAAAAGAAGATCCAAGCAGCTCGCCAAAAGGATAATCAGGACGTGAAAACGCGGATGACCTTTAAATATCCCAAAAATGATAGTGAGTCCTTTAAATTTCCTGTCATTCCTGATGAATCAGGGGATAAAGTTGCTGCTGACAGACCAGTTCTTTCCTCAGAAAGAGCGGAAGAAAGAAGTCGTCAAGGAGCAAGCATGAGTCAACCAGCATTCATAAGAAAGCGGAAGCAGACACGTCCCACACAAAAGCGCTCTCATACTGGCTACACGCCGTCAGTTTATGAACAGAAGCGTAGGGAAGAAGAATTAGAGAATATTCCTGCCTATGAACGTCGGCAAAGTAGACGGCGTTCACCTGAACATGAAGATGAATCGGCAGACTTTAGAGGAAATGAGCAGGAGTGGAAAGATACAAGGGAGAAAGAAAAATTGCCCGAGTGGACAAAAATGTCTTATTCCAAGCCCGATGAGCTAGATGCTGTCTTTAATCGTGCTGACAAGCTAGATGAAAAGGCTGAAACATCGTATAAGCAAGAAGATCATCAAGTAGCCAAGACAGGTAATTATGAGCAAGTAATCAAAGATGAAGCATATTTTGCCAAAGATATAGAAGCCCTACATCCTAAAGCGAATATAAGTGCAGCTGAACTTGAACCGACTAGGGAAGATGAGTTAACTGAGAGAACTGAGGATGCGGGAACAGAGGCCTCAGCAAACCTAGCCTGGCAAGAAGAAGGACAGGACAACTTTCAGGCACAAAGTTCATCAAGGATAGCTTCTCCACGTTCAGAGATGCAAGAGGAAGATGAACTATCATCTAGAGCAAGAAACAAAAGGCATTCCTACAAGCCGGTCGAAGTGCCTCATCATTTGCTCGACGATGTGACACCGGACCAGACGAATAACCGTGATTGGTTGCATAATCAAAAGCATTTATTGAAACAGACCTTAGAACATTTTAATATCGATGCGGAAATCGTGGCCGCGACAGTAGGACCTACAGTAACTCGCTTGGAAATCCAACCAGCACTCGGTGTAAAAGTTAGCCGAATTCGTAATCTAGCTGATGATATTAAAATGAACCTAGCAGCGAGAGATATTCGAATTGAAGCACCCATACCTGGGAAAAACACAGTAGGTATTGAAATTCCGAATGAAGAGGCAGAAATGGTTCATTTTCAAGAAATGATTGAGTCAGAGGCTTTTAAGAATTCGACATCGCCTTTAACAGTAGCCTTGGGTCTTACCATAGAAGGTGACCCTTATATAACAGACATCAGTAAAATGCCCCATGGCTTAATTGCTGGTGCTACAGGCAGCGGAAAAAGTGTATGTATCAATACGATGATATTAAGTTTACTGTATAAAGCACACTTTGATGATGTAAAATTAATGATGATCGACCCGAAAATGGTCGAATTAACACAGTACAATGGCATACCCCACTTATTAACGCCCGTTATTACAGATGCCAAAGCAGCAACCGTAGCATTGAAGTGGGCTGTAGATGAAATGGAACGTCGTTACGAATTATTTGTTGAACATCAAGTTCGGAATATTAAACGATACAATCGTAAAGTAACGGAAGAAAGTTTACCTTATATCGTCATAATCATTGATGAACTAGCAGACTTGATGCTCGTATCTCCACAAGAAGTGGAAGATTATATTAGTCGCATTGCCCAAAAAGCACGAGCAGCAGGTATTCATTTAATTTTGGCTACACAACGACCATCCGTCGATGTGATAACGGGTTTAATCAAGGCAAATATTCCCTCACGAATCGCCTTTGCCGTATCATCGCAAGTAGATTCGCGGACGATTTTAGATGGGAACGGAGCAGAAAAGTTACTTGGTAAAGGTGACATGTTATTTATTGAAAACGGTGTAAATAAACAATTGCGACTTCAAGGTCCCTTTGTTTCTGATGAAGAAATTGATCGGGTCGTTCACTATTTACGCTCGATCGCTGAACCGGAGTATTTTTTCGAACATGAAGAATTATTTATCCAATTAGAAGTTGATGCTGAAGATGAACTATTTGAAGAAGTCGTGGAGTTTGTTTTAAATGAGCAACGTGCAAGCACATCCTTGTTGCAAAGAAGGTTTAGAATAGGGTATAATCGAGCCGCTCGGTTAATTGACGCCATGCATGAGCGCGGCATTATCTCAGCGCAAAATGGTTCCCGTCCTCGTGAAGTTTTGATTACAAAAGCGCAATGGGAACAAAATGTGCATAAGAACATGAACACGTAAAGATGAGGAGTTCACTATGAAAGAGATTGAATTAAAACTAGAAGGCAAAATAAGTAGATTAACGAATAAAACATTTAAATTTGATGAACGAGTCGGCGAAGGTTGGTTTTCAGCCGTATATTTTTTGAAGACAAGAGATATTGTCGTAAAAAACATTCCTGATAATATCGTGACGATGCAATTTTTTCAAAAAGATCACGCTGTTTTATGTGGAACGGATGAAGTTATTGCATTGTTACATACATTCGCAGACAATCCAGGAAAATTAGAAATACATTCCTTAAAAGATGGTGACAAAATCAAACCATTTGAAACAGTTTTAACAATTACAGGTCCATACCAAGACTTTGGTTACTTAGAAGGAATTATCGATGGGATTTTAGCGAGAAGAACATCAGTAGCGACAAATGTATATAATGTAGCAAAAGCAGCATCGATTTCGGGTAAACAAAAGCCGATTATTTTTATGGGTGATCGTGATGACCACTTTACACAACAAGCTGGCGACGGCTACGCAGCCTTTATAGGCGGTTCGACAGCACAGGCTACTCATGCCATGAGTGAATGGTGGGGCAAGGAAGGCATGGGGACGATGCCACATGCGCTTATTCAAATGTATCGTGGTGATATTGTAGCAGCGACTAAAGCCTATCAGGATACATTCCCTGAGGATGAATTAATGGCACTTGTTGATTATAATAACGATGTCATAACTGACTCATTAAAAGTAGCACGGGTATTTGGTGAAAAATTATCGGCTGTTCGCTTAGATACATCGAGAACATTAGTTGATAAATACTTTTTACGTAATCAACATTTAATGGGGACATTTGACCCTCGCGGAGTGAATCCAGAGTTAATCTTCGCTTTAAGAGAGGCCTTGGACAAAGAAGGATTTTCCTATGTGAAAATTGTGGCGAGTGGTGGTTTTGATGAGCAACGAATTTTACAATTTGAAGAAGAGAATGTCCCAGTTGACATGTATGGTATCGGAAGAAGTTTATTAGAAATAAATATTGGTTTTACTGGAGATAACGTATTGTTGAATGGAACACATTCAGCTAAAGAAGGGCGAGAATATCGCGCGAATCCCCGTCTTGAAAAAGTTGAATTTATTAACAACTAAGAAGTATGATATAAAGAGTAAAATTTTAACCGTATTTGGAGGTTTATCATGTCAACATATCATTTTATTGGCATAAAGGGAACGGGTATGAGTGCTTTAGCGCAAATATTACATGATTCTGGAAAAAAGGTGCAAGGTTCTGATGTAGAAAAACATTTTTTTACTCAGGACGTTTTAGAAGCGCGCGGAATTGAAATGTTACCTTTTGCAGCAGAGAATATTAAAGAAGATCAGATTATTATAGCCGGGAATGCTTTTTCCGATGAGCATATCGAAATAAAACGTGCACGTGAACTTAATCTGCCCTTTTATAAATACCATGAATACTTAGGGAAACTAGTTAATGACTATACGAGTGTGGCTGTAACGGGTTCGCACGGTAAAACATCGACAACAGGATTGTTAGCCCATGTTTTGGATGAAAGTATTCCTACATCTTATTTAATTGGTGATGGAACAGGAAAAGGTCACGAAAACAGTGAGTATTTCGCTTTTGAAGCCTGTGAATATAAGCGACATTTCTTAATGTATGAGCCTGATTATGCTATTATGACAAATATTGACTTTGATCATCCAGACTACTTTACAGATATCGACGATGTATTCGATGCCTTTCAGTCGATGGCTAATCAAGTAAAGCAGGGAATTATCGCCCATGGGGATGATAAGTATTTACAAAAATTACAAACAAAAGTGCCTATTATCTTTTACGGCTTATCACCTAAAAATGATTTTTATGCAACAAATATACAATTATTAGAAGCAGGCACACAATTCGATGTCTACGTACGTGATACCTATTTTGACACCTTTATGATTCCCTTATTTGGTGATCATCATATTTTGAATGCATTATCTATTATTGCCTTTTGTCATTATGAAGAGATCGATGTCGAAACGATGAAAAATCTAGCCACTTTTGCTGGAGTGAAGCGTCGCTTTTCAGAAAAAGTTGTGCAAAACCAAGTAATTATCGACGACTATGCCCACCATCCGATTGAAATTGCAGCGACAATTGACTCAGCGCGCAAAAAATATAAGGACAAAAAGATTATCGCGATATTCCAACCGCATACGTTTACAAGAACGAAAACTTTTTTAGATGAGTTTGCTACGAGCTTAAATGAAGCAGATCATATTTATCTATGTGATATCTTTTCCTCCGCTCGTGAATCTACAGGAAATTTAACTATCGAGGACTTATTAATAAAAGTAAACGATGGAAAACTATTAACGGTAGATAATGTGGCGGAATTACAACAGTATGAAGATAGCGTGCTCGTATTTATGGGGGCAGGGGATATTCAGAAGTTTCAAAAAGCCTATGAAGATACTTTACTTGGTAATTCATCGACATAATAACACTAAAATTGTAAAGTGTTTGCATAATTTTAAATTATGTGAACACTTTTTTACATTTATTTATTGTTTTTTATTGTAAATGAGTACAATAATAAGGTAAGATAAAAATAACGACATATTTTTTTAAATGAAAAACAAATTTTTTACTACTATTTGTTAAGGGAGATGGGACATATGAATGCAGCAATTGCCATAGCAGTAATTATTGTAGCACTTGCCTTCGCTGTTTTAGTCGGTTATTTAGCACTGACATTAAAAGCGACACAACGCACCCTAAATAATGTGGCTAACACATTAGAAGGTGTAGAAAAGCAAGTTGAAGGAATTACGACAGAAACGACGTTATTACTTCAAAAAACAAATGACTTAGCCGAAGATGTGAATTACAAAGTAGCTAAGTTAAACAGTGTATTTGAAGGGGTTGAAGATATAGGTGATTCATTCAACAACTTAACAGGGTCAATTAAAAGATTATCACATAGTCTAAATGACGAAGAAGAAGTAGGTAAAGCAAGAGAAGCAGTAAAATGGGGTTCAGCTTTTTTAAATGTATGGAAGAACCGAGACAAATAGGAGGGCATATAAATGAATAACAATGGAAAAGGATTTTTACTAGGCGCATTGATTGGTAGTGCAGTAGGAGCAGTTACAGCCTTGTTACTAGCACCAAAGCCAGGAGAAGACTTACGTCGTGATATTAGCAAAGGTACGAAAAAAGCACTAGACAAGGCAGACGAGTGGAAAGATACTGTCCAGGAGAAAACTGGTGAGTATACAGAAAAGGCTCTTGAAGTTGGTGCAGATTTAAAGGATAAAAGTGCTGACTTAACGAAAAAGGCAGTTGACTCTACGACAAAATTCACGAAAGAAGTAACGGAGAAAACGAAAGATATTGCTCAAGATGTTACAGATAAGACAAAAGAAGTGGCTAAAGATGTCGTTGATAAAACGAAAAAAGCTAAAGAAGACCTCGTTGATAAAGCTGAAGATGTGAAAGAAGAAGTTATCGAAAAAGCTGATGAAGCTCAAGAAGAAATTGTCGAAAAAACAGAATCCGCAGCTGAAAAGATTGATGATGCTGTAAACGGCAAAGCTAATTAATAAGCATAAAAAACAAGGACCACAGTGATCGTTTTAGCTGTGGTCCTTTTCCTGTCTAGCTTAGTTTTAGGAAGATAATAAATTATTAATCAAAGATTAGGGATAGGCGATCTCCGGCTTTAATTTCATGATGAAAGCTAACGTCTTCATCATTGCATAAAATTCGATAAGTTTCTCCTGTTGAGGGAACTTTAAAGTCAATGAAACGGAAAACATCTTGAAAAATAAAATTTCTTTGTGGTAAATGTTCGATTATTAATTCGTCATCTTGTTTAATGACATCATCTAATTTCAATTCAAGATCCTTCCGCTTTATATGAAGCGCTCGTTGTTGTAAAGTAACTGCTTTGCCATTAAAGGTAACTTGAATTTTGTTGAAAAAATTTTCGTCTATCTTATCGAGCACTTTTTTTAAGGTGATTGCTTCATCAGGGCTGAGTTCAATTTGTGCACCTTCATGCAGTGGGGTGTTTACAGTTGCTTCTTTACCATTGAGTAATAACTTACTTTTTGCTTCCGTAATTTCTACTGAAAGTCGGTTGATATAGACACGAAAAGGACTTGTTTGTTTATAGTCTATTTTCAACTCGCTTAAAAATTCACCGATAGTTTCTGGAAGTTTAGCGATGATGACGTCTTTATCTTGAATGGTGTAGTTAGCATTTACTTTTTTATTATTGGCGAGGTATGTCGGATGAACAATTTTTAATTCACCATTAACATAGCCATTAAAAGCTGGTAAATCACCGACGATATCTTTAATAGACATAGATGGCGACTTACCGTCCTCACCTTTTATAATAGTAATCCGATCATTTTCCCCTACCAGCTGGTCGACTATGGCAACTTGTCCGTTTACTGTAATCGATGGTTCCCTTCCATAAGAGCCGGGGATAGTCACTTGTTTCCCATTAATCGTAGCGAAATAAGCGAGGCCAATTTTTCCATAATAGTCATGTAAATCAATCCCCGCTTGAATAAGACAATTTCCGATTGTTAATTCATCCATTGCAAATAAGAAGGTGCTTTTATCATTGACAAAGACATTCATATATTGAAATGGATTTTCTGTTGCACTGATGGCGATACCAATAGGTGTGACGAAATCTGGTCCAGATGGAATAAGGTCTTTATTATCGATAAAATGAATGGCATCTGACCCACGTACTGCAACTCTATTTGGCGGTAGATCGAGATAGCGAGCTAGTTTTTCATCAATCTTTGGTGTTAAACTCCCGCCCCCGATGAGCATGATTGCTTGTGGCGATTTATTATTTAGTTCTCTTACTTTGTCGGCTAGTAATTTAGCTAAATGGTCGACCCGCTCATCGATAATCGATACTAGTTCGTCGAAAGTGACATCGACTTCAAATCCTAAAATATCTTCAACTGTCGCTGATTTTTCATCAACAACTTTTCTTTTTAATTGTTCCGCTTTTTTAAAATCTAATAGAAAATGGTCACTTACTTTTTCAGTTATTTCATCGCCCGCTACAGGGACCATGCCATAGGCGACTATGGTTCCATTATTTGAAATAGCAAGGTCACTCGTACCTGCTCCGATATCGATTAGTGCAACATTTAGGCGGCGCATCGACTCGGGTACGAGTACATGAATCGCAGCGATAGGTTCTAAGGTAAGGGCATCCATTTTTAAATTCACGGTCAAGGGCGGCGATTAAAGACTCCACTACTACTTTAGGTAGAAAAGTCGCAATCACTTCGACAGAAACTTTCTGGCCTGTTTGGTCGATAAATGAACCGATGACTTCATCGTCTAATTTATAGTGGACGACGGAATATCCAACACAATGGTAATCATTGAAATGCCCTTTACCTTCTTCTGCTAGTTTAAATTGTGCTTCTTGTACAGCGCTTAACTCTATATGTTTAATTTGTTCTTCGGTAGTAATTGGACGTTCGTGAATCGGAAGTGTAATCGATGTTTGAATCGTTTTGAGTGCACGACCAGCTGCAGCTACACATACTTTTTCTAAGGTCATATCAGCTTTTTCTAGCTTTTCTTTAACATTTGTAATAATATCTGCCACTTGGACAACATCTTGAATTTGCCCATCGAGCATGGCACGTTCTTCATGTTGTTCAGTATAAAAGTCGTTCACTGTAAATGATTTTTCATTTTTTTGTAACACAATACCTGTCACTGATTGCGTACCGATATCGAGTGCAAAAACATGTTCGTTCATTACTTCACATGCCCTTTCTGTCACAAATATAGTTTCATATAATACTCATTATATATTCTTTCAAGTGACAAAGGAAACTTTTTTCGCTATAATTGTTTTAATTATGAAAAAATTCATAGGGGGAGACGAAATAAAAATGAGTAATACATCGATGGATCAATTACGTGAACAATTAGACAGCTTGAATTTAGATATTTTAAAGTTAATTAGTAAGCGTGCCGAGATTGTTCAACAAATAGGTGAAATTAAAAGCAAACAAAGTACAAGGAGATTTGATCCGGTTCGTGAGCGTGACATGCTCAACTACATTATTGAACATAACGAGGGGCCGTTTTCGGATGCAGTAATCGAGCATATTTTTAAGGAAATATTTAAGTTAAGCTTAGGCATCCAAGAAGACGATAAAAAGAAAGCGCTACTCGTTTCTAGAGATCGGAAAGAGACGGACACGGTTATCGATATTAAAGGTGTACCATTTGGAAATGGTGATGCCCAATTTATTTTTGGTCCTTGTGCGGTAGAAAGTTATGACCAGGTTGCTAACGTGGCGAAATCAGTTAAAGAAAAAGGCTTGAAGTTATTACGAGGCGGCGCATACAAACCGAGAACTTCACCGTATGATTTCCAAGGACTTGGGCTAGAAGGATTAGAAATTTTAAAACGAGTGGCAGATGAATACGATTTAGCGGTCATTAGTGAAATTGTAAGTCCGGCAGATGTTGAACAAGCTGTTGATTACATTGATGTTATCCAGATCGGTGCTCGTAATATGCAAAACTTCGAATTGTTAAAAACAGTTGGTGAAACGAACAAGCCAGTTATTTTAAAACGCGGAATGTCCGCCACGATTTCTGAGTTTATCCATGCAGCCGAATATATTGCACGTGGAAATGGCGACATTATTTTATGTGAGCGTGGAATTCGTACTTATGAAACAGCGACACGAAATACATTAGATATTTCAGCTGTACCAATTTTAAAACAAGAAACACATTTACCAGTACTCGTCGATGTGACGCATTCAACAGGACGTCGTGATTTATTGTTACCAACAGCAAAAGCAGCTCTTGCAATTGGAGCAGATGGTGTTATGGCAGAAGTACACCCTGATCCAGCTGTTGCTCTATCAGACGCACAGCAACAAATGGATTTAGATATGTTTGATGAGTTTTATGCTGAAGTGAATGAATTCAAAAATGCGACGAAACAACTATAATTTAATGGGGAAGATGTAATTCATTAAATAGTCTATTATTTATAAGGAAAAATAATACAGCAAACGCCTTCATTTGACGAGTTTGCTGTATATTTTTTGTGTTTTTATTCAAGCTAAGATATGATGATAGAAGAACAAACTATTGGCCGGAGGTGAAGGAGTAATGAGTGTAACAATTTATGATGTAGCAAGAGAAGCAAACGTTTCAATGGCGACAGTATCGCGGGTTGTTAATGGTAACCCAAACGTTAAGCCAACAACAAGGAAGAAAGTATTAGATACCATTGAAAGACTGGGCTATCGTCCTAATGCGGTAGCAAGAGGACTAGCTAGTAAGAAGACGACGACAGTAGGAGCAATTATACCTGATATTTCAAGTATATTTTTCTCCGAACTAACGCGTGGTATTGAAGACATCGCAACCATGTACAAATACAATATTATTTTAAGTAATTCAGACCAAAACGAAGATAAAGAAATTAGGCTGATCGACACGATGTTAGAAAAGCAAGTCGATGGAATTATTTTTATGGGTGGAAAAATTACCGAAGAACATATCCGTCAATTTAAAACGGCTAATGTTCCGGTCGTGTTAGCAGCTACCCAAGATGATACGCAGACTTTACCAGCCATTAACATTGATTACAAACAAGCAGCTTATGAAGCGACTAGCTATTTAATCGAATCGAGTAAAGCTCAACCAGCCTTTATTAAAGGACCTGACTTTACGCAATCAAATGGTTTAAAGTACGAAGGGTATATTGAAGCCTTGAAAGCTGCCGATATAGCTGTAGATGAATCCCTAATCATCGAAGCGGAGTGTACTTACAATGGGGGAATAGCGGCGGTAGAAGAATTATTAGAAAAGAATAAGAAGCCTAAGTCAGTGTTCGTGGCAACGGACGAAATGGCTGTAGGTGTTATTCATAGTTTACAAGATGGGGGATTACGTGTACCTGAAGATGTTGAAGTGTTTGGCTTTAACAACACGCGTGTATCATTAATGGTCCGTCCTACTTTAACGACAATTGTGCAACCGATGTATGATATTGGTGCGGTAGCGATGAGATTACTAACTAAGTTTATGGATAAAGAAGAAGTAGATGAGCAAACCGTTATCTTACCTCATCGTATTTTAGAACGAGATTCTACTCGATAATACCTTTAACAGAATGAGGTTCACGATACGATTAGCAGGGGAGAATAGAGGATGACTAAAAGAGATATATTAACCCCAATAGGCATAACGATAGGGTTTTTAATGATTTCTGCCGCGATTTTATCGAGTGGAGGACGAGAGGGTTTCGTCACCTTCGTCGATGTCGCTTCTGTCTTTATTGTTATTGGTGGTTTGTTTGGATCCTTACTAATTAACTTTAAATTTGAACAAGTAAGGCAGTTCTTTACAGTGTTTAGAGAGGCCTTTAAAAAAAATGACCAACGCATACCTGATTTAATTAAATTGTTCGTTAATTTATCTGAACGGGCTCGTAAAGAGGGGCTATTAGCCTTAGAGGACGAAATAGCAGATGAAGAAGATGAATTTATTAAAAAAGGTGTTTTATTAGCGATTGATGGAATTGAGCCAGAAGTAATTAATGAAATAATGAATGCAGAAATAATCGCTCTAGAAGATCGTCATTATAATGGTAGAATTTTAATCGAGAAAGCAGGGGAATATGCACCTGCTTGGGGAATGATTGGAACATTAATTGGCTTAGTTCTTATGCTTAATAACTTAGACGATCCATCTAGTTTAGGACCGAATATGGCTGTTGCTTTATTAACGACATTATACGGAACCGTTTTAGCGAACTTAGTTTTTATTCCGATGGCGAGTAAATTAGAAAATAAAACAGATGAAGAAATATTTATTAAACAAATTATTATCGAGGGCATTATTGGAGTGCAATCAGGCCAAAATCCACGTATTTTAGAAGAAAAGTTAAGCGCTTTTTTAGGAAAAGAAGATAGTGAAGCATACGATGATTTAGGAGAAGCCAATGAAGCGTAGAGAACGAAAACGCTCAGATGATAAAGGCGCTCCAAAATGGATGGTTACCTACTCCGATATTGTCACATTAGTACTTGTGTTTTTTATTTTACTATTTTCAATGTCCCAAATTGATGTAACAAAATTTGAATCGATTACTCGTTCTTTCCAAAGTCGTGCCATACTCGATTTTCTCCCTTCAGCTATCCCATCTGAAGATATTACAGCGGATGATATCGAGGGTCAAGGTGGCGATGATTTAGGAGATAAAGACGCAACAGATGGCGATAATGATGATGAGGATATCGATTTAGATGGCATGCTCGATCAATTAGAAGAATGGGAAAAGAAAGCTGATGCCTTAGCCCGCTTAATGGAAAACGTTGAAGAGTTTTTAGCGGATGAAGGACTAGGCGACGTCATTTCTGCTAATCGAACAGAAGAAGGCGTGCATCTTGTTTTACAGGATAGCATTTTATTCGATTCAGGAGAAGCGGTTATTTTAGATTCTGGTGTTCCTTTTCTTGATGAAGTAGGACTTCTATTAACAGGGATTGATAATACCGTTCGTGTTGAAGGACATACAGATAGTCGACCTATTTCTACATATCGCTATCCATCGAATTGGGAATTGTCAGGAGCAAGAGCAGGTAGTGTGGTCCGTCACTTTATTGAAGAACAAGACTTAGATCCAAATCGCTTTTTAATTGCTGGTTACGGCGATACCCGACCTGTTGTGAAAGAAGATACGCCGGAAAATATGAGTAAAAATAGACGAGTTGAAATTGTTATTCTAGATAAAGCGAATGAATAAACGAAGCGTCAAGCTTATCTTATAAAGAAATAAGTCATGTAAATACGATTTACTTATTAGCTGCAAGACTATTAGCTATAGCGTATTTACATGATTTTTTATCGGTTCTTTATCCAATCGTCTTGCTTGATTATTCGCTAGTTGTAACTTCAGCTGGACGCTTTTTAGCGGTCATGGCCTCAGCCTCCTCGAGAAAAACACGTTGCGGATCTTCGGACTCATGCATTTCTCGCTAGAGTCGCCAGTTCGCCTTACAGATTATTACTCGCTTCTAGTTTTCATTTTTTATAAAGACAACACTATTATTATACAAGCTTTTTATTTAGCTTATCGATTAATTATGACAAAAAACCGTAAGGAGTAGGTGCCCTTAATCAGGCACTTTACTTCTTACGGTCTTTTATTAATTTAATTAATTTTCATCGTCTTTACTTTTATCTTTATCTTTTTTCTTTTCTTTGTCTTTTCCTTTGTCTTTCTCTTTATCTTTCTCTTTATCCTTATCTTTATCTTTCTCTTTCTCTTTCTCATCTTTTTCTTCTTTATTTTCGTCCTCTTCCTCTTCAGACTCATCTTTTTCTTCATCACTATCATCATCACTAGCCTTATCCGTATCGATAATAATACTGGCCGATGGTGCTGATTCTTCTCCGAAGTAATTCACTGCTCGGACATGGTAATAGCCGAGTTTATTAGGAAGTTTGTAATCGGTAGCTGTTGTATGTCCAATCGAACTGTAACTGCCATCTTTATCGGACGAATAATATACACGATATCCGACGATTAATTGTCCATTTGTATGCTTCCAACTAATATTTGTATCAGATGCATTTAATCCGCCGGGTGCACTTAATTTACCACCAGGCTTCGCATCAAGTGTACTACCAGAACTAGATGCCTTTCCGAAGCCAAGTTTACCCCAATTTCCATTGTTTTTCCGTGGGATAAGAACTGATAGATCACTTAACCTATCATAATTCATTCGTTTTAAGAAGTCAGGATTAAATACAATCCCACCTTTTGAACTCGATGTAAATTCTGAAGGTGTTTTCTCATGAGCTACTACTTGCTTGCCATCTACTTTAACGAGTGGCATATTACCGCCTATTAAACTATCATCTTCTTTTGTCGGCACATATTTAGAATTGAAAATATCCGACTTAACTAAACCAGCATCTTTACACAGTTTAGAAGGAAGTAATCCTGATGTTGCACAGAAGCTACGTGATACAATGCCCTCAGGCTGTTTAAAGCGTTCTTTTGGTGCCATCAACTCAGGGAAATCATCACTTAACTCATTAACGATTTGTGACCATAATTTAATGTTTCTTGGATGATAAGACAAGGAACAGGTCGGGCAATAGACAGATGCAGGTGTGTCATAGCCAATCCACGAACCCATTGTTACATTCGGGTTAACACCTACAAACCAAGCATCCTTATAATCTTGTGATGTACCAGTTTTTCCTGCCCAATCGACTCCACCGTGTCTTAATTGCGACCTCATATATTGTCCTGTACCACCGTTAACAACATCGCGTAAAGTATCGAGCATTAAGTAGGCTGTCTGCGGTGAAAATACTTCCTCGGGTTCTACTTTATGTTCGTAAATAACATTGTCATCTTTGTCCGTTATTTTTTCAATCATAAATGTATTGTTAAAAGCTCCGCCATTACCGAATGCGGCAAAAGCGCCAGTATTCTCTTCGACAGTCACTCCATGGGTTAAACCTCCAAGTGCAAGGGCTCTATTACCTGCCTCAGACTCATCGATATATTTGAAGCCTAATTTTGAAATATAACGGTCGATAGGATCGTCATTCAATATTTCAGAGTAGGCCTTAACAGCAGTGACGTTATAAGAACTCGTTATCGCTTCTCGCACAGTTACAAGTCCGTAATAAGCTCCGCCGTAGTTTTTCGGTGAATATCCTCCGTAAGATGTCGGTATATCAGCAATAACTGTACCGGGTTGTACTTTTCCTAATTCGAAACCCGCTGCATAGGTAAAGGGCTTGAAAGTACTACCTGGAGAACGGTGTGCTTGTGTCGCATAGTTATATTCATTATCACCCGCTCGATAATCTCGTCCTGGAACGAAACTTAATACTTTTCCTGTTTTGTTCTCGATCAAGACGACTGCATTTTCAACTTGTTCTGTTTTCGTTTCACCATCTTTTGTAAAGGTACGCGCCGGACCATAATATTGATAATTAGCAACTATCTTTTGCATTTTATCGTACATCTTTTTATTAATAGTAGAATGAATATGGTAACCATTGCGACGTAATTCACGGTCAGCTAAAGCAACGTATTCTGCATTTAAATCACTGTCATCTGCAAGTTCATCTAACGTATAACCATCTTCTTTAGCGAGTATTTCTTTTAAAATCTTTGTCGCGCGTTCTTCTAATTCAAAAATAATAGCTGGATATTGATCCATAGGCGAAATTGATTTTTCTGTAAAGTCAGCAACGATATCATATTCAATGGCTTCTTTATATTCGTCTTCATTTATAATGTTCGTTTGGTACATTCTAAATAAAACGGTTTTCATACGCTTGATGCCATAAGTTAAACTTTCTTCATCTTTTAATTCACCTGTATTGGTAAAAGGTGTATAGGTGAATGGGTTTTGTGGTAAACCAGCTAAAAAGGCAGCTTGTGCCAAATTTAAATCCTTAGCATCGACACCAAACACACCTTGGGCTGCTGCTTGAATTCCAGCGATATTTCTACCAGAAGCTTCTCGTCCGTATGGAACGATATTTAAATATGCTTCCAAAATCTCATCCTTTTCAAAGAAG
>Ga0079226_10002147_pt1 | contig 15164 bp, 10 predicted proteins | sample Poulit2014_FD_76345 | JGI IMG/M metagenome (GOLD analysis project Ga0079226, IMG submission 76345) | Agricultural soil microbial communities from Georgia to study Nitrogen management - Poultry litter 2014 | ecosystem: Environmental > Terrestrial > Soil > Agricultural land | place: USA: Georgia... | reverse complement strand
GCCATCGCAGCAGCTTTGACAGGACCAAAGCCTCTAATCTGCTGGGGCAATTGCACATATTGCAGATACGTCTGGTAGTTGTCTAGCGTAAGCTGTTGGGTCATCTCTTCGATGGCCTTGATGAACTCATCACGCAAAGCGCGCTCGGCTTTGCGTTCGGCCTGGTAGCCAAACACATCAAAAATGGTGCCTCGCAGTACCTTGCCCTTGGCCAGCCAAGGCCACAGGTGTTGCATCCACGGACCCAAGCGCCGTTTGAGCGGGCGACCATTGCTGCCCTTTTTGCTTATCAAGGGTGGGGCCATGTGAAAGTTCAAACGAAAGCCATCCTGAAATTGCCGCTTGATATCGGCCAGGAACTCAGGCGCACTGAATAATCGGGCTACCTCGTATTCATCCTTGTAAGCCATCAGTTTGTACAAGCTATGCGCTGCCTGCAGCGCCAATTGTTCCTGCTCTGGCTGCAGCGCTTGCTCTGCCGCCTGCAAGGCAGTCACCAGCTGCTCGAAGCGCTGGGCATAGGCTGCATTTTGATAAGCAGTCAGGCGTGGCACATATAAAGCCAAAGCCTCATCTACAGTTTGCGGGCGTTGCTGGGTTGTTGCAGATTCTGGCTTGAGCATTTGATAAAGTGCCTCTGGGTTATGAGCCCAGATACGACCCGCTGCAAAGGCTAGCCGGTTGGCTTCGACCGCCACCCCATTAAGCGCAATGGCTCGTTCAATGGCAGCCAGAGTCAAAGGTACGGCACCATGCTGCCAGGCGACCCCCAGCATCAGCATATTCGACAAAATGCTATCCCCAAATAGTTGCTCGGCCAATTGATGAGCATTCACGTCTACGCTGTGCTCGGTACCTGCATGCTGACTAAGCTGCTCTACCAAAGCCTGACGGGGCAACTGTACATCGGGCTGAGCGGTAAACTCAGAGGTCGGGGCCAAATAATTATTGATGAACACTTGGGTATGGCCAGGGCGTACACTCTCGGCTGCGCCAGGGTTGGTTGCAGCCACGCTATCGCACCAAATGGCGACATCAGCCTGCTGCTTGTCAATGCGTACCGGGCCTAGCACCTGCTCACTGGCAGCCAAGCGTACATGGCTGATTACCGTGCCGCCCTTTTGGGCAAGCCCTGTGATATCGAGCACCGAAGAGCCCCGCTGTTCGAGATGTGTTGCCATGGCAACAATCGCCCCAATGGTCACTACACCGGTACCCCCGATACCAGCAACCAGCATGTTGCAATCCGCAGGGATGGCCTCAGGGGTTGGCGCCTGAGACAATAAACGCTGCAGCTCGGCTTTCAGGGTTTCTGTGTCTAGACCCGTCGCCCGTCGAGGCTCGGCATCCAATACGGAAACGAAACTTGGGCAAAAGCCCTCAACACAGCTGTAATCCTTGTTGCAACTGGATTGATCAATCGCCCGCTTGCGGCCAAGCTCTGTTTCCAGTGGAACGATGGAAAGGCAGTTAGATTGCACCCCACAATCACCACACCCCTCGCAAACCTCGGGATGGATATATATCCGTCGAGCAGGGTCGGGGAAATCATTTTTCTTGCGGCGACGACGCTTTTCGGCAGCACAGGTCTGGTCATGGATCAGCACCGTGACCCCTTTGACGTTACGCAGTTCACGCTGCAAGCGATCCAGCTCGCGGCGGTGATGAACCTCGACCCCCTGTGGCAGGCGTACCCCGCGATAGCGTCCGGGCTCGTCCGTGGTGATCACCACTTTGACCACCCCCTCGCCTAACACCTGCTGACAAATTCGGGGCACTGAAATGGGGCCATCGACAGGCTGCCCCCCAGTCATGGCCACCGCATCGTTAAAGAGGATTTTATAAGTGATATTGGCCCCTGCAGCCACTGCCTGACGGATGGCCAAATAACCTGAATGGAAATAGGTACCCTCGCCCATGTTCTGAAAAACATGAGCCCCATCCATAAAGGCCGAGGCCCCGATCCAGTCGGTGCCTTCGCCCCCCATCTGGGTCAGGCCCTGAGTGTTGCGATCCATCCATGCGGCCATATAGTGGCAGCCAACCCCGGCCAAGGCCTGGCTACCCTCTGGTACTTTGGTGGACGTGCTATGCGGACAACCAGAACAGAAATACGGCCGACGAGTCAGGCCAAAACTATCCAGGGCCTTGACCATAGGTTTGGGCTGCAGCTGGGGCAAATCAGCCAGTGTCTGCCCAGTCGTTTGTTGCAACCATTGAAGCAAACCGCGCTGCACAATGGTGGGGCTGAGCTGACCCGCAGAGGGTATAAGCGGCGCGCCTTGCAAATCGGCCTTGCCAGCAACCGTTGGCCGCTGTGCCAAACCATATAGGCTGTTTTTTATTTGAGCTTCCAGAAAATCGCCCTTTTCCTCTATAACCAAAACATGATCCAGACCCTGGGCAAAAGATCGGATGCCTTCGGTATCCAAAGGCCATGCCAGCCCAACTTTGTAGTGCCTCAGCGCGGGCAATCCGACCCCTGCCTGAGCTAGCAATTCACAGGCCTCGAGGGTATCTAGTGTGCTTTTGCCGATGGTAATCACCCCCAACGTGGCAGTAGGTGCCGGATCCAGGCATCGGTCAAGGGGGTGGGCGCGCACAAATTCGTCGATAGCGCGCAGTCGCGCCTCGATGTTGTGCTCTATTTGCGGAGTCAAGAATGGGCGAGCATCGTAGCTACGTGCGTATTCGGATGACTGCTGCAGTTGGGTAAACTCGGGGACAGGCTGCACCTCGAAGGCGCGCCCACTTTCTACTGTTTCTGTGATTGCCTTGAAGGCCACCCAAGCACCAGAGTAACGCGACAAAGCCCAGCCCCAAAGGCCAAAATACTCGTATTCCTCGACTGACGCAGGGTGCACAACGGGCATGCGCAAATGACGCAAGGCTTGTTCACTGCTATGCGGTACCGAAGAGGATACCCCGGCATGGTCATCGCCAACGACCACCAGCACCCCACCATGAGGGCTCGCACCAGCAGCATGGCCATGCAACAGGGCATCACCCGAACGGTCTACCCCGGGCCCCTTGCCATACCACATGCCAAACACCCCATCCACAGTTTTTTGCTCATGGCTCTCCAACTGCTGGGTACCCATCAACATGGTTGCCGCCAGGTCTTCGTTAATTGCTGGCTGGAAACGGATTTGGGCGTCATCAAGCAGTGCCTTATGCCGCCAAAGCGTCGCATCTACCCCGCCCAGTGGCGAACCTCGATACCCCGATACAAAACCGGCCGTATTTAACCCTTGGCGCTGATCGCGCCGCGCCTGACTAAGCAAAAGCCGTAATAGCGCTTGCGTGCCTGTCAAAAAAATGCGCCCGGACTCGGCTTCGAGATTATCGTCCAATTGATAGTCCATATCGATTGCTTGGTGCATAGCGGTACCTCCTTAACATTTATCATACTTTCAACTAACCGCTATTATTTTGCGTTTTTATTGCGTAAAATCCCTAATAAACGAAACAAACATTTGGTTTAAATAGGAAAATGGATAAGATCGATTTAGGCATACTGGAATGCTTGCAGCAAAATGCCAAAGCTTCGGCGCAACAGGTATCGGATCAGGTGGGGTTATCTGTTGCCCCTGTCTGGCGTCGCATCAAGGCCTTAGAAAAAAAGGGGGTCATCAAGGGCTATCACGCCACCATTGATCGCAATTTGGTGGGGTTGCAAAGCTGCATGTTTGCGCAGATTAGCCTGGATCGGCACTCGGCCAATATTGTGGAAAGCTTTATTCGTGCCGTGCAGGCTGCCCCTGAGATCGTGGCTTGCTATGCCGTCACCGGTGATGCTGATTTTTTATTGCAAATTGTTGTGCCCAGCCCCGAACACTATGATGACTTTTTGCATCGTTTCTTTTTTAATCTGCCGGGTGTGCGACAAACGCGCACCATTGTGGTGCTTAGGGAAATCAAAAACCAGGTTCAACTGCCCCTGTATTATTAGGCATGGCATACACCCGGTGTTTATTCGGTGCCTGTTATTTTTTAACGTCTCGCCAAGGCTAGCAGGCAACCAAAACCAATCATCATCACCCCGCTGATGCGGTTTACCCAAGTCAGCCCATGGGCCTGTCGCAAAGCACCAGAAAAACAGGTGCCCGCATAGGCATACAAGGCAATGGCGACCATTTCAAATAACAGGAAAATAGCCCCCAGAATTAAAAAGCTGAGCCAATAATGCTCTGGGCTGACAAATTGGGGGAAAAATGCCGTAAAGATCAACACCGCCTTGGGATTACTAATCGCAACAATAAACTCTTGGCGAACAAAACCCCGCGTGTTTTGGTGTTTAGCATCAGCATAACCGGCGGTACTGACGGGGCTACGTAATATCTTGATGCCCAGCCACACCAAATAAACCGCCCCCAGCAATTTGACCACCCAAAAGGCAAGCTCAGAAGCCATCAACAATGCTCCCATGCCCAGCGCTGCGATGGCAATCATGATAATAAAAGCCACCATACGGCCGGCTGCTGCGTACAGCGCGGTCTTCAGCCCTACCTTGGCCCCGATGGTCATCGATAGCAAGTTATTGGGACCAAAGGCCATATTCAGGGCAAAACAGGCAGGGATAAATAAAATCAAGGTGTCTGCAGGCATCTTTTCCAATGCCCCGCAAAGGGCATTACCAAGGAATTACTATGGCATTACTAGGGCGTTACCAGGGCGGTACTAATTACTAGGGCTGTACTAAGTAATTACCAGGAAATCTCTAGGGCGTCGCCGTGGCAACACAAACAGCGCTTAAAGCCACGAGAACCCTGACAGCAATCGGGCCATCAAAGAAACTGGCAATCGAAGAAAACTGCCCATCAAGGGCTAATAAAACCAGAAGCCAAAAAAAAGCCGATTAGAAAATACATTCTAATCGGCTTCAAACACCGCTGTCGACCAGGGGGAGGCCCCTATCAAAAATCGGGATAGGGATTGGTCGGCATAGGAATATGCGGCAGCGGGGTCAAACCAAAAAAAGGCCAGGGTCACGCGCCGATAAGGCCCCCAGCCCGTTATCACTCATGACAACGGGTATCTGCAATTTTTTCGCCACAGCGCGCAGCGCCTGGCTGGCACCGCTGGCAATCACTCCCCCACCAGCATAAATCACCGGAAACTGGGCTTGATTAAGCACCTGGCCTATTTGCGCCACTAGCTTGGGGTCAGGGGGTGGTAACTGCTGCGTACGCATTGATTGTATTTGGTCAATGCCTGCATGACCGCGGCCTGATCCTTGATTTCATGCAACAAGCCATGACCCGCACCCAAAGCTGTAGAATGAATTTGGCCCACCAAAAATAAAAGCGGACTATAAGCCGAGACGGCTGTGGCCAACCCCGCCCCCGCATTTAACATGCCAGGCCCCGGTACCACCATGGCTACCCCGGGCTTGCCTCGTACTCGGGCATAGCCATCTGCCATATAAGTGGTGGTTTGTTCGTGACGAGGAACATAAAGCTGTATGTGCTCTTTGGCTTCACTCAAAGCGTCAAAGGCCCAATCCAGCTACACGCCAGGAATGGCAAACACGGAATCGACCTGGTTTGCCAACAGGGTTTTTATAAGCAGTTGTCCACCGGTAAGCTGTGTCACGTTGTTCATTCCTTTTGTTGTTGTATCCTGATTGTTTTTTGTAGTCGCCTGATTGGATGATGCCGTATTGACTTCCACCCTCCTTTTGGAAGCAGCAACTTACAATTTATAGCAACCGGCTGGCTGCCATCTAGCCGGAAAAATGGAACTCCCTCTTCAAGCTACTGAACATCTTGTGCCCAGCACACCCCAAAACGGGTCACAAAAAAACACCGCCTCCAAGACCAAAGTCATTGGAGGCGGTGCACTCGGGTTAGCGAGGGGGGTTAACCACGAAAGGGTAAAACAGGTTGTTAATCGGCAAGCTGATCGGTTTTGATGGCCGCAGGCGCAACCATACTGTTGCGTGGCCAAACCCCAATGACCACCTGCCAAGCAACTGCCAGGGCACCAATGATAAAGACGACATCACCAAAGGTACGTATCCAACGCAGGGTCTGCAATAAGCCTTGCTGCATGAATTCCTCGCTACGCGCATACCATAGGCCTTCAGTAGCGCTGGCATAAAACTGTATCAAACCGATGGGCAACAGGCTGGTAGCAATCATCAGGACCAGGCCCGCATTCAACCACCAGAAACCGGTATGCATCAGGCGTTCGTTAAACTGGAAACCGGGTATGGCGTAGCGCAGTACCAGCAATACAAAACCCAGCGACAAGAAGCCGTAGACCCCAAACAAGGCCGCATGCGCATGCACTGGCGTTGTATTCAAGCCCTGTATATAGAACAAGGCAATGGGGGGGTTAATCATGAACCCAAAGACCCCGGCACCAAGCATGTTCCAGAAGGTCACTGCGACGAAACACATCAAGGGCCATTTGACCGTATCCATCCAGGGTGCTTTGGCTTGCAAGCGCCAATTATCCCAAGCCTCGTAACCCAACAAAATCAGGGGTACAACCTCAAGGGCACTAAAGGTGGCGCCAATGGCCATGACAGGCGTTGTGGTGCCGGAAAAGTACATGTGGTGCAAAGTGCCAGGCACCCCGCCCAACAAAAAGAGCGAAGCGGCCACTAAGCTGGCTGCCGTGGCAGTACGCTTGGAGACCAGCCCCATGGTGGTAAAGATCAACGCCAAGGCGACAGTAGCAAAAACTTCAAAGAAGCCCTCTACCCATAAATGCACCACCCACCAACGCCAGTATTCCATGATGGTGATATGAGTACGTTCGCCGTAAAAGAGGCCAGTACCATAAAACAACCCAATGGCAATAGTTGACGCTGCAAACAGGGCCAGCAGGTTTTTATCACCACCCTTTTTCAAGGCGGGCAACATGCCGCGCAGCATCAGTAATAACCAAAATGCCAACCCAAGGAATTTTACAATCTGCCAAAAGCGGCCAATATCAATATATTCATAGCCTTGATGACCGAACCAGAAATTCAAATGCGCAGGCAAAATTTGCTTGATGGCCAAGAAGTTGCCCAAAAATGAGCCTGTCACCAGCACCACCAGGGCCCAAAATAATACGTTGACCCCCAATTTCTGGTATTTGGGATCCTTGCCGCCGTTAATAATAGGCACCAAAAACAGGCCTGCAGCCAAAAAGCCGGTAGCAATCCAAAACAGCGCGGTTTGTAAATGCCAAGTGCGGGTCAAGGCATAAGGGAACCACTGCGAGACGTCAATGCCATAAAACTCTTGCCCCTCAATCGTGTAGTGCGCTGTAAATCCGCCCAGCATGACCTGGAACACAAATAAGGCTACCGTGAGAATCAGGTATTTACCCAAAGCACGCTGTGACGGGGTCAAAGCTACCGACCCAATGGGGTCAGCCTTGGGTGCCTGTGGATCGGGTTCCTCGCGGCGCATGAACGCCCACCCCCAAACCAGTAAGCCAATGCCAGCCAGCAAGATAATAATGCTGACCAGAGACCATACAATATTGGCAGCCGAAGGGGTATTGTCTATCAAAGGTTCATGGGGCCAATTATTGGTATAGGTGACTTGGGAATCAGGGCGTTCAGCTGCTGCTGCCCAGGCTGTCCAAAAGAAAAACATGCTGAGATCTTCGCGCCGCTCCGCAGAGGGCAATGTGTTTTCTTTCATGGCAAAGCTGATGCGCGTCGACTTCAGTTCGGGATGATCGCCGTACAAATCAATGTAATACTGCGCCGTCAGCCCAATCGCCTGGGCACGCCGCTCGGAGACCGTTAACACCCCACTCTCAGCGTCCAGCCCGTTGTGCCGATACTCTTCTTTCAGTTCGGTGCGCAACATGGCTTGTTCTGCACTTGTTAGTTGAGCATAGCTTTGGCCATAACGCTCCATCGCTGCCAAATCCAGCCAGTGCAAGAGCTCGCGGTGCAACCAATCTGCTGTCCAGTCTGGTGCCTGGTACGCGCCATGCCCCCAAATGGAACCCAGCTGCATCCCGCCAGTGCTCTGCCAGGCTGTTTGCCCATTCAGGATTTGCTCTTTGCTGGTAATCAGTTGCTGATCGGTGGTGATAACCTGTGTTGGTATTGGCGGTGCCTGTCTATAGACCTCTACTCCACTCCAGCCCAAGACCGCAAATGTAACCAGCACGATGGCAAACAGCGTCCACCATAATCGTGCATATTTACCCATGTGATACTCCTTGAAAGTTTGCTTTTGGCGATACAGTACCAAAATGGTACTAATTGGCAGCAAAAAAAATTGCTGTCAAAACGGGCTTGCCCGGATTGCCTGCGACAACGACAATACGAGCGGCACAGCTACTTTTATGGCCATAAAAAAGCTTCAGGGAAATGATACGCGAAATGATCTTTGGGCTAGGTGATAACCCTAGAAAAATAATCGTTTTAATGTAAAGCATTTTTGAAGGCTGCCTTAAAGGCTGACAAGACCCGTCCTGAGCTGCTGGCAGCTTTAATGGCCAGTTGGGAAGGAAGGCAAAAGGTTTCAGCAGTGTTGCTGGAGAAATGCTGGATTGCCCGAATGCTGGGGTGCTGGGGAGCGAAGGGCTGGAGGCCGGAGTGCTGGGAGGTCGAGGCACGGAGCGCTGAAACGCGGGAATGCCGGGGTGTTGGGGTGCTGAGGGGTTGGGGGCTCGGGCACGGAGCGCTAGAAGGCAGAAACGCCAGAAGGCTGAGGGTTAGAGGTTGGACTCTAAGCGCAGAGAGCTAAAAAAAGATAAAAAAACTGCGCCTAAGATAGGCGCAGTTGAGCAGGACGTAAAGCCCTGATGCATCAGTGGTGAGACAACCACAGCAATGGATTTTCATTAACCCGGAAAAAACCTTCCTGGGCCATCAGCATGTCGAGCTCCAGGCTACCTAAATCATCTGCCAGAGCTTCTACTGCGCTATCTTTTTCCTGATAAAAGATTTTTCTATAGCTACCGCATTGGCCACAGGATTCTGCCCGGATGGCTTCATTACCCCCTTCAATGGCATGGTACAGGATTTTTTCGGTGCTTTCACAATGGCTGCAAGTGACGCGCACAATATGCCACTGCGTGGCACATAATGAGCAAATCACATAGCGCCTTCCGGCGCGTGGCCCTCGAGCTTGCACCACACTGGCAACCGGCTGGCTACCACAGCAGGGGCATGACCCAAAGGCGGCATGTTCATTGATCAGCTCAGGGTCAAGCTGAGCTGCCACACCGGTGAAATAAACCTGCAAAGCCGCCATGATGAACGGCGCCCAGGCCAAATTGAGATCAGCGTGCAATTCGCGCCGCAACAAAGCCTCGGCGAAGCGGTCCAACTGCTCGGGATGCGTGCTGGCGGCCTCGGCTATTTCAGCCAAGGCCACACCCGTTGCTTCTGGCAGTTGAGACACACGCTGCAGGCGCCACAGCAGCTGGTCGAGCAGCTCTTTCCACAAGGGATCGGGCTGCACCATAAGCGACGCCAACGGGGGCAAATCATGCTCGCCAGACAATTCCAGCTGTTCCGTGTCTGGCAAAGGCATGGGCTCGGATTCGCGCAGTAGCTGATCCTGAATATCGATGACCTCGGCCATCAGATACAAATAATCAGCCACAGGACTTTGCTCTGCCAATTGGCGCAACCGTTCTGCCCGAGGCCCGAAAACGGAGTCGATCTCGGGCAAATAAACGTTGGGCAAATTGGTTCGTTCCAGCCCTTCGATCTCCCCACGGGGAAGTATTCTTTGCATTAACCTCTCCCTTCTTGTTCACGCACAGCTTTGCGGAACCAAGCACGGTGGTTTTTCCAGGCCCAGCCGTAGCTAACGCGCCCACGTGTCATGGCACGCACTGAGCCCTTGACCCAGATACCGGCATAGACATGGATGATAATGGCGCAAATCATCAAAAACCCGAAGAGCGCATGCAGCAACAAAGACCAGCGGATAGTATCCAGGCTAAATGAGGCTGAGAAATAGGCTCGCCACGCAATTATCCCTGTCACCAGCAGCCCGATCATGAGCAAGATAAAGGCAAAAAACAGCAACTTTTGCCCGCCATTATATTTGCCACTTTCGGGAATCTGGTCATGCTGCTGGCCCAGCACTTTGGGCAAACGCCGCAGCCAGAGCCGGTCAGCGGCTGTAAGCCAGTTATGGCGCAGCTGACCAATGACAAAGATGAAAAAGGCGATAAACATCACCACCCCGATAAAGGGGTGCAAGATGCGGCTCCAGGTCCCCCCGCCCAGTATATTGGCGAGCCAATACAGGGAAGGATGAAAAAAGGCCAATCCAGAAAGCGCCAGCAAAATAAAGCAGAAAGCAATAAGCCAGTGGTTTACGCGCTGGAAATACGTATAACGCTGCAGCGTTTTCCTAGTGGTGTCCGTCATGGCGATCCTCCTCGGCGCGACGTTCATCTTCCTCGGTGGTCTCTAGAGGCCCTTTGCGGATGTAATGCAAAAAGCCAGCTGCAGCCGCAGCCACCATGGCAGCCACCCCTAAGGGTTTGGCCAATCCTTTCCAGAACAGCACCGATGAACTGATTTTCGGGTCCTCGGGCAGGTCATTATAAAGGCCGGGACGATCGGCGTGGTGCAACACATACATGACATGCGCTCCGCCCACCCCTTGTGGATCGTATAAGCCGGCATTTTCATAACCGCGCGACTTGAGGTCTTTGATGCGCTCTTCGGCATGCAGCTTCATATCCTCTTTGGAGCCAAAGACGATGGCGCCGGTAGGACAGGTTTTAACGCAGGCAGGCTCTTGACCCACGGCGACTCGGTCAGAACACAAGGTGCATTTGTACACCTTGTTGTCCTTGGAGGACATCCGTGGAATATCAAAAGGACAGCCTGCAATACAGTAACCACAGCCAATACAGGCATCTTGATTAAAATCAACAATGCCATTGCTGTGCTGCACGATGGCCCCCGGCGAAGGACAGGCTTCAAGGCAGCCAGGCTCAGCGCAATGCATACAGCCATCCTTGCGGATAAGCCACTCAAGGTCACCCTCTTCGTCTTCGTATTCAGCAAAACGCATCAGCGTCCAGGAATCAGCGGTGAGATCCTCGGGGTTGTCATAAACCCCGATGTTCTCGCCTACGTCATCACGCAGATCGTTCCACTCCATACAGGCCACTTGGCAGGCCTTACAGCCGATGCATTTTGAAGCATCAATCAGCTTGGCCACCCCTTCGGTGGAAGGGATGGGTTGCCGGGCCGAAGGCGAAGCCGTGGTGGTTGCCGAACGGCGTTTGATATCTAAGGTTTCTACGGGCATGGCTCCTCCTTAGGCCTTTTCCACATTGACCAGAAAAGATTTGAACTCTGGGGTCTGGGAATTACCATCGCCAACAAAAGGCGTTAGCGTATTGGCCAAAAACCCGGGTCTGGCCACCCCGACAAACCCCCAATGCAGCGGAATACCCACTTGGTGGGTCGGCTTACCATCCACCTCAAGTGTCTTGAGACGCTTGGTCACCACTGCCTTGGCTTTGATATAGCCTCGGGTGGAGCTGACCTTGACCGTATCACCGTGGTTAATCCCCAGCTCTTCTGCCAGCCCTTCTCCAATTTCCACAAATTGTTGTGGCTGGATGATGGCATTCAGTTTGACGTGCTTGGTCCAGTAGTGGAAGTGCTCGGTCAACCTGTAGGTGGTACCCACATAAGGATAATCAGCAGAAGTACCAAACTGGGCTCGATCATTGTCGAATACCCGTGCGGCCGGATTGCTAACGGCAGCTGGGTTATCAGGAAAGAGCGGGTTATAACCCAAGGGGGTTTCAAAGGGCTCGTAATGCACCGGGAACGGGCCTTCAGCCAAACCTTTGCGGCCAAAGAAACGCGCCACCCCTTCAGGGTTCATAATAAACGGCCCCATGCCATTTCTGGGTGGTTCATCGACCTTAAAGTCAGGCACATCGGCCCCGGTCCACTTTTTTCCATCCCAGTGGATGAGCGGACGTTTAGGATCGTAGGGCTGACCGTCCAGGTCACAAGAAGCGCGGTTATAGAAAATGCGCCGGTTGGCAGGCCAGGACCAGGCCCAATTGAGCGTCTGGCCAATACCCGTGGGGTCGCTATTATCGCGCCGCGCCATGTTATTGCCCTCTTCGGTCCAGGAACCCGTGTAGAGCCAGCACCCACCCAGTGTGCTACCGTCATCGCGCATTTCAGCAAAGCTTGACAGTTGTTCACCGGCACGACGCAAGATGCGATCAGGGTCATCGGGATCACGCAGGTCTTGCAACGCGCGACCGTTGATCTCCTTGGCCAGCTCATCTGCCGTCGGGTAGTTCGGGTTCACATAAGGCCAATACAAATTGACGATGGGATCCGGATAGGTCCCCCCTTCGTCTTCGTACAACTGCCGAATGCGCTGATAGAGCAACGCCATAATTTCAATATCGGTTTTGGCCTGCCCTGGGGGTTCGGTCGCCTTCCAATGCCACTGCAACCAGCGCCCCGAGTTCACTAAAGTGCCATCCTCTTCGGCAAAGCAAGAAGTTGGCAGACGGAAGACCTCGGTTTGAATTTGGCTGCTGTCTACATCATTAAGCTCGCCAGCGTTACGCCAGAACTCGGATGTCTCGGTCACCAAGGGGTCCATGATGATCATGTACTTCAGGCTGGAAAACCCTTTGATCAGTTTGGCCTTGTTAGGTGCCGCAGCCAGGGGGTTAAAGCCCTGACAAATATAACCATTCACCTTGCCCTGATCCATTAGCTCGTAGACCTGCAGCATGTCGTAATGCTTGTCAAGCTTGGGCAGATAATCAAAGGCAAAGTTATTGCCGACACGCGCGTGATCACCCCACCAAGCTTTCATCAGGCTGGTATGGAATTTTTTGTAGTTACTCCAGTAGCTAAGCTGGTTTTTGCGCAAGGGCTGCTGGGCACGCGCCTCGATGTAGGCATCGAAATCCTGCTCGTCTTCATTGGGCAAAGTCAGATAACCAGGCAATAGGTTGGTCATCAAGCCCAAATCAGTAAGCCCCTGAATATTGGAGTGCCCACGCAAGGCGTTCATGCCGCCGCCAGGGATACCAATATTGCCCAGAAGCAGTTGCAGCATGGCACCGGTACGAATCATCTGCGAGCCGATAGAATGCTGAGTCCAGCCCAGGGCATACAGGATGGTGCCAGCCCGATCTGGGGTAGCGGTGGAGGACAACAGCTCGCAAACCTGCTCGAACTTGTCGACCGGTGTACCACAAATGCGTTGCACCATTTCTGGCGTGTATTCCGCATAGTGCTTTTTCAGCAGCTGATACACCGTACGGGGATGCTTCAATGTGGGGTCAGTTTTGACATAACCCTCATCATCGCGCTCATAATCCCAGCTATCTTTGGTATAGCTGCGTTTTTCTTCGTCATAGCCTGAAAACAGGCCATCTTCAAAATCAAAATCCTCGCGGACAATAAAGGAAAAGTCCGTATAGTTACGCACATAATCGTGCTGAATCTTGTCGTTATCAAGCAGGTATTTGATGACCCCGCCTAAAAAGACAATATCTGTACCGGTACGGATGGGCGCGTACAAATCCGCCACCGAAGCGGAACGATTAAAACGCGGATCGACCACAATTAGCTTGGCCCCGTTATGGGCCTTGGCCTCGGTCACCCATTTAAAGCCACAGGGGTGTGCTTCTGCGGCGTTTCCCCCCATGATTAAAACTATGTCTGCATTTTTGATATCAACCCAATGGTTGGTCATGGCACCGCGACCAAACGTAGGGGCAAGACCTGCCACCGTTGGTCCGTGTCAAACTCGTGCCTGGTTATCAAATGGAAGCATCCCCAAGCTGCGAATAACCTTGTGGGTGATATAACCCACCTCGTTACTGCTGGCTGAGGCGGCTAGCATGCCAGTACTCACCCATCGGTTGACCAATTTGCCGTCATCGGTACGACGAATAAAGTTTTCATCGCGATCCTCTTTCATAAGGCGCGCGATACGATCAAGGGCCTCGTCCCAGCTGATGGTTTTCCACTCATCGGAACCAGGGGCGCGATACTCGGGCTGTGTCAGCCGGTTGGGACTATGGATAAAGTCTACTAACCCTGCCCCCTTTGGACACAACGTGCCGCGGTTAACAGGGTGGTCATGGTCACCTTCGATATGCATGACGCTTGGTTTGGCGTTTTTTGCCCCGTCGCCCATGGAATAAATAAGAATGCCACAGGCTACCGAGCAATAAGGACAGGTGCTGCGGGTTTCTTTCATTTTCGCCAGTTTGTATTGCCGTACCGCAGCCTGTGCAGGCTCGGGAGCAATCCCCAGCAGGGCCATGCTGGAACCCGCCAGCGTTCCCCCTGTAATCTTGAAGAACTGGCGTCTACTCATGTTAGTCATGAACGCTCCTCTTGTTTAACCCATATGGTTGAGCAAAGGCACCAAGAACATCCCGGTTCTTGTCAAATAACGGCAATCTCATTCGATACCGAATATTCAACCCATTGATTTGCCCCGTTGGCACAAAGCCCCAACCAGGGTGAAACTCAGTGCGCATATGACTCGAATTTAAGCCATTGACCTTAGAAGTAAGGCAACAACCATAATGCTAAAATAGGTTTAAGCAAGCGCATCACAATGTAAGCAAAACCCTCGTTTTTCATGGTGCAGCACATGAAAAACAAGGCCAAAACAATGCTAGGTTCCTGATAAAATAAAAGGAATTTCAGTGTTGCAGCACAGAATAAAGCAGTTGCAAAGAAAATAAATGCAATACTGGATAATGCTTATAGCCAAACCTGGGCAGCAATACCAGGCTCCAAGCCCTGAAAGTATTCGCGGTCCGGGGTGTGCTGCCGCTAAAAAAACACCCTTGCTGCCCATTACAGCACTTTTAAACTAAAACCAGGCCCTGGGGACAAAACCCTTTACACCCAAAGAAACCTACTGGCGTCCATCAGGAACGCTATATAATCAAGCTCTTTACCATTAAGGTCTTGCCCAGCGCCTGGTTTTTTTGTTTTGCATTGCTTTTAGGGGATACCTATGTCGTTATTTCGTCTTTATCGTTCATGGTTGTGGACGCTATTATTTTGCGTCACACCACTAAGCCAGGCGGCCCAAAAACCCGGCTTGAAACAATTACCCGAGCTGCTTCCCATCCAGGCCAGCAGCCAAGAGCAGCCTGCTGCTCAAGGCAAACCCACGCTGGTCAAGCTGTGGGCCAGCTGGTGCCCGCAG
>Ga0079226_10002146_pt1 | contig 15167 bp, 12 predicted proteins | sample Poulit2014_FD_76345 | JGI IMG/M metagenome (GOLD analysis project Ga0079226, IMG submission 76345) | Agricultural soil microbial communities from Georgia to study Nitrogen management - Poultry litter 2014 | ecosystem: Environmental > Terrestrial > Soil > Agricultural land | place: USA: Georgia... | reverse complement strand
TACGGCTTGAGCTATTAACTGCCGTGCACCGTTACGCAAAAGGGCAGTCAGTACATCTGTGGTGGAATCATCTAGTTGTGAAAGAGCATTTGAGGTAATATTCGTGTTCATGGCGTATCCAGATTTATGTCTAAGTTGATCATTTCTTTGGTCGGAAACAATCAACAGGATACGCCATTCTTTTGTCTACCTCATACACCAGAAATGACTATATCTCGCTTGTTGTTTGGTTTTATAAAACACGTTACACAACAGCTATTTACACGATTGTTTTTTTAATAAACCGCTGATTAATGCCCCTCAACTCTTCTTCCCAGCAACTCACTTTCAGCAATTAGTCGGACATATTTCCCGCAATTGGTCGGATTTACTTTCAGCAATTGGTCGGGCATACTTTCAGCAATTAGTCGGCCTAACTTTCCACAATTAGTCGGTAATATAGACAATGAATACGCCCTATTTCCCCAGACTTATCCGCCATCGTGTGCTTGAAGCGTTAGCCGACACCCCCGTGGTGTGCCTGCTAGGCCCTCGCCAAGTGGGTAAATCCACCTTGGCGCAACGCTTAGAGCCCGAGCGCGCCTATATCAGCTTGGATGATGTGGATTTATTGCAAGCTGCTCAACAAGATGCCACCGGCTTCATTGAAAGTCTGCCCGAGCGGGTGATAATTGATGAAGTACAACGCGCTCCCGAGTTGTTGCTCGCTATAAAATCGGTGGTAGACCGCGAGCGTAAAGCGGGGCGTTTTTTGCTCACGGGTTCTGCCAACTTATTACTTTTACCCCAAGTGCAAGACTCCCTCGCCGGTCGAATGGAAGTGATTTACCTACATCCACTTACAGAGCAAGAAAAACGCCTAAGCACCACCACTCTGCTTAACACCTTAATTAATAATGAATTAGCACCGCAAGTGGTGTCAGACGCCGTTCCTTTAGCCCCTACGGCAGACGTGCTATGCCAAGGGGGTTACCCAGAACCCAATCGCCGCGCTCCGCATCGTGCGCGCCAATGGTATCGGCAATATACCAACGCCATTGTGCAGCGCGACGTGGAAGATATTGCCGCCGTGCAAGATAAAGATAGCTTGCTCGTTTTAATGGAATTGCTCGCCAGCCGAACAGCTAGCCTGCTCAATATCAGCAACCTCAGCAAAGAGCTGAACCTAGACCGCGCCACTGTGAGTAAATACTTAAGTATTCTTAAACGGCTTTTTTTGGTGCACCAACTCCCTGCTTGGCACCGCAACCACGCCAAACGCTTAATTAAAAGCCCCAAAATACACTTAGTGGATACAGGGTTAAGCGCTGCCCTAGCAAGGCTTGAACCCAACCAATGGTTAACCGATGCGGAACGCTTTGGAGCCTTGCTTGAAAGCCATGTGGTGGAGCAACTTATTGCGCAAGCAGGTTGGGTGGATCCTGATTTACGCTTCTATCATTACCGCGACAAAGACCAAGCAGAAGTGGATTTAGTCATCGAGCGTGGCCGTGATACCTGGGGTGTGGAAGTAAAACGTGCAGCTAGTATTCAACCTAACAAAGACGCTGCAGGGTTAGCTAAGCTGGCAGCGCAAGCAGGCAAAGATTTCCGTGGCGGTATGCTGATTTATACGGGCCGCCACTGCTTAAAACTCCCAGTGCCGGGCTGCTTTGCAGTACCCATTGGCATGCTATGGGGCGAACAACCAGGACAGCCCATTTCCAGCGAAGAGATGTGGCAACGTTTAGCTGAAGAGCAAAGCCCGCATTAATGGGCTTTAAGGCGGGCTAGGCGTGGTGGTATGCAACGCAAAGCCCGTTTTCTGCCACCCATAGGCCACTATCATGGAATGTATATTGAGCAGCACCGCCAAGGACCATTCAAAACTATCTTCCATGCTGTCGTGTTTTTCTGGCCACGTAACATTCACCCACACAGAACTCAAACCCACCAAAAGACTAAACAAGCTCAAATACACCAACACCCTTCCCAGTTTAGGCCAAGCGTTTTTATACAATGCCGCCCCTAGCCCCACCTGCGCTAAAAAGGTAAGCCCAAAGAACCCCACCACGCCAATGCGCCGCAACCAATGAAAGGCTTCACCAATATGGCCAAGGGCCACTGTATAAAGAATCAAAAGGCCTGCCGCCGCCATGCCTAACCACCACCATATTCTGGCGTTTGCGCCTAGCTGTATGACCCATAAGCGATTGAACCACCAATACAGCATGATGAGTACGATGGCAGGCAGCATGGCACCCTTAAAAATAAAATAAGAAGCGCCCGTGCGAGAAGCTCGCGAAATACTGGTGCAGCCTTCAAACCAAGGCAAACACCAAGGCACTATCTCTGCCTGTGCTGATACCACATAGCATAAGTGCATGGTGATAAGAGGAATTAATGCAGAAGCCCACGCTAAGGGGGCCAGTGTTATTGTAGGTTTTTCATTCATTTATCGAAGTCGTATTTCACTCCCACACGCGTACGAACTTGGCGTGTGGCGGTTTTGTTATGTGCACTCACATCTGCCACTTCCATATACAGTTGCCACTGTTGAATGCCTCTACTGTAACCTAAGGAATAATCGTAATCTGTTTTTTTATTATGATAGATTGGCTTGGTTTCAGCACGAACCACATTGGTTTTTAGCTGTAACTTATTCGCGCCATGACTATAAGTGAACGATAAAGTGAGTTTGTTTTTTACCGCGCTTTTCTTATCACTTTGATGGTAGTTTTTAATGCTTCGACGATACCTTGCGTAGGTTTTTAGCGGCACCCCTTCGGGGTTAAATCCTAGCCTGGCTTGCAAATCAGTGGTATGAAACCCTTTTCCTCCACCCGCTCGGATACCAGGGCGAAAATACCACTGCTGATTAATCACATGATGGGTGCCCACATCGAGCTTAGCTTCTGGGTCTTTAATGCGCCCAAACGCATCTTGGCTGCCATCAGGATTTTGTCCTGTAGCAAACTTGACTTGACCGCCGTAATAAAAAGAATCCGTGGTGTAGCTTAGCTTTAGGCGGTTGCCATGCTGCTGTGTGTGATGCTTATACTCATGGCGATAATCTAAGCTACCGGCTAGCCCTTGTTGAGCGACAGCAGCCAAGCAAACCATTAGGCCAGTGATTATCTTGGTGAATTGTGATTTAGCGGTACAGCTCACAATGCTTTCTCATATTATTTCCCAATACAGAAGCTACCAAAAATACGTCCGAGCAAGTCATCAGCACTAAAAGCGCCTGTAATATCTTCCAAGGCTTGTTGGGCGGTGCGCAAATCTTCTGCTAATAGCTCACCCGCTTGATGGGCTGCAAGTTGTTCAGCACCGTTTTCTAGAGCATTTAAACAAGCTTCCAAAGCGGTCACATGTCGTCTACGAGCGCTAAAAGCACCTTCTCCTTGCTCACCGACAAAACCTACCGCTTGTTTTACGTGCTTTTTGAGCGCATCTACCCCTTGGCCTGTGGCTGCGGATACTCCCAACATATTATTTCCCATGGCCAGTTCTGAATAACCGGATACATCAACTTTATTCCACAAGTGCGTGATAGGGATATTTAACGCCGTTAGGGATTTTTCCCCTGCTGGCAATTGCGCCTCGGGTGATGCAAGCGCATCAGCGCTCACTTGGCTTGAGTCAATTACATGAAGAATATGATCAGCACGCTCAATTTCTGCCCAAGCACGCTTGATACCTTCTTGTTCCACCACATCGGGGGACTCTCTCAACCCCGCAGTATCAATAATTTTAATGGGCATGCCATCAATATGTATGGTTTCCCGCAACACATCGCGCGTGGTACCAGGAATATCCGTAACAATAGCCACATCATCACCGGCCAAACGGTTAAGCAGAGAAGATTTACCTGCGTTAGGGCGCCCGGCAATCACCACCGTTATCCCTTCACGGAGTAAACGTCCCTGCTGTGCCACTTGTAATACTTCCTTGGTGGTAGCAATTAAGCGTTTTAAACTGTTTTCAATATGCCCATCTGAAAGAAAATCAATTTCTTCTTCGGGGAAATCAATGGCAGCTTCCACATACATACGTAAATGAATGAGCTCTTCTACCTGCGCATTCACTCGCTCTGAAAAAACACCCGCCAAAGAATTCACTGCCGCACGCGCAGCCGATGCAGTGCCCGCTTCAATTAAATCAGCAATGGCCTCTGCTTGGGTTAAATCCATACGGTCATTCATAAAAGCGCGGTACGAAAACTCACCCGCTTGTGCTTGGCGCGCTCCCCATTCAATACAGGCTTTCACGATTTGGTCGAGCAAAACAGGCCCACCATGGCCTTGCAGCTCCACCACATCTTCTCCCGTAAAAGAGTTAGGTCCAGGGAAATACAAAACGATCCCCTCATCGAGCAACTGATTTTCAGTATTATAAAAACGTTGGAAATGCGCATGACGTGGCGTGAAAGTGGTATCTCTTGCGCAAATTTTTTTACCGATAGTCAGTGCCTGCTTACCAGACAAACGTATTACCCCTACCCCGCCTGGGCCGGCTGCTGTGGCTACAGCCACTATGGTGTCATTTTGCTCGTAGGCCATATCACACTCAATTTATTTATTAACACTGATAAAAAAGGGGCCTTTTTAGGCCCCTCTGTTTATTCTTTCACGATATTTCGAGTGATAACCCATTGTTGGGCAATGGAAAGAATATTATTAGTGAGCCAGTAAAGTACTAAACCTGCTGGGAACCAGAGGAAGAATATTGTAAACACCACTGGCATCCATTTCATTATTTGCGCTTGTGTTGGGTCTTGTGGTGCTGGGTTTAAACGCATTTGGAACCACATAGAAGCCCCCATCAGCAAAGGCAGGATGAAATAAGGGTCCATCACCGAGAGATCCACAATCCAACCAAAGAAAGGCGCCTGACGCAATTCAACCGATTCGAGCAGTACATAATACAAAGAGATAAACACTGGCATTTGTACCAAAATAGGTAAACAACCACCTAATGGGTTGATTTGCTCTTTTTTGTAGAGCTTCATCAATTCCATGGATTGTTTTTGCTTATCTGATTTGTATTGCTCACGAATGCGCTGCATTTCGGGTGCAACTTTACGCATGCGCGCCATTGAGCGGTAGCTAGTTGCAGACAATTTAAAGAACAATAATTTAATTAGCAGGGTAAGCAGAATAATGGCAACACCCCAGTTGCCTACTCCAAAGCCTAAGCTAATTTGCTTGCCAAACACGGTGATATTGCCGCTTTGCAAGAAAACAAGTACCGCAAAAATAGGTTGAGAGATAAACCATAACCAACCGTAATCCACTGTCATGTGGAGGCCAGGGCTTAGTGTTTTGAGTTCATCTTGTAGTTTAGGGCCAATAAATAAATCAGCTTCAACATCTTTGATTTGGCCTGGTTCAACCTCTAACGCTGGGCTAATAAAACGCAAAATGTAACGGTCACGGTTAGGCTGATACACAGTGCTGTATTTGTATTTTTGATTTTCGTTTGGCACCCAAGCGGTAACAAAATAGTGTTGGATAAAAGCAATCCAGCCGCCGTTGTGTTCCGCATTTAGGTTGCTATCTTTCATATCTGAAAGCTTGAGCTTGTTGTAAGGTTTATCGGGCGCCCAATAGGCAGCACCTAGATAAGTGGGCATAGGTGCAAAGCCAGCGGTGGCTTTGCTTGGATCACCACTGCCATCACGAGTAATTTGGCCAAATAAGTTAGCTCGCCAAGAGCTGCTGCTGTTTGAATTATCGACAATATATTGATTTTTAATTTGATAACTGCCGCGTCTAAATTCCAATTGGCGCGTAATAATAGTGCCGCTGTCTTGTTTTAGCTGTAACTTAACAACGAGCTTTTCTTGATCATCAGAAAGTTGGTAATGATTGCTTTTGGTAGTCCAAGTTGCATTACCTTCACCTCCGTGTGTGCCTTGTTTACCCGCAAATCCCGTTTGTGCAGCGTAACTTTTATCTGTGCTCATGAGCACGAACGGTTCATCGGGTGTATCAACCTTGCGGGGGTAGTCAAATAGAGCAACCTTAGTGATATCACCACCGTTTAAATCAATATCAATATCATAAACATCGGTTTTAATGTTTACGATATGGTTTTGTTGCTTATCAGATAGGTTAGGAATGTCTGAATTTAAATCATCATCAACAGTGAGTTCTGGCGCATCAGATGTGTCAGGAAAATCACTACTTTGCTGTGAATTTTGAGTGGATTCTGCAACGGTAGCAGGGGTTGGGGCGTCCTCAACGGAGTAGTCATCTTTCCAAGCGAGTACCATTAAATAGGTAACCACCCCTATAGCAACAAAAAGTAAAGTACGTTGTATTTGCATGATATTGACCGATCAAACTAGAAAAATGGCTGCAGTGTCGCAGGCTTATGCTTGCTTGGCAAGAAGTTGCTCAATGCATTGTTGAGTTTCTGAGGGGATTGTAGCTAAGTTTTGTTTATTTATGTTTTTTCTTAATAAAAAAACAATATCGTAATGATGAAGTTCTTTTTTATGAAGACGAAAGCTATTTCTTATATGTCGTTTGATGTTGTTTCTGGTGACAGCGAGTGGTGCTCGTTTTTTCGTTATGGCTAAACCAAGACGTGGGTGATGCAAATTATTTTTTTTGGCCAATACGAGAAGATGTGTTGTTGATAACCGTATATCAGGTTGTTTGAAAACAGGTTGGTAATCGTGAGGGGTGAGTAAGCGATAAGCACGTGGGAAATCAGCAGAGTTCATGGTGTATCTTACTGATTTCCCACTTGCTTGAATTATTACGCAGACAGGCGCTTACGACCTTTAGCTCTACGGCGTGCTAAAACTGCGCGACCACCAGCTGTAGCCATACGTGCACGGAAGCCATGCAGACGCTTGCGCTTAATGTTACTTGGTTGAAAAGTGCGTTTCATGGTGTTCTTCCTAAATTAGGTTATTCATGTTGCTCTGTTAGGCGGCTGATAATACGGATAGAGGTTTATATTGTCAATGATTGTGATGAGAGGTGTATTTTTGCTCAATAAATGTCCTAAGCCTATATCTTTTATATAAATTCTTTAATGGTCGTATGTCGTATTAGTAGCTGTTGATGATTTCTGTGGATAAGATGAATAATTCAATACTAATCATGAAGTTAAGATGTAGATAACTTTGTTTGCAGTTTCTGTATTTGGATAGGTATAAGCTATGGAGTTTAGGTGATGAAGTGTGGATAGAAATTGGTGTTTTAGTTGTGCACAAATATATACAAGGGTTGTTTACCCTTTTCTCCATAGAGTTATCCACAGAAAATTTTATGATTTGAAACGTTTTATGAGCGTTTATTGCTGTGGATAACTTTGGATTGTGTGGCTAGAATGGGGCTCTTTTTTGCTGGGCCCATGGGTAATTTTTGTGCTAATTAGTGTTTGGAAGTTGTGTGTTTCTCGTTTGCAAGAGGAGCTACCAAGTCAACAATTTAATATGTGGGTTCATCCACTTCAGCCAAGTGCGTCTGAAGATAATCAAAAGCTGACTCTTTTAGCGCCTAATCGCTTTATTGTTGATTGGGTGAGAGAGAAGTATCTTGAGAAAATAAAAGAGCTTTATTCTGAGTTACATGATGGGGTTATGCCTTCCATAGATGTAATGGTGGGTGATGTTCGTTCGGCGCCTGTGAAAAGCATTCAAACACAGAACAGAGGCGTTTCCAGTTCTAGCCAAGTTGAACCTGTTGCTGAGGTGATAAAGAAAACTATTCAGCCAAGGGCCAAAGGTAAAGACAGTAAGGCAACCACAGAGGTAAGGAAAACTGATTCGGCTTCAATGATGAAGCGACGGACTAATTTAAACAAAGCGTTTACGTTTGATAGTTTTGTTGAAGGTAAATCTAACCAAATGGCATCAGCGGCAGCTCAACAAGTCGCCGAGTCGCCAGGTGCGCCTGGATACAACCCCTTGCTTTTATATGGTGGTGTTGGTTTAGGTAAGACGCACTTGATGCATGCAGTTGGGAATGCAATTTTAAAAAAGAACCCTGATGCTACTGTGGTCTACGTGCATAGTGAGCGCTTCTTTACAGAGATGGTTTCTGGGATACGAAACAAAACTATTGATGAATTTAAGCGGTTTTACCGTGGAGTTAATGCATTACTTATAGATGATATTCAGTTTTTTGCCGGCAAAGAAGTGTCGCAAGATGAGTTCTTCCATACGTTTAATGCGTTAATTGAAAATGGCCAACAAATCATTCTTACCAGTGATAAATACCCAAAAGAAATCGAAGGGCTAGAAGAACGTTTGAAAAGCCGTTTTGGTTGGGGATTATCTCAACCCCTAGAACCGCCTGAGCTTGAAACACGAGTAGCAATTTTAAAGAAAAAAGCTGAAGAAAGTGGCAAAGAGCTTATGGATGAAGTGGCTTTTTTTATTGCTCAGCGAATACGATCCAATGTGCGAGAACTCGAAGGTGCTCTAAAACGAGTTATTGCTCACAGCGAATTCACCGGTATCCCAATTAATATTGGGCTAGTAAAAGAAGCCCTTCGCGATCTTCTTGCTTTGCAGGCAAGGCAAGTAAATATTGATAATATCCAGCGCACAGTGGCCGAATATTACAAAGTGAAGGTGAGTGATTTATTGTCTGCTCGCAGGAGCAGATCTGTGGCACGTCCGCGGCAAATTGCGATGTCGCTATCGAAGGAATTAACCAGTCACAGCTACCCAGAAATAGGTAATGCTTTTGGTGGTCGTGACCATACAACAGTGTTACATGCTTGTCGTCGTGTGGCAGCGCTTCGCGAGGAAAGTATTGATATTGAAGAAGATTATCAAAATCTATTACGCAGTTTAACCTCATAATAAAAGGACGGGTTTATGCAATTTACTATTAACCGTGAAGATCTTTTGAAGCCACTATTACAGGTGGCTGGTGTTGTGGAGCGCCGTCATACTCAACCTGTTCTTTCTAATATCTTGGTTGAGGTGAGTGAAAATCGCTTAAGCATGACCGGCACGGATATGGAGCTTGAGCTAAATGCGAGCGTGGGATTGGTTGGTGATGTAACAGAAGGAGCCACCACTATTCCAGCACGTAAACTGGTGGATATTTGTAAGAACTTGCCGGCCGAAGCTAATGTGAGTTTTACACTTGATAATGAGCGTTTGGTTATTCGTTCGGGGCGCATCCGTTTTACACTGGGGACCCTTCCCGCTTCGGATTTCCCGCGCACCGATGACACAGTTGAAGGCATTGTGTTTAAGGTAGCTCCTGCTCAGCTGCGTCGCGTGATTGATAGCGCTTCTTTTTCCATGGCTCAGCAAGATGTGCGCTTTTATTTAAATGGCATGTTGTTCCAGCTTAAGCCCGGCCTGTTACGCACGGTGGCGACCGATGGTCATCGCCTTGCTTTATCAGAGGCGCAAGTGGAAACAGTAGATGCAGATATGCAAGTCATTGTTCCGCGCAAAGGGGTGAACGAGCTTTCGCGTTTGCTTGCTGATTACAATGAAGAGGTACAGGTTGTATTGGGGGAACGTCATATTCGCCTACAAATTAAGGAGTTAACTTTTACCTCTCATTTGGTAGATGCTACCTTCCCAGATTTTGAGCGCGTAATCCCCAAGAACACCACGAAAACGGTTCAGGCGGATAGAGAGCTGTTGAGGCAATCTATGCAGCGAGCGTCTATTTTATCCAATGAAAAATATCGCGGTGTACGCTTCTTGCTTTCCCCGCAAACTTTACGTTTGGTAGCAAATAACCCTGAACAAGAGGAGGCTTTTGAGGAGCTTTCTGTGGGGTACGATGGTGAGGAGTTTGAGATCGGATTCAACGTAAACTATCTGCTAGATGTATTGAGTATTTTGAATGGCACTGAAGTGTTGATTCAGTTGGGGGATAGTAACAGTAGTGCTGTTATCGTTGACCCTAATGCAGAAGGCAGTTTATACGTTGTTATGCCTATGCGCCTGTAAGTGTGTATCGCGGTGGGGTAGCGCATCCCACCGCGTCTTTTATTTTACGGAGTAGCATTTTGATGATGCTAAAGCAGTTGAAAGGGCAATGTTTCCGTAATTACTCTTGTTTTGATTTCTCCCCCTCCCCCACTACCACAATTGTTTTTGGTGACAATGGCTCAGGCAAAACAAGTTTGCTAGAAGCTATTTATCTACTGGGTAGTGGTAAAAGCTTTCGCACTTCACGGCTCCAGTACTTGTTGGCAAACGGTTCTTCTGATGAATTTTATCTGCATGCAAAGTTTCAAATTGCCGACACGCTGCATAGTGCTGGTATGTCTCGAGGAAAGCATGCTTTTACTGGTTTACGCCTTAATGGTGAATCTGTTTCTACTCTAAGCGCTTTTGCTAAGTTATTTCCAGTTCATGTTTTTCATAGCGGTAGTGCAGAGCTTGTTTATGGTTCTGCTGAGGTGCGTCGTCGGTTTTTAGACTGGGGATTGTTCCACGTGGAACATGATTTTCATGGTCTGTGGAAATCCTTAAATAAGATTGTTAAGCAGCGAAATCACTTGCTCAAAAAAGAGTACGTAAATCCTGTAGAAATCAATGTTTGGGATGAACAATTAGTCGCGATTTCTGATAAGATAACGGCTTTGCGTCGAACACAGATAGAGCATATAAATACGTATTTGCAGCAACTTTGTGCGGATGTGTGGCAAGAGGCACCTATAAAAGTAACGCTTGCGCCAGGTTGGGCTGAAGGTACCGATCTCTCCCAAGGCTTAAAGGATGCTTTTGAGGTGGATAGGCAGCGAGGCTTTACGTCGCGCGGGGCGCATCGAGCGGACATAAGACTTACCGTTGCCGGGCAAGCCGTAAAGGAAGTAATGTCTCGCGGTCAAATCAAGACACTTTCTATATTGCTTGGTTTGGCTCAGTTGATGTATTTGGTTAATAACAAAGCGCTTCGTACTTTGATACTTGTTGACGATATGTCTGCAGAGTTGGACGGCCACCATATGGCTTATCTGGTTAATACTTTATCGGCATTAAGGCAGCAAGTGATATATACAGCACTTTCCCCTCAAGAGTTACCAAACGAATTGGTTGAGAGTGAAGGGGTGAAAATGTTCCACGTGGAACAAGGTGTGTTAAAGGATTGCCTCCAAACGAAAGCGAACCATTCTGAAGGAAATAATGATGACAGATAATAGCTATGATTCCTCCAATATTCGCGTATTACGCGGCTTGGATGCGGTAAGAAAACGTCCAGGAATGTATATTGGCGATACTGATGATGGCACGGGTTTGCACCACATGGTGTTTGAAGTTGTTGATAACTCCATTGATGAGGCTTTAGCGGGTTATTGTGACACCATTACAGTTACCATCCACGCAGACGAGAGTATTAGCTGTTCAGACAATGGTCGCGGAATACCTGTGGATATTCACCCCGAAGAAGGTGTATCTGCTGCTGAAGTGATTATGACTGTGCTTCATGCTGGCGGTAAGTTTGATGAAAATAGCTATAAAGTGTCGGGTGGATTGCATGGCGTGGGGGTGTCGGTTGTTAACGCATTGTCAGAAAAGCTAAAGCTCACTATTTGGCGTAATGGCAAGATTTACGAACAAATGTATCGGCACGGCGAGCCGCAAAGCCCTTTAGAAGTGGTTGGTGATACCGATAAGACAGGTACACAGATCAGCTTTAAGCCTAGCGCTGAGACATTTTCAAATATTGAATTTCATTACGAAATTCTAGAAAAAAGATTAAGAGAACTCAGTTTTCTTAACTCAGGCATCGCCATTCAACTTAAGGATGAACGCTCAGGGAAAGAAGAGCTATTTGAGTATGAAGGCGGCTTATCGGCTTTTGTTGAATACTTAAACCGTGCACGTACTTCTTTGAACTCTGTGTTTCATTTTAAAAATGAAGATCGTGACGATGGTATTGGTGTGGAAGTCGCTTTGCAGTGGACGGATTCCTATAACGAAAATATCTTTTGCTTCACTAATAATATTCCGCAGCGTGATGGCGGCAGCCACTTAGCAGGCTTTAGAGCCTCCTTAACTCGCACACTTAATAGTTATATGGAAAGCGAGGGGTTGCTTAAAAGAGAAAAAATTAATACGTCAGGTGATGATGCCCGTGAAGGTTTGACAGCTGTGGTGTCTGTGAAGGTGCCAGATCCTAAGTTTTCTAGCCAAACCAAAGAAAAGCTAGTGTCATCTGAGGTGCGTACGGCAGTGGAACAAACCATGAATGAGTTGTTCCATGATTATTTGCAGGAAAATCCAGCCGAAGCAAAAATTATTGCACAAAAAATTATTGATGCCGCACGCGCTCGCGATGCTGCACGCCGCGCCCGTGAAATGACGCGCCGCAAAGGAGCGCTAGATATCGCTGGCTTACCAGGTAAATTGGCAGACTGCCAAGAAAAAGACCCTGCACTTTCAGAACTTTATATTGTGGAGGGTGACTCGGCGGGTGGTTCGGCCAAGCAAGGACGCGATCGTAAGACGCAAGCGATCTTGCCGCTAAAAGGTAAGATTCTTAACGTGGAGCGCGCGCGTTTTGATCGGATGCTTTCTTCTGCTGAAGTGGGCACGCTTATTACCGCTTTGGGGTGTGGCATTGGTCGCGATGAATACAATGTGGAAAAATTACGCTACCACCGCATTATCATTATGACGGATGCGGATGTGGATGGATCCCATATTCGTACCCTACTGCTGACCTTCTTTTTTAGGCAAATGCCTGAACTCATCGAGCGTGGCTATATTTATATTGCTCAGCCGCCTTTGTATAAAATCAAAAAAGGTAAGCAAGAAACGTATCTCAAAGATGATGCCGCGCTTGAGGAATATCTTACTGGGCATGCGCTGGACAAAGCTGCGCTGTATCCAGGCAATGATGCTCCCCCAATCACTGGTGATAGATTAGAAGCGCTTATTAACGAATACCGTGTAGTAAGCCGAATTGTGGAACGCCAAGGCCGTATCTTCCCGCAGGTGGTGATGAAGCAATTAGCCTATGTGGGGGGCTTAACAGAAGAAAGCTTTATGGATGAAGCCTTTATGCAGCAATGGACGCAACAGTTAGAATCACAAGCCAATGCCCAAGTGGATGCTTCCCACCACTACACTATTAAGGTAGTAGCAGATGAAGGTATTTATTACCCACAAATCAATGAGTTAGCGCATGGTGTGACACGCGAATTTAAAATTAGTAAAGACTTTGTAAACTCGCCTGATTACCAACGCATCAGAAGCCTAGGAGAGAAGCTTAACGGCTTGTTAGCACAAGATGCTCAGGTTGTACGTGGTGAATCTCAAAAGCCCGTTAAGAGCTTTGCAGAGGCCTTGGAGTGGCTAATGGCTCAGGCACGCCGTGGCACAACCATTCAGCGCTATAAAGGGTTGGGTGAAATGAACCCCGATCAGCTTTGGGAAACCACCATGGATCCAGATTCCCGCCGCATGCTTCAAGTCACCATTGAGGATGCTATCGGTGCGGACCAGATCTTTACTACCCTAATGGGTGATGATGTGGAACCAAGACGGGAGTTTATTGAAACCAATGCCTTACAGGTGGCTAATTTAGATATTTAACCTTGACTAAGCCATAAAAAAACCGGTAGTGCTTAAAACATTACCGGTTTTTTTTATGGCTACTTAAAGGGAGTTAGCTAACAAATGGTCAGCAAAACTTGCTAGATCTGAAAACACTAAAGTGTGAGAAAGCGTTGCGGGTAAACCGGCATCAATTGTCTTTTGCCCTTTGCCGGTTTTAACCAAAATAGGCTGACAGCCGCGCTCAAATCCAGCTTCTAGATCACGTAAGCTATCACCTACAAAAAAGCTGGTTTCAAGGCTCACTTTATGTTGCTCGATGATGTCATCAAGCATACCAGGTAAGGGCTTGCGGCAGTGGCAGCTGTCATCAGGATGGTGAGGGCAGTAATAAATACCAGCCACCTCGCCGCCCTCTTCTGCTAGCAAAGCCAGCATTTTTTTATGCATTGCACGTAACGTGCCCACATCATAATAGCCACGACCAATGCCGGATTGGTTGGTGGCTATAAACAAGGTGTGGCCTGCTTGGCTAAGCTTAGCCATGGCCTCGATGGCGCCAGGTATAGGGCGCCATTCATCCACTGTTTTAATGTAGTTATCGGAGTCAAAGTTAATAACGCCGTCCCTATCTAATACGATAATGGCCATTAACTGAGTTCCGAGATATCCGCTACCTGTAAGAACAAATCACGCAGAAACGCGAGCAAAGCTAAACGATTTTTACGTAATGCTTGGTTTTCTGCCATTACCATGACTTGCTCGAAGAAATCGTTTACTGGGGTGTTTAACTCCGCAAGAATATTAAGTGCACCTGCGTAATCATATTGGTCAAGCTTAACGGAGGTTTCTTCGTAGGCAGCAACGATGGCACCGGCAAGAATTTGCTCTGCCTCTTCTTCAAGCAAATCGCCTTCCACTTCCTCGGGAATATCCTCTGCATTCTTAACCAAAATATTGGCTACACGTTTATTGGCCTCAGCCAGACTTTGGGCGGCTTCTTGCTGCTGGAATTCAGCCACAGCGTGCACCCGTTGGTGAAAATCCAAGGGCGAAGAAGGGTTGACTGCCAATACGGAAAGAATAACTGGGGTGCTTATACCTTGATCTTGGTAGAAAGCACGGTAACGGCCTTGGATAAAGCTCAGTACCTGCTCTTTGGTATCTTCAGCGATGATATCACCGTATAAGGACACTGATTTTTGCACTAAATCATCAAGATCTAAGCCGAGGGATTTTTCAATAATAATGCGCAGAATCCCTAAGGTGGCACGGCGTAAGGCATAAGGGTCTCTGTCGCCCGTAGGGATTTGGCCAATACCAAAGATACCTACCAAGGTATCGATTTTATCCGCTAAAGCCACGGCTTGGCCGGTGCGGTTGCTGGGTAGAGCATCGCCAGAGAAGCGCGGGAGATAATGCTCTTTAAGTGCTATGGCTACATCATCTTCTAGCCCTTCTTGCTGGGCTAAGTAATACCCCATCACCCCTTGCATAGTGTCGAATTCATTTACCATTTCGGTGACAAGGTCAGCTTTACATAGCTTTCCAGCTTGTTGTGCTAGTTCTACTTTGCCGCCTAAAAGCTCAGTGATGTAGCCCGCTAATTGGCTGATGCGTTGGCATTTATCAGCTACGGTACCCAGTTGCTCTTGGAATACGAGTTGTTCTAGGCGTTTAG